>Ga0209591_10001691_pt1 | contig 27051 bp, 21 predicted proteins | sample MAT01_FD_187207 | JGI IMG/M metagenome (GOLD analysis project Ga0209591, IMG submission 187207) | Freshwater microbial communities from Lake Fryxell liftoff mats and glacier meltwater in Antarctica - MAT-01 (SPAdes) (version 2) | ecosystem: Environmental > Aquatic > Freshwater > Ice > Liftoff... | reverse complement strand
AGGAGGTGGGCTTGTTCGGCCTGTTCTTTTGCGCCGACCTCGAACGACAGTTCGAATTCATCCAGCGCGCATGGCTCAACGGTGACCGCTTCGCCGCCGGGCTGCGCGGCACCCGCGACCCCTTCGCCGGCACACCGGGTGACCAGCACGGGTTCGAGATTCCCATGCCGGCAGGCGCCGCCTTGCATCTGGAATTGCCGCAGTTCGTCCACACCAAGGGCAGCCTGTACCTTTTCATGCCGGCGTTGAAGGCGCTGCGCCAGATGGAACGCTTCGCCACAGAGCCGCCACCGGCGCCGACAAGGCCCACAGCGGTTGCAGCAGCCGTGCAAGCAGGGGTTGCGGGCCTGGAAGACAGCTTGCGCTCGGTGCTGACCGGGCTGCAGGCCGGGCTGACGGCAGGGCTGACGGCGCTGCACTATCAGCGCAGCGAAAGGCACGGGCAGAACACGCTGTTCGACGACCTGATGAAGATCGCGCTTGCCAGCGTGGGCAACCCGCCAGGCTCCGAGGCCGCGACAGCTTTGGAGACCGCTGCCGCGTCATCGCGCGCCTTGCCGATTCAAAACCTGCGCTTCGACCCGCGGCGGCGCGATTTCCAGATCGATCCTTATCCCGTCTACGCCGCGTTCAGGGCCAAGGAACCGGTGCACTACTCGCCGCTCTACGACGGGTGGTTCGTGTTTCTCTACGCAGATGTCGTTCAGGTGTGCACGGAAGATGCCGAGTTCAGCGCCGCGCAGCCGGGCAGCAAGGCGCCGCGAGGGCTCTTCACGCTCGACAACCCGGAACACGCGCCCGTGCGCGCCGCCGTGGCACAGGCCTGGAACAGCGCGATGGTGATGGCTCAAGCTTCGGTGCAAACATCGCTAGACCGGGCACTGGCCGCCCTCGAGAACCGGCCTTGTTTCGATCTCGTGGACGACTTCGCCAGGGCCGTGCCCCGAGACGTGTACTTCGACATCCTGGGTGGCCCGGACATCAGTGCCGACGAGCGCCTGACGCTCGACCGCCTGGCGCGCACGGTGATGAAACACCACGACCACTCGCTTGACGCGCTGCAGCGCTGGAACGGCACCGTGGCCGGCCTCGAACTCGCCACGCGGCTGGCCGGCATGTTGGCGAAAGCGGCCGTGCCTGTCGTCGGCCCTTACCGCCACAGCTTCCTGGGCCAGCTGGCGAAGCAGGTGGACTGGCTCGGCCTCGGTGCCCGCCCCATCAGCCTCGTCACCGCCGTTGCCACGCTGGTCAGTTTGACGGTGGCCGGCTACATGTCGGTCGAATTCCTGCTGGCCACCGGCATCCGCCGCCTGCTGCTTAACAGGCGCGCCGGCTGGGAAACCGTCAAGGCCAGGCCCGAGACCCTGCCCAAATTCCTGCGAGAAATGCGCCGCACCGAGCACGCCTTGTCGGTGGTCGATCGCCATGCCCGGGCCGATGTCAGCGTCGGTGACGTGCGGATTCCGAAAGGTGCCCGCGTCTTCGGCGTGCTGGCCTCGGCCAACCGCGACGAGGCCGTCTTCGGGCTCGACGCCGAAGACTTCAATCCCGATCGCTGCTCTCATCCCCCGCACCTGGGCCTGGGCCGCGGTGCCCATGTCTGCATGGGCATCGAACTGGAAAGAATGATCACCGAGCCGACCCTCAACCGGCTTGTGGCCACGATGCCTGGCCTGCGCCTGCGCTCTGATGCGCAACCGCCCTGGTTCGAGAACTTCTACTTCCGCGCCTTCGACCACCTGCCGGTCGTGAAGAACTGAGCCCGGGGCATGGAGAGCCTGGTCTTCGGCCGTTTCGAGCTGCGCCCCGCAGAGCGCCTGCTGCTGGCAGACGGGCTGCCTGCCAACCTCGGCGCGCGCGCTTTCGACGTGCTGATGGCGCTGGCCGCGCGGCGTGAGCGCGTGGTCGACAAGGAAGAATTGCTGCGCCTGGTGTGGCCTGGCACCGTGGTCGAAGACAACAACCTGACGGTGCAGATTTCCACGCTGCGCAAGTTGCTCGAGCCCGGCACCATCACCACGGTCACGGGCCGCGGCTACCGGTTCACGGCGCGGGCGCAAGAGCCGCTGCTCGACCGCCAGCCCGGCCTCAAGCGCGGCAATGTGCCGGCGGCGGTGCCGGCGCTGTTCGGGCGCGAGGCCGACATGGCGGCCGTCTCGGCCGCGCTGGAACGCTCGCCCTTGGTCACGCTGTGCGGCGCGGGCGGCATCGGCAAGACGAGCCTCGCCAGCATGCTGGCGCAGCGCATCTCGGGCCGTTTCGCGGGCGGTGCGTGGATCGTCGAGCTGGCCGCCACCCGCGACCCTGCGCTGGTGCCCGCCGTCGTGGCACAGACGCTGGGCCTGCCATTGCCGGGGCAGGCGGCCGCGCTGCAGGAACTGGTACAAGCCACCCGCAGCAGCGCGCTCTTGCTGGTGCTGGACAACTGCGAACACCTGCTCAGCGGCGTGGCGCCGCTGGTGCGTGCGCTGGTGCGCGATGCGCCCGGGCTGCGCATCCTCGTCACGAGCCAGGAACCGCTGCATGTGGAAGGCGAGCAGGTATGCCGGCTCGGCCCGCTCAGCGTGCCCGCTGACGACGAACTGCCCACCGCGCTGGAACACGGCGCGGTGCAGCTCTTCATCGAAAGGGTGAGGGGGCTGCAGGCCGATTTCGTGCCGCAGGCCGAAGACCTGGGCACCATCGTTCACATCTGCCGCCAGCTCGACGGCATCGCGCTGGCCATCGAACTGGCCGCGGCGCGCGTGCCGCTGCTCGGGTTGTCGGGCGTGAGTGCGCGCCTCGGCGAACGCCTGCGCACCCTGGGCGGCGGCGTTCGCGCGCCGATGCGCCGCCACCAGACGCTGCGCGCCGCGCTCGACTGGAGCTTCCAGCTGCTGGCCCCCGACACCCAGCGGGTGCTGCGGCGCCTGGGCATCTTCCACGGCGGCTTCTGCGCCGACACGGGGCTGCTGGTGGTGGCAGAGCGGCCGCAAGAGGACGAAGACTGGCTGCTCGAACAGCTGGACATCCTGCTCGACAGGTCTTTGCTGGTGGCCAGCCACCAGGCCGCACGCCCGCGCTATCGCCTGCTGGAAACGATGCGCGAATACGCGCTCGAACAACTGCAGGCGCTGGATGAACTTCAGCCCATCAGGCAACGCCATGCCCATGCCATGCAAGCGGTGCTGAAGCGGGCGGTGAAAGAGCGTGATTCGGACCGGCAACTCGACGAAGTCGCCAACATCCGCGCCGCCCTGGCTTACGCTGTGGTGACTGATGGCGAAGCGGCGGTGGCCTTGTCGCTGGCCACCGACTCTGCGGTCGTGCTGGCGACTTCGGGCCTGGTGCCCGAGGTGCTGCAGAACCTCTTGAAGGTCGAGCCTTTCATCAGCGCCGACACCGACCCCAGCCTGACGGCACAGTACTGGCAGTGGGTGGGCCGTGTCGGCAAAGACGGGCGCTTGCCGGCGCGGCGCTGCGTAGAGGTGCTGGTTCGCGCCGAAGGCATGTTCGAGCAGCTGGGCCGCCACCGACGTGTGCATGCCTGCCGCCGGCAGCTGGCAGAAGCCCACCTGGCGCTGCACGACCTGGATGCTGCAGAACAGGCATTGGCGCGCGCGCAGCAACTCGAATCTGCGCAAAGCCCGGCAGCCGATGTCATGCGGCGCCTGCGCCTGGACGGCCTCTTGGCCGACGCGCGTGGGCGCTTCGAGCAGGGCCTGGCGTCCACGCAAGAGGCGCTGACCATCGCCGAGCGCTATGGCTACCGGCGCTACTGCTACAACCTGTTGTCAGACCGCGCATGGATGCAGTTGCAGGCCGGCCAGCCCGAGGTGGCCGAGCGCAGCCTGATCGACCTGCTGAGCCGCATTCCGCCGGGCCCGCACGACGGCCTGCCGCGCGCCGAGGCTCTGGCCGCACTGCTGGCGGCGCGGACGGCCGGCGGCCGCCTGGAGACCGCGTGCGCCTCGGTGCCGGTGGTGGTGCGGGCGCTGCGCAGTTGCGGCCTGCTGTTTCACCGCGGCGACATCTTCGCCTGGCTCGCAGCGGCCAGCGGCAAGCACCAGGTGGCGGCGCAGGTGCTGGGCGCGGTCGACGAATTCCACATCAGAACCGAGGGTCCGCGCGACCGACTGGCAGCGCGTGCCCGCGAAGAAACGATGAGGTTGATGAAAGACGTGATGAAGGCCGGCTTGCCGGCACCCGAACTGCAGCGGTGGCTGTCGCACGGCAGGCATGTCGACGAGACACAGCTGGTGGCACTGCTGGAAAACGCGCTGGCGGCGCCGGGCGGCGTAGCGTTGTGATGAGGCCATTCGCCCGCGAACGGCGCGCCCGAGCCTGACAGCCTTGCGCTGAGCGGGCTGGGACGCGCTGGCTCAACTGGTGCAACTGCTGCAACTGCTGCAACTTTTGCAACCCTAGCGACACCCGGACATCGCCGAAGCTGAAAACTTCAGCGCAATCGCGTGCGGTCGCGCCGTCACGCGGTCAGTTGTGGGAGCCCAGGTTCGACAGCGGCGTCTTGGCGGCACGCAAGTCTGCGTCCAGCAGCAAGATCAGCCGAGACAGACCCTGGTTCAATAGATCCAAGGTCGGCGGATCAAGGGCCTGCAGTGCCTCTGGCAAAACACCGGAGAACGGCCCGGGCGCCCGGCGCAACACCTTGCGCCCCTCGGCGGTGATGTGCAGTTGCACGCTGCGCCGGTCGGAGCGTTCGCGGAGCGCCTGGACAAAACCTTGCTGCGAGAGGTTGCGCACGATGATGCTCGCAGTGGGCTGCCGGACGTTGAGTGCGGTAGCCAGTTCGCCGACGCCGATTCCCGGCCGTTCGCGGATGACCGACAGTGCCCACACCTGGACTCCGCCGACGCCGGCCTTGCGCTCCACCTGCTGGAAATGGGTCTTCACGGCGTTGAAGACGATCCTGAACTGCTGCAGCGCCATTACGTGTGGCGCCAATACGCCATCGGCGCGCGCTGCCGCCGCATCACCCATGTCGGCCGCTGCGCGCATCGCAGAACCCTTTTGTCTACTTGGCATCAACAGGCAACGGCTTCCAGGCAGCTGCAGCGCCGTCAGTGGGTGCGCGGCCTGTCATGCCTGGTTCGCGCGAGTGCGCGCCATGGGCGCCGTTGCCACAGCCTTGAGCCTGGCCTTGCGCGGTCTCAGCGGTATCACGGCGGCGTCGGCAGCGGCTGTGCTGCGACCACTTTCCTTCACCACCAGCACGGGTACCGGCGAAGAAGTGATGAGACCCGGAATGACGCTGCCCGTCAGCAGCCTGAGCAAGGCATTGCGGCCCTCGCTTGCCGCCACGATCAAATCGCAGCGCCGCTTGCGCGCGGCATCGGCAATGCAGTGCGCGTCATCGTCGCCGCTGCCGGTGGCGCGCTGCGAAACAACGCCAGCTCTTTCTGCCACCTTCTCAGCGGCACTCAACTGTTTGTCAGCGGCCGCCACGGCCGACTGCTGAAAATCTTGCGGCGAAATCACCACGAAAGGTGGCGAGTCAGCCAAGGGCACGGAATAGCGCGGCAGCACGTGAAAGAACAGCACTTCGGCACCGTGTGCGGTTGCCATCGCGACACCTTCCTTTACGGCAGCGCGCGTTACCGCGCGCTGATCGACAACGATCAAGATGCGCTTGTACATGCCACCTCCCTGCTGCGCGCTGCAGTTGCGAAGTACGAGCGAATGGAGCGCACCTCTCGCTCGGCCCGCCGTGCGCTCACTACTTTCAGCGTTGCGGTGCCAGATGTCGCATCAGCGGAGCCTGGCCCGGAGTTTTCAGCTTCGATCAGGTCACCGGTGTAGCGGACGCTTTGAGTTGCGACGCCGTGGCGGCCGAGCAAGGCGCGCAACATGCGCAATCGGTCGACGCGCCCAGCGCGGGCAGCGGGTGCGGCGCAGGCCATCACCACGATCGCGTCGGGCTCGCGCGCAAGCCAACCACTCACCCAGCGCCGCAACGAAGCCGCCTCATTGGCAGCCAGCGACTGGAAACCGGCGCCGAAATGCACGACGAGGTCGTCGGCAAGGTCTGCGCTGCGCGCTTTGGCCTGTTGATGCAATGTCGTCGACTCAACCGACGTTTTCAACGGTTCATTCGTATACATGGCTCAGCTCCTTTGAGGGGTGTATGGCTTGCTCATAACTATATAGATAGCAATATATGCTGTCAAGTTGCTGCAGTGTCTGCGATTGGTGCATGCCCGGCCCGCACCGAGACCGTCAGTGCCTGCGAGACCGCCGACGCCTGGCGATAATCTGCGCGTTCGCCACGCCGATCCACTGATGCGCCTGCGCGGATGTGACAACGCGGTGCTACCGGTACGGCCATGACCCGCAGCCTGCCGCACAGGCTGCAACTCAAGACAACAGCGACCCAAGACAACAGCGACCGGCGCGACGCTGGCGAAGGGCTGAACGATGGTTGACCTGACAGCGCACGGCCTGGCCATGCTCTTGTTCGCCGCAGTGGTTTTCGGCCTCTTCATCTACAACCGCTGGTCCATCTCCACCATCAGCCTGGGCGTGCTGGTGACACTGCCGCTCGGTTTCACGCTGTATCCGCTGGTCCGCGACGGCGAGACGGTCAATGCAGCCCGCTTCCTTGCCGGCTTCGCCAACCCTGCGCTGGTGGCCATCTGCGCACTGATGATCGTCGGCCACGCACTGGTCGTGACCGGCGCCCTGGAACCTGCGGCGCGCCGCCTCGCGAGCCTGGTGGCACTGCACCCGCGGTCTGCGCTGCTGGCTGTGCTGGTGATGGCCGCTTCCGTCAGCGGCGTCATCAACGACACGCCCGTGGTGGTGCTGCTGATCCCGCTGCTGCTGGCGGCCGCGAGACAGGCCAAAGTGCCGGCAGCCGGGCTGCTGCTGCCGATGAACTACGCGGTGCTGATCGGGGGCATGGCCACGACTATCGGCACGTCAACCAACCTCATCGTGGTCGCGATTGCCGCATCGCTGGGGGTGAGACCTTTCGGCCTGTTCGACTGGTTCGGTCTGGTCGCCCTGGCCGCTGTGCCGGGGCTGGCTTACCTGTGGTTGCTGGCGCCACGGCTGCTGCGCCACGTGCCGGTGCAAGCGCAAGACCTGAGCAGCGATGTCTTCGACGCAGAACTGCACATCGACGAAGACAGCCCCCTCGTCGGGCAGCCGCTGAGCGCCGCCTTCAACGCAGTGAAATATCGACTGCCTTTCGTGGGTTTGCGCCGCGCTGGCCGGACGGTGCTGCCACTGCCCAGCCTGCGCCTGCGCGTGGGCGACCGGCTGATCATCCGCGACACGGCGCTGCGGCTGAAGGAACTCGAGCGCCAACTCGGCGCCGTGCTGCATGCGCTGGGTCCGGCCGACGACGACGATACCGCCGCCCCGCCCCCGGCCGAGCCAGCGCTGCCTGCGGCCGTGGTGGCGCAGATGATCGTCACCGCAGGCTCGCCGCTGGAAGGTCGCAGCGTGCGCCAGGAAAGGCTGGCGGAACGCTTCGGTTTCATCGTCGTCGGCGTGCGCACCACGGCCCAGCGCGCGCCATGGCAGCGCGAGGGCCTGACCGACCGCCTGGTCCGCGTGGGTGATGTGCTGCTGGTGCAAGGCGACGCGAGCGCCATGCGCAAGGCGCAGCGCGACGGCCTGGGGCTGCTGCTGGACGAGCGTTTCACCGTCACGCGCCAAGACAAGGCCGGCATCGCCATCGTCGTGATGGCGGCCGTCGTCATGCTGGCCGCGACCAAGACCTTGCCGATCGAGATTGCTGCGCTGAGCGGTGCACTGTTGTTGCTGCTGACTCGCTGCCTGTCGTGGGAAGACATCACGCAGTCGCTGTCTGCGAAGGTCATTTTGCTGGTCGCTGCCAGTCTGGCGCTCGGCGACGCACTGTCCGTCACGGGTTCGACCGCCTGGTTGGCGCAGGGCCTGGCGGCGCAGACCGGCGCGCTGTCACCCGCCTGGCTGGCGGCGTTATTGATGGGGCTGATGGGCCTGGTGACGAACTTCGTGTCCAACAACGCGGCGGCGGCCATCGGCACGCCGTTGGCAGTTTCGCTGGCGCAGACCCTGGGCGTGCCGCCGGAACCCTTCGTGCTGGCCGTGCTGTTCGGCTGCAACCTGTGCTACCTGACACCGATGGGCTACCAGACCAACCTGCTGGTGATGAATGCCGGCGGCTACCGCTTCTCGGACTTCCTGCGCGTGGGCACGCCGCTGTTCTTGATCATGTGGGCCGCGCTGTCGTTCCTGCTCGCTTGGCGCTACGGCCTTTGAGTGCCTGGTTGCCGATCTCATCGGCACTTGATGACCCGACCCGGTTTGACCCGGCCACGGCATGCGACGATGACGTTTGTGCAAGGGCGGCGCCGCCCGCCAAGGAGCCCCGATGCAACCTTCCGCAGTCCGTCTTCTCGTCGTTCTGGACGAGTCTGAACTTGGCCTGCACGCGGCCACGATGGCGGCCGCGTTGGCAGCGCGGCTGGGCGGCGAGATCACGCTGCATGTGGTCATCCCGCTCGAACACATCGACGCACGCTCGGCGCCCTCTGCGATGCAAGCGCTGGGGCAGCACCAGGAAAGCTGCCGCCAGCGCGCCGCCGAGTGGTTCGCCCGCGCGCATGCCTTGTGCCAACCCTTCGACGTTGCCACCCGCACGGTGATGACCATGGATGAAGACCCTTGCGCCGCGGTGCTGCGCATCGCCGACGAACAAGGCTGCGGCCTCATCGTCATCGGCTCGCAGGGCCGCGGCACGATGGCGCGGGTGCTGAACGGCAGTCTGGTGGCCGACCTGGTGCGCCTGTCGCACCTGCCATTGCTGGTGTGCCGTGAAGACATGAAGGTAGGCTGGCTGGCGGGTGGCACTGCCAGCGCCTGAGCGTCTGACTGCCGCGCTTCAGGGCCGGCGGTTCTTGCGATTCTTGCGGTTCTTGCGGCTGTTGCTGCCGGGGCGCCCGGCTCAGCGTCGAGCCGGTGTTCGGCATCATCGAGCGCGTGATGGGCTGGCGCCGGATGAGCATGCGCGGGTTGGACAAGGCGCGCGGCGAGTGGTCGCTGGTGACGATGGCCTGGAACTTCAAGCGGCTGCATGTGCTGCGCGCGGCGTAAGGAACAAGGGGGCCAAAATGCCGATCGCAGGCACTGATTTGAGGTCCAGCGACGGCCTCAGGGCGGCCTCCAGACCCCTGCGGCGCGCGGCACCGGTCGAACCCTCCGCTCAGGGCCCTAAAAACGCGCCGGCTTCGATCAAAGCCCAGCGGACAGACTCAAGTCCGACAGGCTCCTAGAGGCGTCAGGCGGCAGCTGAGACCGCGCCCACTCAGGGCCGCACGGTGATCGCCACCCCAGGCGCTAGTCTCGCGGTGATGCCGCCACGCCGCTGGATTGCCCACCTGGACATGGACGCCTTCTATGCGTCGGTAGAACTGCTGCGCTATGCCGAACTGAAAGGCCAAGCCGTGGTCATCGGCGGCGGGCGCCGTCACCAGCCCGTGTTGCTGGCCGATGGCACGCACCAGTTCGCCACGCTGGCGGGTTACGCCGGCCGCGGGGTGGTCACTACCGCCACCTATGCCGCGCGCGACTTCGGCGTGCACAGCGGCATGGGCTTGATGAAGGCCGCAGCGCTGGCGCCGCTGGCGGTGCTGCTGCCCACCGACTTCGAGCAGTACCGCGCGATGTCGCGCCGCTTCAAGGCCGCTGTGGCCGAGGTGGCACCGCTGATAGAAGACCGCGGCATCGACGAGATCTACATCGAACTTACCCACCTGCCCGGCGCACAAGATGCTGTCGGCCATGACCCTTTCGGCGGCGTGCGTGCGGTAGCGCAGGACATCCGCAACAACGTGCGCCGGCAGACGGGCCTGACGTGCTCCATCGGCGTGACGCCGAACAAGCTGCTGGCGAAGATCGCGAGCGAGCTGGACAAGCCAGACGGCTTGAGCCTTTTGACCCACGCCGACCTGCCCGCGCGCGTGTGGCCGATGGGCGTGCGGCGCATCAACGGCATCGGGCCCAAGGCCGCCGCCAAGCTGGCGACGCTGGGCTTGCAGACCATCGGGCAACTGGCGGCGGCAGAACCTGCGTTTCTGCTTCAGCACTTCGGCAGAAGTTATGGCCGCTGGCTGCACGAGGCGTCACACGGCATTGACGACAGGCCCGTGGAAACACGCGGCGAGCCGGTCTCGATGAGCCGCGAAACGACCTTCGAGCGCGACCTGCACGCCGTGCACGACCGCGACGAACTCACCACCATCTTCACACGCCTGGCCGAGCAGGTGGCCACCGACTTGCAGCGCAAGGGCTACGCCGGCCGCACCATCGGCATCAAGCTGCGCTTCGATGATTTCAAGACCGTCACGCGCGACCTCACGCTGCCGCAGCCGGTGGCAGACGCGGCGGCCATACGCCACGCCGCCGGCTTGTGCCTGAAGCGCGTGGACCTGAAGCGCCGGCTGCGCCTGCTGGGTGTGCGTGCGGGTTCACTGGTGAAGTTGTAGGCCGCATGCTCGCTACGATCGAAGCCCGAGGAGTATCACAACAATGACCGTCATCACCACCATCGAAGACTTGCGCGTGCTGGCGCAGAAGCGCGTGCCTCGGATGTTCTACGACTACGCCGACAGCGGCAGCTGGACGGAAAGCACCTACCGCGCCAACAGCAGCGACTTCCAGAAGATCAAGCTGCGCCAGCGCGTGGCGGTGAACATGGAAGGCCGCACCACGGCTTCGAAGATGGTGGGCATCGACGTGAAGATGCCGGTGGTCATCGCGCCCACCGGGTTGACCGGCATGCAGCACGCCGACGGCGAAATTCTGGCGGCGCAGGCCGCCGAGGCCTTCGGCACGCGCTTCACGCTCAGCACGATGAGCATTTGCAGCATCGAAGACATTGCGGCGCACACGAAGCAGCCCTTCTGGTTCCAGCTGTACGTGATGCGCGACCGCGATTTCATCGAACGCCTGATCGACCGCACCAAGGCCGCCGGTTGCGACGCACTCGTGCTGACGCTCGACTTGCAGATCCTCGGACAACGCCACAAGGACCTGAAAAACGGTCTCTCGGCGCCGCCCAAACTCACCGTCGCCAACATCATCAACATGATGACGAAGCCGCGCTGGTGCCTCGGCATGGCCGGCACGAAGCGGCGCCAGTTCGGCAACATCGTCGGGCATGTGAAGGGCGTCACCGACATGGGCAACCTCGCCGCCTGGACGGCGCAGCAGTTCGACCCGCGCCTGAACTGGGGCGACGTGGAATGGATCAAGAAGCGCTGGGGCGGCAAGCTCATCCTGAAAGGCATTCAGGACGTGGAAGACGCGCGCCTGGCGGTGCAAAGCGGGGCCGATGCGCTAATCGTCAGCAACCACGGCGGAAGGCAGCTCGACGGCGCGCAGAGCAGCATCGAGGCGCTGCCGGCCATCGTGGCCGCAGTGGGCAGCCAGATCGAGGTGCACATGGACAGTGGCATCCGCAGCGGGCAAGACGTACTGAAGGCCGTAGCGCTGGGTGCGAAGGGCACCTACATCGGCCGCGCCTTTCTCTACGGCCTGGGCGCGATGGGAGGCCCGGGCGTGAGCGCGGCGCTGGAGATCATCCACAAGGAACTCGACCTGACGATGGCCTTCTGCGGCCGCACCAAGGTTGCCGATGTCGACACCAGCATTTTGCTGCCGGGCACGTTTCCGACCTGAGGCGGCAGTTCCGCTCAGAGGCTGAGAGTTTTTCGAGCGTGACCGAGCAGCGCGTCAAAAGGCGTCCGATCTAGGCGCAAAGCACAGCCATAGCTCGGGCTATGGCGCGCATTTGCAACGACGAGCGGGCGTCTTTTGGCGTGATGAGTGGGCATGATCGAAAAACTCTCCGCCTCTCAGCGCACGCCCAGCTTGAAGGCGATCATCGCGCGCAGCTTGTTCGGCAACACGGGCTTGATCAGCAGGTGGTAGTCGTGCGTGACGGCTTCGTCCTCGTGGCCACCCAGGCTGCTGCCGGTGACCACGATGGCCGGCAGCCGCTGGCCCGCAAAGCGCGCGCGCAAGGCCACCAGCGCGTCGATGCCGGTGCGGCCGCCGGGCAGCCGGTAGTCCACCAGCTGCAGATGGGGCGGCTCGGCCGTGGGGCCGGCGATCCAGGCTTCCAGGCCTTCCACGGTGTCGAAGGCCACGACCCGCGCACCCCAGGCCTGCAGCAGCACCACCAGGCCCTCACGCACCGCGGTTTCGTCTTCCACCACGAGGATGAAGCGGCCTTCCAGCGTCAGGCCGATCGGCATCTTGGGGCCGGCCGGCGCGCTTTCCATGCTGCCACGCGGCGCCTTGCCCAGCGGCACTTCCAGACTGAACACGGTGCCGTGTCCCGGGCGTGAACGCACCGCAATCGGCGCCTCCATCAACACCGACAGACGCTTGACGATGGCCAGGCCCAGGCCCAGGCCCTTGCGGTGGTGGGCCTCCAGCGGGCGGTTGCTCTGGGCCTGGAAGAACTCTTCCCAGATGCGCGGCAAACTGGCTTCGCTGATGCCGATGCCGGTGTCCCACACCTGCAGCAGCAGGTGCGGCGCATCCTTGGCACCATGGCCCTGCCGAAGACGGCAGCTGACCAGCACGCCGCCGTCGTCGGAGTAGCGGATGGCGTTGCTGACGAGATTGCGCAACACGCGTTCCAGCAGCACGGGGTCGGCGTGCGCCACCTGACTGTCGCCGCGGAAGCTGAGCATCAGGCCTTTCTCGAACGCTACCGGTTCGAAGTGCAGGCGCAGGCGCTGAAAGAGCTCGCGCATGCGCACCGGCGCCGGGTTCACGTCGACGCCGCCGGTGTCGATGCGCGTGATGTCGAGCAGTTCGCCGAACAGGCCTTCCAGCGCGTCGACACTTTCGTTGATGCTGTTCACGAGGCTGGCCACCTCGGGGTCGTGGCTGCGCTGGCGCAGGGCCTCGGCGAACAGGCCCATGGCATGCAGCGGCTGGCGCAGGTCGTGGCTGGCGGCGGCGAAAAACTGCGTCTTGGCGCGGTTGGCGGCTTCAGCGGCGCGGCGCGCTTCGTCGGCGACGCGGCGTGCCTCTTCGGTCACCAGCATTTCGTTGCGCAGCCGCGCGGCCAGCTCATCGGTGCGGCTCTTCAGGCTGATGGCCTGGCCCAAGGCGCTGCCGTAGGTGCGCGCCATCAACACCGTGATGCAGAAGAGGATGGTCAGGATGAAGGCGAGCTGCAGGTGCCAGTCATGGCTGCTGTCGCTGGCAATGCGCACGATGGTGGGCGTGAGCACGAGGCTGATGAACGCGAGGAAGACGCGGCTTTGCGTGGCCAGCAACTGCACCGAACCCAGGCAATAGCTGTAGACGATGAGGATCAGCGACACCAGGTGGTATTCCGTGCCCAGGCCCCAGAACAGCCAGACCGCAGAACCCCACAGCGCGCCCTGCCCCAGCACCAGCGCCATCCAGCTGCGCCGCCACACGCGCAGCTTGCCGCTGTCGGCGCTTTTCTGCCGGCGAAAGCGCACGTAATGGCCCAGGCGCAGCAGCCACAGCGTGCCGCCCACCGCCAACCAACCGAAGAGCTTGGCCGGTGGTGCCAGGCTCCAGAAGATGGACGCCATCAACGCCATGCCGATGAAGTTGCCTGCGAGCGTGGCGGGCGTCTGCACGTAAAGCGCGCGGATGTGGTCGATGCGACCCTGCACGTGCAGCGGAACGGCGTGCTGCGCCGCTGCGGGTGCAGTGACGGATACAGCGTCGGGCACAGCGCCGGCTGCAGCGCCATGCGTGGCGCCATGCACAGCCCCAGGTACAGCGCCAGGCACAGCACCGGGCACAGCGCCGGATACAGCCGCTGCGGCCACAGCCACCGGCTCAGCGTCTGCGGGGGCTCGCTCGACCGTCACGGCGCGCCTGCCGGCTCAGCGCGGCGGCAGCCGCCAGGCGAAGGCGACGCCCTGGCCCTGCGTCATCTGGCTCACTGCCAGCACCGCCTGGGTGCGTGAACTCACGCCCAATGCGCGCAGCACCGCAGCCACGTGGTCCTTGACGGTTTCCACCGACAGGTTCAGCTGGCGCGCGATCAGCTTGTTGGGCAGCCCTTGCAGCAGCAGCGACAGCACCTCGGTCTGGCGCGGCGTCAGACCGACATCGGCCAGAGTGGGCACTTTCTGGTGCGGCTCGGCCCGCGCGGCGGGGCCCAGTGGCGCGGCATCGCTGCCGGCGCCGTAGCCGGATTCGGCGTCGCCGACAGCGCTGTCGCCGCCGCTACGCATTGCGCCGGGCCCGGGGCTGCCCACGTGCAAGGCGCGGCTGAAGTCCAGGCCCAGCATCGAGGGCGGCACGTACATCGCGCCCGTCATCACCATGCGCAAGGCTTCCTGCAACTCACCGTGTGAACTGCGCTTGGGTACGAAACCCATCGCGCCGCTGTCGATCGAGCGGATGACGTCGCTGGCGCGGTCGGAAGCCGACACCACCACCACCGGCACCGCCGGATAGGCAGCGCGGAACTCGACCAGCACGTCGAAGCCATCGGCGTCGCCCAGCCCCAGGTCGAGCAGTACGAGATCGAAATCGCTGTCCTTGGCCAGCGCGGCCCGCGCCGCCGCTGCGCTGTCCACGCCCAGCACGGTGGTGCCGCTGCCCACCCGCTGTATGACCTGCTGCAGCGCCGAGAGAACCAGCGGGTGATCGTCGACCAACAGCACTTTCATGGGCAGCTCCGGGCACAGTGGAAAAAGATTGTGGCTCCGCGCCCGCAAGGCCCGGGCCCCCCACGATGGGGGAGGTGCCGGACGGGTGCCTGGGTTTGGCGGCTATGTGTAGCGACGCGACACCGTCTCGGCCACGCAGGCCGGCTTGGCCGAGCCTTCCAGTTCGATCGTGACCTGCACCGTGAGCTGCGCCCCACCCGCCAGCGCTTCGAAGCCCATCAGCTTGAACTGCCCGCGCACGCGGCCCCCTGCCGGCACGGGGGCGGTGAAGCGAACGCGGTTCAGGCCGTAGTTGACGCCCATCTTCACGTCGGCAATGGCAAAGCCGCTGTCGAAAAGCATGGGCACCAGACTCAAGGTGAGAAAGCCGTGGGCCACGGTTTGGCCGAAAGGGCCGGCGGCAGCGCGCTCGGGGTCGGTGTGTATCCACTGGTGGTCACCGGTGGCGTGGGCGAACTGGTCGATCTGCGCCTGGGTGATGGTGGTCCATTCACTGGTGCCGATGTCCTGGCCCACCAGGGGCTGCAGGCTGGCGAGGGTGGCGTAGCGCTTCATGGGGTGTGTGGCGGGGCTCATGCCACCCAGGCTGACAGCGGAGCCCATTGTTCGAGGTCGCGCTCCACGCGGCTGGGTGCCACATCCCACAGCGTGAGGCCGCGCGCGGCCAGCTGCACGTAGTTCTGGGTGTCGCGCAGCCAGGCCACCACAGGCAGGGGCAGCGTGCTCAGGTAGGCGTGCAGTTGCTCGTTGGCGCGCGTGTGTTCACGCACGCGCATGCCCACCAGGCCCATCTTCACCTCGTGGCCGCGCTTGTGGGCGCGCACTTCGCCGACGAAACTGTGCGTAGCCTGGATGTCGAAGAGGCTGGGTTGCAGCGGAATGAGCAGCCGGTCGGCGATCTTCATCACCGCGTCCAGGCGTTTGCCGTGCAGGCCGGCGGGGGTGTCCAGCACGACGTGGGTGACGCCCTTGGGCGGGCGCACGATGTGGTCGCCAGCCACGTCCCAGCCCTGGATGGCGGGCAAAGCCGGCGCCGTGCGCTGGCGCAGCGCCAGCCACTGGCGGCTGGACTGCTGGCGATCGACATCGCCCAGCATGACCCGGTAGCCGGCAGCCGCCAGGCAGCCCGCGATGTTGGTGGCCAGCGTGCTCTTGCCGACGCCGCCCTTGGGGTTGGCGACCACGATGACGGGCATGAACGGGCTCCTCGCGCTGGGGCTTGGCGCCGAGGGGCGCGTGCCGGGGTTGGTTGACCTTGTTTGCGGGTATGGTAGCCGCGCCTGCAGCCGCCCCCATGTCCGACATCCTCGTCATCGCCCACCCGCAGCTGGAACAGTCGTGCATCACGCGCCGGCTGCTGGCTGCCGCAGGCGCAGCGCACGGCGAAGAGACCGCCGACGCACGGCCGACTGAACACCAGCCGGCCGACTGACAAGGCCGTACGGACATCGCCATGGAAACCAGCCTGACCTGGCTGCAATCGACCGTTATCTACCTGGGCGCTGCCGTGCTGGCGGTGCCGCTGGCGCGGCTGCTGGGCCTGGGCAGCATCATCGGCTACCTGGCTGCGGGCATGGCGATCGGGCCCTGGGGCCTGAAGCTGGTGACCGACACCGGCGCCATCCTGCAGTTCGCCGAGTTCGGCGTCGTGCTGATGCTGTTCTTGGTGGGGCTGGAGCTCGAGCCGCGCCGGCTGTGGAGCCTGCGCCGGCCCATCTTCGGCTGGGGCAGCGTGCAACTCTTCGGCAGCACGGCGCTGCTGGCAGCGGTGGGTCTGGCCGCTGGCCTGCCACCGATGCTGGCGCTAGTGGCCGGGCTGGCGCTGGCGCAGTCTTCCACCGCCATTGCGCTGGCCACGCTGGCCGAACGCAACCTCATGCCCACCACGGGCGGGCGCAGCATCCTCAGCGTCTCGCTGTTCCAGGACATCGGCGGCATTGCCATCCTGACGCTGCTGCCTCTGGTGGCCATGCGGCCAGCCGCAGCCGGCGGCGATGTTGGCGCTGGCGGCGCCCAGGGCTGGCTGGGCGCGCTGCAGGCCGTGGGCATGGTGCTGGCCATCGTCTTTGGCGGGCGCCTGCTGCTGCGGCCGGCTTTGCGCTGGATCGCGCGCAGCGAAACGCCCGAGATCTTCACCGCCGCCAGCCTGCTGCTGGTAGTGGCCACGGCGGCCTTGATGCAACTGGTGGGCTTGTCGATGGCGCTGGGTGCCTTTCTGGCCGGGGTGCTGCTGGCCGAGAGTGAATACCGGCGTCAGCTCGAGACCGACCTCGAACCCTTCAAGGGCCTGCTGCTGGGCCTGTTCTTCATCGCCGTGGGCATGAGCATCGACTTCGCGGTGGTGCTCGCAGAGCCCGGGCTCATGGCGCTGGTCGTGGCGGGCTTCTTGTTGCTGAAAGCACTGCTGCTGCTGGCCATGGCGCGCTGGATGCCCATCCCGCGCGCCGAAAGGCCGGTCTTCGTGGTGATGCTGGCGCAGGGTGGCGAGTTTGGCTTTGTCGTGCTGCAGGTCGCGGCCAGCGCCGGCCTCGTGGCGGCCGGGCCGTCATCGTTCCTGCTCGCGGCCATCGCCATTTCGATGTTGATGACACCGCTGGTGATGGTGCTGGTTGACCGCGTCATCGCGCCACGACTGCAGCGCGACAGCGCCGGCCCGGCCATGCCCGAAATCAATGAAGCGCAGAGCGCGCCCATCCTCATCCTGGGCTTCGGGCGCTATGGCCAGACGGTGGGCCGCTTGATCAACGCCAACGGCCTCAACGCCACGGTGCTGGACCACGACGCCGACCAGGTGGCCACCGTGCGCCGTTTCGGCTGGCCGGCCTTCTATGGCGACGCCACGCGCCTGGACCTGCTGCGCACGGCGGGTGCCGGCAGGGCGCGCGTCATCGTCGTGGCCATCGACGATGTCGAGCAGAGCCTGAAGGTGGTGGACCTGCTGCGCGAACACTTCCGCGAGGCCACGCTGGTGGCGCGCGCGCGCAATGCCACGCACTGGTACGGCCTGAACGAACGCGGCGTGCCCCACATCGAGCGCGAGACCTTCGACGCCGCGCTGCTGAGCGGCCGCACGGTGCTGGAACTGATGGGCTGGCAGCCGCAAAGCGCGCGCCAGCAGGCTGTGCGCTTCAAGCGCCACACACTTGAGCTGATGGCGCAGATGGCGCCGCACCACGGCGACGAGAAACAACTCATCGCCCTGTCCAAGCAAGGCCGCCAACAGCTGGAGGCACTGTGGTCGCGGGAGCGCGCTGAACGCGAGCAGGCGCGTGAACAGCCGGGTGCCGGCGTTGTGCCCCAGCGCGGCGAAGAAGAAGAATGAGAGCCGCTGCGCCTTCCTCTTCAGCGCAAACCATCCCAGAGCAGCTTCACGCCGGTGCAGAACATGCCAATGTACGCGAGTGTGTAGAACAGCTGTGCACTCACGCGACGCGTCAGCCACACGCCGGCCCACACGCCCAGCGGAGCCAGCGGCATCAAGAGCAGGGCGGTGGCCATGTTGCGCAGGTCGATCAGCCCCAGCCAGGCGTAGGGTGCGATCTTGGACAGATTCACGGCGCCGAAAAACACCGCCATCGTGGCCGCCAGTTCTCGCGGCGGCAGCTTCAGCGGCAGCATGTACGCGCTGATGGGCGGCCCCCCGGCGTGGGCCACGAAGCTGGTGAAACCCGCGGTCACCGCGCACGCCGAACCCACCCAATGCGCAGCCGGCGGCCCACCGGCGCGCGGCGGGAACATCAGGCGCTGCGCCAGGAAGGCCAGCGTCAAGCCACCCACCAGACCGGCCACCGCCTTCGCTGACAACACGTCGAAGAGCAGTGTGCCCACCACCGTGCCCAACAACGCCCACGGCACCAGGCGGCGCACCAGCGCGCGGTTGCGCTCGGGCCAGAGTTGCTGCAGGCCGGTGGCGTCCATCACCAGCAGCAGCGGCAGCATGATGGCTGCAGCCTGCGGCACCGGCATCGTCAAAGCCATCATCGGTGTTGCGAGCGAACCGAAGCCGCTGGCGAAACCGCTCTTGGAAAGGCCGGTGATGAACACCGCCGGCACGGCCACGGCGTAGAACCACGGGTCCTGGATGACGGGGAGGTTTTCTAGCAAGACAGCAGGAAACAAGACAACGGGCCGGGTGGCAGCCGATGGCAGCGCGCGGCTGAAGCGACAATTCTCGGATGTTCCAGCCAGCCCAAGCCGACGTGCGGCGCTTCTTCTGCGCCGCCCATGCCAAACAACGTGACGGCCGACCGCTCGACCCGATGGAAGACATCGCCGCGCGCTGGATCAGCGAGCACCCCGAATACCACGCCGACCTCAGCGACGAGGCGGCCGCTCTGCAGGCCGTCTACACCGTGGAGGAAGGCCGGACCAACCCCTTCCTGCACCTGAGCATGCACTTGAGCATCCACGAGCAGACGGCCATCGACCAGCCCACCGGCATCCGCCAGGCCGTGCAGTTGCTGGCAGCCAAACGCAACTCGCTGCACGAGGCCCACCACGAGGCGATGGAATGCCTGGGCGAGATGATCTGGACCAGCCAGCGCAGCGGCTTGCCGCCCGACGGGCAGGCCTACATCGAGGCCGTGCGCCGCCGCGCCACCCGCTAGTCCGGGGCGGCCATCACTTCACGCTGACCCAGGCCCATTCCAGCCAGTTGTCGGCGCGGTGCACCACCTCGACGTTGCCGCGCGCGGCCCAGGGAATGATCTGGCGGTGCAGCGGTATCAGGTGCACCTGGTCGCGGTATTCACGCAGCGCAGCCTTCACCAGGGTTTCGCGCTTCTTGGCATCGGGCTCGACGCTGGAGGCGGCGGCCAGTTGCTCGAACTTGTCGTTCTTCACCCGGCCCCAGTTGTAGTAGCCCAGGCCTTGCGGACCGGGCGCGCGCATCACGGGCGTGATCGTCGTTTCAGCATCCGTCACCGAGCCGCCCCAGCCCAGGATGAAGAGGCTGGTGTCACCGCGCTCCATCTTCGGGAACCACAGCGCGCGCGGCTGGGCGTTCACGCGCAGCTTGATCTTGATCTGCGCCCACATCGTGGCCAGCGCGATGCAAATTTCTTCGTCGTTGACGTAGCGGTTGTTGGGGCAATCCAGCGTCACCTCGAAACCGTCGCCATAGCCGGCTGCGGCCATCAGCGCACGCGCCTTGGCCAGGTCGAAGGGCAGGCGGGTTTCGAACTCGGGGTCGTTGTAGTGGCCGAGCGCGCTGGGCAGCGTGCTGCCGGTGGGCAAGGCCAGGCCGTTCATCAGCTTGGTGCGCAGGGTTTCGATGTCGATGGCGTGGTAAAGCGCCTTTCGCACGCGAATGTCCTTGAACGGGTTCTTGCCCTTCACGCTGCTGTACAGCAATTCATCGCGCGACTGGTCCATGCCGATGAAGAGCACGCGGTTCTCGGGCCCTTCGATGACCTTGACGCCGCTGGTGCGGCGCAGGCGCGGTATGTCGCGCGGTGCGGGGTCGAGAACGAAGTCGATCTCGCCCGAGACCAGCGCTGCCAGGCGCGTGGCGTCGTTGGCGATGCTGTTGTAGACGACCTCCTGCACGTTGCCCGTGCGCAGGCCCTGGCTTTCACCCCACCACCCGGCAAAACGTTTGTAAGTGGTGCGTGTGCCGGGCTGGCGCCGCACCAGCGTGAAGGGCCCGGTGCCGTTGGCGTTGAATGCGGCGTAGCTCTCTTCCTGGTTCTTGAAGTCCAGCGGTTTGGCGACGCGGTTCTTCTCGCTCCAGGCCTTGTTCATGATGAACACGGTGCCCAGCTGCTGCAGGAACACGGGGTTGACGCGCGGCAAACGGAACTCGACCGTGTGGGCGTCTATCGCCGAAGGCGCACCCAGCGCATTGGCATACACGGCCACGTTGGATGTAGGCAGCTGCGCCCGCAACACCGAGAACACCACGTCGGCCGCCGAGAACGGTGCGCCGTCATGGAACTTCACGCCCTGGCGCAGCGTAAAGCGCCAGGTCTGCGGGCCGGTCTGCTGCCATGCCGTGGCCAGGCCGGGCACAAGGTTGAGCGCACGGTCACGCTGCACCAGGGTTTCGTAGACCTGGCCGTTCATGCTGTTGGTCAGGCTCTCGTTCTGCGAGTGCGGGTCCAGCGTCAGGGCATCGCCCTGGCTGGCCCAGCGCAGGGTCTGCGCCGCCAGCGGCGCGCCAGCCAGGTACAGCGGCAACAGCACGGCCAGCGTGCACAGAATCTTCATCTCAGGTTCCTCGGCAAACAAGGTGCGCATTGCACCTTGGCCGAGTGTAGAGAAGCCGCGCGTGCGGGCTCAGCGATGTGCGGGCCTGGCGATCGCGGCGCAGCACTTAGGGTTCGAGCCAGAGCTCTTCCAGTCCCGGGAAGGCCTTGGCATCCTGCGCCTGGCGCGCGACGATGCGGTCGCTGCAGCCCTGACGTGCAAGGTCAATGCGTTCGGGCGTGATGCGCATCTGCGACTTGGTGGAGAAGAACACCTTCACCACTGGCGACACCAGCTTGCCGGGGTTCTGCTCCACCACCACCGCCAGCCGGCCCGACTGCAGCTTCACCACCGACCCTGTCGGGTAGATGCCCAGGCTCTGCACGAAGGCCGCCAGCAGGGCTTCATCGAACTGACCCTTCCACGATGCCATCTTCGCAATCGAATCGGACGGATCCCACCCCGTCTTGTACGGCCGGTTCGAGGTGATGGCGTCGTAGACATCGCAGATGGCACCCATGCGCGCCAGACGCGACAACTTTTCGCCCGACAGACGCTCGGGATAGCCCTTGCCGTCGGGCCTCTCGTGGTGGTGCAGCACGACATCCAGCATCTCGGGCGAAGCGCCCTTGCCTTCCACCAGCAGCTGATGGCCCCGCGTGGGGTGGCTGCGCATGATGGTGAACTCATCGTCGGTAAGCTTGCCCGGCTTGTTCAGTACCTCCAGCGGCATCACCGCCTTGCCGATGTCGTGCATCAAGCCCGCGAGGCCGGCGACGCGGCACTCGTCGTCGTTCATGCCGACCTGGCGTGCCAGCGCCACCATCAACCCGCACACGGCCACCGAATGCATGTAGCTGTAGTCGTCGCGCGTCTTCAGGCGCGCCAGGCTCACCAGCGCACCAGGGTTGCGCATCACGGAACTGGAGATCTCGTCCACCAGCGGCAGGCAGCCCTCGGCGTCGACGGCGCGGCCCATGCGAGCCTCGCTGAACATGCGTGAAACGGCCTCGCGGCCACGGTCGCAGATGGCGGCGGCCTGGCGCATTTCTTCCTGCATCGAGCGCGGCATGTGGTCGCGCGCCGGCCCGGGCGCGGCGGCTTCAGGCTCAGCGGCGGGTGGCACTTCAGCGGGTTCAGCTGCTTCGGGCAGCACAGGGGCAGCCAAGTCCAGGCCCAGGCCGACGTCGATCCAGCACTCCAGCACGCCGCAATCGCGCAACTGGGCCAGCTCTTCGGACTTTTCTATGACAAAGCGCGTGCGCCAGAAAGTGTGCTTGAGCCAGGGGCCCTCGAGCTTGTGCAGATGCATGCCGAAACGCAGCTGGGCGACAGCGATCTTCTTCAACATGGAGGGGTCGGAGGTTGTGGTCGCGCGGGGTGCGACGTGAACGATGTTGCAGACTGTCTTATCGACGCGCCCAGCTCAGCCTTGAGGCAGAGCCCTGCAGCGCCTGCCGGATGTCGGTCGAGTTCCGCATGTTGGCAAGCACGGCCCCAAAGCCCGGTGCTGCCCTTCGACGCGTTTGCGGCATCGGGTCCGGCGGCATCCAGTTGGGCCAGCGCGTCGTCCGCTCGCAGGACAGGCCCCAGCCGCCGATGCATGCCAGGCTGACGCGCGGATCAATCGGGTCGCCCGGCTTTGCGCCCCGTGCCGCCGTCGTCTTGTCCTACATCGGCATGAGTTGCGCTCGGGCAACGTAAAGCCGCGTCGCGCGCTAAGCTGTTCTGCTCTTCGCGCAAACGGCGTTGGCATCGCCCATTGAAAGGTCCACTCCATGAACATCCTGATGGTCTTGACGTCGCATGACGAGCTCGGCGATACCGGCAAGAAAACCGGTTTCTGGCTGGAGGAATTTGCTGCGCCGTATTACGTGTTCAAAGACGCAGGCGCCAAGGTGACATTGGCATCGCCCAAGGGCGGCCAGCCGCCGCTGGACCCGAAGAGCGATGAGCCAGATGCTCAAACCGAAGCCACCCGCCGCTTCAAGGCCGATAACGACGCCCAGCACGCGCTGGCCCACACCGTGAAGCTGGTCGATGTGAAAGCGGCCGAACACGACGCCGTGTTCTACCCGGGGGGCCACGGGCCCCTGTGGGATCTTGCGCAAGATCCGCACTCGCTGCAGTTGATCCAGCAGATGCTTCAAGCCGGGAAGACCGTGGCCGCCGTTTGCCACGCACCCGGTGTGCTTTGGCGTGCCAAAGGTGCCGATGGTGCCTCGGTGGTGAAGGGCAAGCGGGTTACCGGCTTCACCAACGCTGAAGAAGACGCCGCGGGCCTGACCGAGGTGGTGCCGTTTCTGGTGCAGGACCTGCTGACGGAAAACGGCGGTGTGTACAGCAAGGCAGCCAACTGGCAGCCTTATGTGGTGACGGACGGGGCGCTCATCACGGGCCAGAATCCGGCCTCGTCAGAGCCGGCCGCACGTGCACTGCTGGCCCGCCAGGCCACGCGCTGAGCCACCTGCGCCGCAATCACCCAACACCACTCAACAAACAAGGAGTGCCCGATGGCTTACCGCAGCACCAACCCCTACACCAACAGCGTCGAGAAGTCTTTTGAAGAACTGAGCGACCCGCAATTGCAGGCCAAGCTGCAAGCCGCGCAGGCCTGTTTCGACAATGTCTGGCGCGACCAGAGTTTTGTGCAGCGCAAGGCCGTGCTGAAGCGTGCGGCGGCCTTGATGCGCGAGCGCCAGCACGACCTGGCCAAGCTGGCCACCCTGGAAATGGGCAAGCTCATTGGCCAAAGCGCCGGCGAAGTGGCGCTCAGCGCTGCGATCATCGACTACTACGCCGACCACGCCGAGGCGTTCCTGGCGCCCGAGTCCTTGAAAACCGACAAGGGCCAGGCCGTGGTGGAGAGCAGTCCCGTGGGCGTGCTGTTCGGTGTCGAGCCATGGAACTACCCGTACTACCAAGTCGCGCGCTTCGCCGCGCCCAACCTGATGGCCGGCAACGTGGTGATGGTCAAGCACGCGTCCAACGTGCCGCAGTGCGCGCTGGCCTTCGAGCAGTTGATGCACGACGCTGGCCTGCCCGCAGGCGGCTACACCAACCTGTTCGTGTCGAAAGACCAGGTGGCCGCACTGATCGACGACAAGCGTGTGCGCGGCGTGGCCTTGACCGGCAGTGAAGCGGCAGGTGCCGTGGTGGCCGCACGGGCCGGCCAGAACCTGAAGAAGTCGACCCTGGAGTTGGGAGGCAGCGACGCCTTCATCGTGCTGGAAGACGCCGACATGGCGCGCGCTGTGAAACAGGCTATCAGCGGCCGCATGGGCAATGCGGGGCAGGCCTGCACCGCGTCCAAGCGCTTCATCGTGCTGGACGCCGTGGCGGATGACTTTCTTGAAAAGTTCAAGGCGGCGATGGCGCAGTTCAAGCCGGGTGACCCGATGGACGAGCGCAGCACGCTGGCACCGCTCAGCTCGGCCGAGGCACTGGACAAGCTTCTGCTGCAGGTGCAAACCGCGGTGCAGCACGGTGCCACGTTGGTGCTGGGTGGCCAGCGGGTGGCGGGCTTGAAGGGCAACTTCATGCAGCCCACGATCCTGACTGACATCCATGACGACAACCCGATGTTCAGCGAAGAGTTCTTCGGCCCCGTGGCGATGTTCTTCCGCGTGCCCGATGAAGACGCCGCCGTGGCGCTGGCCAACGACTCGCCTTTCGGCCTGGGCGGCTCGGTCTTCACCCAGGACGCAGAGCGCGGCCGCCGGGTGGCGCGCCGCATCGACACCGGCATGGTGTTCATCAACTCGGCCGCGGTGTCGCTGCCCGACCTGCCGTTTGGCGGCGTCAAAAATTCGGGCTACGGCCGTGAACTGTCGGCTGCGGGCATCCAGGAATTCGTCAACAAGAAGCTGATCCGCGTGGCTTGATGTCGGGGTTGTCCCCGTGCGCAGGGGGCGCACGGTTCCCGCGAGCTCGCACATTGCCCTGCGGTGCAGTGAACGGCGACGTCGCGTGCCGTGCACCCTGTCCATGGCGACGACGAGCGCTGGCGCGGCGGCAGGTTCGACAAGCAACTCAGCCCGCCAACCCAAACACGTTGTCGTAGAGCTGCCAAACGGGCTCCCTTCTGGCCTGGCCGTACCCGTTGCGGCATCGCGGCAACCGGCGCTTCTGGCAAGCTCGATCAGCCCACACCCGCTCAATTGGGCGGGATTCCGGGGCCTTTTTCACGCATCGGCCGCATGCTGCATTCCTAGACTTGGCGCTTCTTGGTGTGCTGAGAGGCGGGCGAAATGTTGTTGCGGCAGATCTGCTGCGGGCTGCTGGTGGCCAGCCTCGGCTTGCCAACAGCGGCTTTGGCCACCGCACAGCGGGTTGCGCCGGCAATGTCTGCCGACGCTGCGGCCGTGGCGCAGCGCATCCTTCGTGATGGCGACGCCGCCGGGCGACCTTTCGCCATCGTCGACAAGCGCCAGGGGCAGTTGGTGGTGTTCGACGCCCAGGGCCGACTTGCGGGTGTGACGCCGGTGCTGATCGGGCGCACTGCGGGTGACCACAGCGTTGCGGGTGTGGGCGAGCGCACACAAACCGGTCGACTGCTGCCGGGCGACACGACCACGCCCGCCGGCCGCTTCAGCAGCGAGCCCGGCCGCAACCACGAGGGCGAGGCCATCGTGTGGTTGGATTACGACGCGGCACTGGCCATCCATCGCCTGCGCGAGGGCCCTGCCGCGCTCGACCGCCAAAGGCGCCTTGGCACCAGCAGCGCACAAGACAACCGTGCATCCGCCGGCTGTGTGGTGGTGCCGCCCGTCTTCTACGCAGCGGTGGTCGAACCCCTGCTCGGTCGGCACGCCGGGCTCGTCTACATCCTTCCAGAAGACGGCATACAACAGTGGCATCACGCTCGAGTTGCGACCCGGTGAGCGCATTGGGTCGCCAACCCGGCGGCAAGGCGCAGCCCGGGCTGCGGCACGCCGGCTGCAAGTCGTCGAAGCCCCTGACGTTCAGAACTGGAACTCTGCCGACGTTTACAGACTCATGACCCAGCGCCACGCCGCCGCAGCCGCCTGCGGGTCCACCAGCAGCACGAATACCACTCCGGCCACGGCCCCGCCGATGTGGGCGTCGTGGTTGACGCGCCCGCTGCCATGCTTTGACGCCCAGACGCTGTAGGCCAGGTACACCACCGCAAACAGCGGCGCCGGGATCGGCACCGGAATCGGCAGGATGTAGATCGACGCCTGCGGCACATAAACGATCGATGCGAACAGCACGGCCCCGATCGCACCCGAAGCGCCCAGCGTGCGGTAGCCGGCGTTGGCGCGGTGCTGCAGCCAGGTCAGCGCATCGCTGGCCAGCAGGCCTGCCACGTAAAGGGCGATGAACTTCGGCGTGCCGATAGCGCGCTCCAGCCCGAAGCCGAAGGCCCAGAAGGTGAAGCCATTGAAGAACAGGTGCGTCAGGTCGGCATGCAGCAATGCGCTGCTGACCAGCGTGCCCCACTCGTTGCGGCGTACCAGCCAGTAGGGCCGGAACACGCCGCGGTCGATCCAGTTCGGTTGTCTGAACAGGGCGTTCAGACTCGCCAGCACCATCGCCGCCAGCAGCAGCGCTGCAGCCGGTGAAGCGGTGATGAACGTCAGGTCGTTGGATGACATCCTTGTTTACCTGCTTGGATCATCGGTGTGCTCTGGGGCCCTGCGGCCCTGTGGTCGGGGCCGACGGGCGAGCTCAGCTGCCCGGACCACAGTCCAGCGTGTTGGGCTGGGAGTCAAGCTGCAGCGTCTGCTGCAGGTCGCGCAAGGCGGTGCGCAACCCCTCCTCGAGCGTCGGGTGGTAGTAGGGGTACGACAACATCTGCTGCACGGTGTCGCCCCGTGCCACCGACCAGGCCAGCAGATGGGCGATGTGCTCGGCACCCGGCCCCACCATCTCGGCGCCCAGCAAGCGCCCGGTCCCCGGCTCGCCGTACACCTCGAGCGCTCCCTGGTTGACCGCCATCACCTGCGCCCGGCCCTGGTCGGCGAACGAGACGCGACCCACCGCGAAGTCGACCCCGGCCGCCTTCAGCGTCTCGAATCCCTGGCCCGCCGTCGCCAGCTGCGGCTCGCTGAAGACGACCTGCATGCGCGTGCGGCGGGTGTGCTGCTGTACGCGGGGGTAGCTTGCTGCGGCGGCGCCGGCGATGCGCCCCTCATCGGCAGCTTCGTGCAGCACCGGCCAGTCGGCCGCCGCA
>Ga0209591_10001690_pt1 | contig 27057 bp, 28 predicted proteins | sample MAT01_FD_187207 | JGI IMG/M metagenome (GOLD analysis project Ga0209591, IMG submission 187207) | Freshwater microbial communities from Lake Fryxell liftoff mats and glacier meltwater in Antarctica - MAT-01 (SPAdes) (version 2) | ecosystem: Environmental > Aquatic > Freshwater > Ice > Liftoff... | reverse complement strand
AAGGACAACAAGGGCGAGACCCGCAGCGACGAAGCGACCGTAGCCTGAGCCTTGCTCCTTGGTTTTCTGAAGAGAGACAACAACGATGAAGTCCTTTCGCATCATTTCCGCGGCACTGGCGCTCATGCTGGCTGCTGGCGTGCAAGCTCAAAAGACGACGGCTGACGGCATTGCCGAGTACCGCAAGATGTTGGCAGACGGCAATCCTGCCGACCTCTTCGAAGCCAAAGGGGAAGAGCTCTGGAAAACAGCGCGCGGGCCGAACAAGGTCACCCTGGAAAAATGCGACCTGGGCCTGGGGCCCGGCGTGGTGAAGGGCGCCTGGGTGCAACTGCCGCGCTACTTCGCCGACACGCAGAAGGTGCAGGATGTCGAATCGCGCCTGGTCAGTTGCATGGCCACGCTGCAGGGCTTCAACGCCGAGGAACTGGCCAAGACACCCTTTGGCCGCGGCGAGATGGCCAACATCACCGCGCTGGCAACCTGGATTGCGGCGTCTTCGCGCGGCCAAAGGTTCGCGCTGCCGCAATCTCATCCGGAAGAGCAGCGGTTCTTCGAGCTCGGCAAGCGCGCGTTCTTCTTTCGCGGCGGCCCGATGGACTTCTCGTGCGCCGGCTGCCACGCCGTGGACGGCCAACGCATCCGCCTGCAAGACCTGCCTAATTTGACCAAGAACCCGGGTGACGGTGTCGGCTTTGCGGCCTGGCCAGCTTACCGTGTGAGCAACGGGCAGATGTGGAGCATGCAGTTGCGCCTGAACGACTGTTACCGCCAACAGCGTTTCCCTTACCCAGGTTTTGCATCCGACGTGACGGTGGCGCTGGGCGTTTACATGGGCGTCAATGCCAAGGGCGCCGAGTCCATCGCGCCCGCCATCAAGCGTTGAACGCACAACCTGCAAGGCTGCACCTCATGAAGAAGCAACACCTCCTTACTACCGTCGCCGCCAGCCTTGTGCTGCTGGCTGGTTGCGCCACGGGTCCCAGCCCGGCCGAACTCGACCAGCAAGCCATGGCCATGATGAACGCTGCCTTCCGCGACCAGGGCATCGCCAAGGTAGACCGCATCCAGCAAGACCTGGGGCAGAGCGCCTGCTCGTCCGACAAGCTGCCCAGCGAGGCTGTGGCCAAGCAGGTGGAAGCCGAGGCCCTGGCGAGCATCAAATGGCCTGCCGGTGGCCAGTACATCGGCGATTGGCGCAAGGGCGAAAGCCTGGCCCAGAACGGCCGCGGCATGACCTGGACCGACGCCAGTACCGACACCAAAGGCAATGGCGCGCAGTGCTACAACTGCCACCAGATCAACAAGGCAGAAATCTCGTACGGCAACATCGGCCCCAGCCTGTGGAATTACGGCAAATTGCGCGGCGTGAAGGACGTGGCCGACCCCGTGTCAGCCGCCATCGTGCAGTACACCTGGGGCAAGCTTTGGAACAGCAAGGCCTATTCGGCCTGCTCGAACATGCCGCGCTTCGGTCACGCCAAGCTGCTGGACGAGAGCCAGATCCGCGACATCATGGCGCTGCTGCTCGACCCGAAGTCGCCCGTGAACCAGTAAGGCCCCGCGCAAGCCGTCCGCTGCAAGCCCGCTGCGTGCGGGCTTCTTCGGCCGCACCATATCAATGATTGCTGAATCATGAATCTTTCCAAGCGCGACTTCCTCCAGGTGATGGCTTCGGCCTCGGCCGCTGGCTTGGCGCTGGGTCGCTATGCCGATGCCGACGCTGCCACCGCACAGCAGGGCCTGTACGACCTGCCTGCTTTCGGCAACGTCTCGCTGCTGCACATGACCGACTGCCACGCGCAGCTGCTGCCGATCTACTTCCGTGAACCCAGCGTGAACCTGGGCGTGGGTGCGATGCGGGGCGAATTGCCGCACCTCGTGGGTGAGCAGCTGCTGAAGCGCGCCGGCGTGCGACCGGGCAGTGCGGCAGCACATGCCTACACCTACATCGACTTCGAGAAGGCCGCGCGCCGTTACGGCAAGGTGGGCGGTTTTGCGCACCTGGCCACGCTGGTGAAGATGCTGAAGGCCAGCCGGCCCGGCGCGCTGCTGCTGGACGGTGGCGACACCTGGCAGGGCAGTGCCACCAGCCTGTGGACGAATGCGCAGGACATGGTCGACGCTTGCAAACTGCTCGGTGTGGACGTGATGACCGGCCACTGGGAATTCACCTACGGCATGCAGCGCGTGAAGGAGATCGTCGAGAAGGACTTCGCGGGCCAGATTGAATTTCTGGCCCAGAACGTGAAGACCAACGACTTCGGCGACCCCGTCTTCAAGCCCTACACGCTGCGCAACATCAACGGCGTGCAGGTGGCCATCGTCGGCCAGGCCTTCCCGTACACGCCGATAGCCAATCCGCGCTACCTGGTGGCTGACTGGGGTTTCGGCATCCAGGAAGAAGGCATGCAGACCACGGTGGACGAGGCGCGCAGCAAGGGCGCGCAGCTGGTGGTGCTGCTGTCGCACAACGGCATGGATGTCGACCTGAAGATGGCCAGCCGCGTGCGCGGCATCGACGCCATTCTCGGCGGCCACACCCACGACGGCGTGCCGGTGGCCGTTCCAGTGAAGAACCCGGGCGGCACCACGCTGGTCACCAACGCCGGCAGCAACGGCAAGTTTTTGGGCGTGATGGACTTCGACGTGAAGGGCGGCAAGCTGGTGGATTACCGCTACCGACTGCTGCCCATCTTCGCCAACCAGCTGCAGCCAGATGCTGAAATGGATGCGCTGATCACGAAGGTGCGCGCCCCCTACTTGAGCAAGCTGAATGAAAAGCTCGCCGTCACCGACGGCCTGCTGTACCGGCGTGGCAACTTCAACGGCAGCTGGGATCAGTTGTTGTGCGACGCGCTGATCGACGTTCAGGGCGCCGACATCGCCTTCAGCCCCGGCTTCCGCTGGGGCACCAGCCTGCTGCCGGGCGACACCATCACGCGCGAGCTGATGATGGACCAGGTGGCCATCACCTACCCCTACGCCACGCTGACCGAGATGCGCGGCGAGATGATCAAGACCATCCTGGAAGACGTGGCCGACAACCTCTTCAACCCCGACCCCTACTACCAGCAGGGCGGCGACATGGTGCGCGTGGGTGGCCTCGGCTACACGATGACGCCGGGCGAGAAAATGGGCGGCCGCATCAGTGACATGCGTCTTCGCGGCAGGGCCATCGAGGCCGACAAGACCTACAAGGTGGCTGGCTGGGCGCCGGTGGCCGAAGAGGCGAAAAGCGCGCCTGGCGCGAAGCCGGTCTGGGACGTGGTGGAAACCTGGCTCAAGGCCCAGGGTGGCCGCGTGAAACCGCGCCGCATCAACACGCCTCGTCTGGTGGGCACCCAGGGCAATCCGGGGGTCGCTGCGGTCTGAAGCCGCGGCCCGCTTCGTTCTCACAGTCAAGAAGGAGACCGTCATGCGATTGAACCGTGTCATCACCGTTGCCGCACTCGTGCTGGCCAGCGCCTGCGCCTGGGCACAAGAACGCGTGGTCTACCACTTCGACAACGCCGCGACGCAGGGCCTGAAAGGCCTGCGCAACATGCGCAACCATCTGGATGTGGAGCCTGCGGCCAAGCTCGTGGCGGTGGCCCACGCCGAAGGCGTCGACATGCTGATGGAGGGCGCCAAGGCGGACAACGGCACCCAGTACGCGGCATTGATCGCGGCGCTGGTCGCGCGCGGGGTGGTCTTCGAGGTCTGCGAGATCACGCTGAAGAACCGCAACCTGAAGAAGGAAGCCTTCATCCAGGAAGCCAGCTTCACGCCTTCGGGTGTGGCCCGCGTGGCGCGTCTGCAGTTCCAGGGCGCCGCGTACATCAAGCCCTGAAACCGGCAGCCGGCGGCGGGTTCCTGACGATGTGGCTCGAAGCACTCATGGAGCGCCTGGGCGAGCCGGGCACGCTGGCGCTGGGTGCCTTGTTCATTGGCATGACGTTCGGCTTCATGGCCCAGCGCTCGCGCTTCTGTCTGCGTTCGGCCGTCATCGAGTTTGCACGTCGTCATCCGGGAGGCAAGCTCACGGTGTGGCTGTTCGCTTTTGCCACCGCGTTGGCTGCCACGCAGCTGCTGGCGCTGGCGGGGCTGTTCGATGCCAGCGCAGCGCGCCAGATCTCCGCGCGCGGCAGTCTCTCGGGCGCTGCCGTCGGCGGGCTGCTCTTCGGCGTTGGCATGATCCTGGCGCGCGGATGCTCCAGCCGCTTGCTGGTGCTGGCAGCGCAAGGCAACCTTCGCTCGCTGCTTTCGGGGCTGGTTTTTGCGGTCACGGCGCAGGCCGCATTGACAGGGGCCTTGTCGCCGCTGCGCGAGTTCATCTCGGGTTGGTGGACCGTGGAAGGCGGCACGGCGCGCGACCTCATCGCGCGCACCGGCATCGGCCACGGCGGCGCGCTGCTGTTCGCCTGCGTGTGGCTGATGGCGGCGGTGTTCTGGGCCCGGCGCCAACGTGTGGCGGTGTGGGGCTGGGCCGGTGCCATCGGCGTCGGCTTGGCGGTGGCCGCAGCCTGGTGGTTCACCTACGCGGTCGGGCAACGCGCGTTCGACCCCCATCCCATTCAGGCGCTGAGCTTCACTGGCCCTTCGGCAGAAGTGCTGAGCCGCGTGCTCTTCGTCAGCGACAAGCCCCTCACCTTCGACGTCGGTCTGCTACCCGGCGTCTTCCTGGGGGCCTTCCTGGCGGCAGCCTTGTTCGGCGAGCTCAAACTCGAAGGCTTCGAGGGCGGCGCCAGCATGCGCCGCTATATCTTCGGCGCCATGTTGATGGGGTTCGGCGGCATGCTGGCCGGCGGCTGTGCCGTGGGGGCCGGCATTTCGGGGGCTGCGGTATTCACGCTCACGGCCTGGGTCACGCTGTTGGCGATGTGGGCCGGCGCGACCGTCACCGACCGCTTGATCGACCAACACCCAACCGACACCCGGACAGAGCCCACCGTGCCTCAAGCGCCGTTGTCGCGCGCCTGAGGCGGCTGCCGGCGCCAACTTCTCCGCTTGCTGTACCGAAGGTTTCGCCATGCGCCGTTCCCGCCAGCCTTCTAAAGTTTCGCTGCGTCAGCTGCTGGCCCTGGCCGTGGTCTTGCTCACGACCATGACCATGACCAGGACCGCCGCCGCCGCCGCGCCGGCTCTGGCGCAGCAGCCCACCGCAGCAGCGACTGCGCGTGCCGAAGAGATCGTGCAAGGCCAGTGTTTCATCTGCCATGGCGCCGACGGCGAGAGTTCAAGCCCTGCCTTCCCGCGCCTGGCCGGGCAGAACGCTGCCTACGTGGCACGACAGCTGTCGGACTACAAATCGGGCAAGCGCAAGAGCAGCACCATGCAGCCGATGGTGGAGGCGCTGAACGCCGACGACTTCCAGGCCCTGGGTGCGTTCTTCGCCAGCCGGCCGAGCCACGGCCATGAGGTGCAGGACCCCGAGCTCGCGCAGGTGGGCCGCTTCATCTACCTGCGTGGCAACCCGTGGACGGGCGTGGCTTCTTGCGCCACCTGCCACGGCGCCGACGCCCACGGCAGCCAGATCCTGCCGCGCCTGGCCGGCCAGCACGCGCAGTACACCGAAAACCAGCTGCGCCAGTTCAACAAGCGCGAGCGCACCAACGACAACGCGGTGATGCACGGCATCGCCAGCAAGCTGAGCGAACTGGAGCTCAGGGCGGTGGCGGCTTACCTCAGCGGCTTGAAGTGAGCAAAGAAAAACCCCGCGCCGCGTGAGCGGCATCGGGGCTGGCAGGCCACTGGTGGCGGTAGGGGCCCGGGGCGGGGCGCTCAGGCGAGCATGTCGTCCCAGATGTTGTCGGCCCAGCTCAACGCGTAGCGGCCTTCGACCTGGTTGGCGGCTGCAGAAACACCACCCGAACCCGGCACGGTCTTGAAGGTCTTGTCCTTGGTGTCGTACTGGTGCACCGAGGCCACGTGCACCACGTCCTTGGCCGTCACGAAGCTGTAGCAGGTGTTCATCACCACCGGCGTGGCGCTGACGGGCTCGCCCTTCAGCAACTGGATGATGGCGGCCGCGGCCACCTTGGCATGCTGGTTGGCCATGTGGCCGCTCTTGGGCATAGCTGGCGCCGAGAAAGTGGCGTCGCCCAGCACATGAATGCCCTTGGCGGCGGAGGCCTCCATCGTCAGCCAGTCCATGCCGACCCAGCGGTTGTTGACGTTCACCAGGCCTGCCGTGCGCGCGATGTCGCCGGCCCGCTGCGGCGGGATGACGTTTAACACGTCGGCCTTCACGTCCTCGAATTCGAACTTGGCCACGGTGCCGGAAACTTCCCGCAGCTCGGCATTGGGGCGGTACTCGATGATGCCGGCGTAGTGCTGTGCAAAGGCGCGCTCGAACAAACCCTTCTTGGAGGTGATCTCGGGGTTGGCGTCCAGCACCAGAACCTTGCTCTTGGGCTTGGCCGTCTTCAAGTAACTGGCGACCATGCAGGCGCGCTCGTAGGGCCCGGGCGGGCAGCGGTAGGGCGCCTTCGGAATGCTCATCGCGAACACGCCGCCGTCGGGCATGTCCATCAGCTGCTTGCGCAAGGCCACGGTCTGCGGGCCGGCTTTCCAGCCGTGCACGACTCGGCCACTGTCCAGCGCTGCGGTCAGGCCGCCCACTTGATCGTTCATGAAGTCGACGCCGGGCGACAGCACCAGGCGGTCGAAGGGCAGTTCGGCACCGCTGGCCAGGCGAACTTTCTTCGAGCCGACATCCACGGCCACGACTTCGCCTTGCATCACCTTCACGCCCATGGCCTTCAGGCCTTCGTAGCTGCGGGTGATGTCGCCTATCTGCTTGTAGCCGCCGACGACCAGGTTGCTCATGGGGCAAGAAACGAAGCTGGCGTTGCGCTCTACCAGCGTGACGTCGACATTGCCGCCCCACATGCGCAGGTAGCGCGCCGTGGTGGCGCCCCCGAAGCCGCCGCCGACGATGACGACCCGGCCGATGGAAGGCCCGGAGGCGCCGCCCGTGGCGCAACCGGCCAGGGCCAGACCGCTTGCGGCAGCAGCGCCGGCCAGCAGCCGACGTCGGGAAGGATGAAGCTTGGTTTGCATGGTGTTCATGGGGCGTGTTTCAGGGTCACTGTTTCGGCTTCTGCGCAGCGAAGTAGCCGGCAATGAGCTTGATCTGCTCGTCGGTGTAGCCCTTGGAGATCTGATGCATGATCGTTGCGGGTTGTGCGCCGCTCCTGTAGTCGTTGATCATGGCAATGATCTTGTCGGCTTGCAGGCCAGCCAAAGGCTTCATTTCGCCACGCGCGTTGCCGTTGGTGCCGTGGCAATTGGCGCAGGTGGCCGCCAGGTTGCGGGCAAGGTGGGCATCCTGGGCCAGCACGGCCGCAGGGCCGGCCAGCAGGGCCAGTGCGGCGGTGGTCTTCCAAAGTTTCATGTGGCGTGTCTCCTGTACTGACGAGGGTGTGGCCATCTGCTGGCCGGGCTTGCGGGGCACGCAGCATTCTCGGCATACATTCGTACATGCAAATCCAACGTATTCCCTGAGGCTGACGGAGCCGGGCCTCTGATGGGCAAGCAACGCAATTCGCAGGCGTGGACGCGCCGACACTGGCTGCAGGCGGCATCTGCCTGGGCGCTGCTGCCGGGCACGGCGCTGGCACTCGCCGGCAACGGCGCGCAGATCGAGTGGCCGGTACTGCGCACCGTCACCGGCGAGGTGCTGCCGCCTGCGCATTGGCCGGGCGTGCCTGCGGTGGTGGTGTTCTGGGCCACCTGGTGCGGCTACTGCCGCCGCCACAACGCCCACGTCGACCGCCTGCACCGCAGCGTCGATGGCAACCGCCTGCGGGTGCTGGGTGTGGCTTTGGACCCGAGCGCAGAGGTGGTGCGCCGCTATATGCAGCAGACCGGGTATGGCTTCCCGACCGTGGCCGACGGCGCCAGCCTGCGCGAGCGTTTCACTTCACGCCGGATGGTGCCGATGACGTGCACGCTCAACGCTGACGGCAGGCTTGTGCAGGCCATTCCCGGCGAAATGGGTGCAGACGATGTGCTGGCCCTGGCCCGACTGGCCTTGCCTGCTCACTGAAGCGCAGCCCGGTCTGTTGACGCGGGCTCAGCCTCTCAGACCATGCGTTCGAGACGCCAGCCCTGGTAGCGCAGCGCGCCCACCGCACCGGCAATGATGCCGCCGAGCGCGATGAAACTGCCGATGGACAAGGTGGAGACACCCGAAAGCCCTTGCCCGACGGTGCAGCCCATTGCAACCACGCCGCCTACACCCATCAGCGCCGCCCCGGCCAGGTGGTTCGCCAGGTCTTCGACGCTGCCGAAACCTTCCCAGCGGAAACTGCGGTCCCAGAGTGACATCAAGCAAGCGCCGACCGCCAGACCGACGACGCTGACGATGCCCAGCGTCAGTGCCTTGGAGGTGTCGCTGAAGTAGATCAACCAGTCCAGCGTGTACGCCACCGGTGCGACCAGGCTCAGCGACTCCATGCGGCGCGAGTTGGTGCCCAGAAAGGCCTGCTCCAGGGTGTTGGGATCTTCGGCGACATAGCCCAGCCGGCCGCTCACCCACCACGTGGCCGCTACCACGGCACCGATGCCGATGCCTCCCAACAGCACCTCGCCGCTGCGGCCTTCAGGCTTGCTCAGCACCCACAGCAACAACAGCAAGGCCAGCAAGGCACCCAGGCCCAGCGCGAGCGCCGGCGCCGGCAAGCCGAAGACAGCAGCACCCAGCGAAGGCAGGTCTTGCCCCGCGGGCAGCTCGAAGTAGACCTTCTCAACGGTGTTCACGCGCAGCACGCCAGTCACGCCACGCAGCGTGATGAACGCAGTGAGCCCCAGCACCAGCATCACCACCAAGGCCTTGAGGTTGCCGCTGCCCAGGCGCAACAGGTTCTTGCTGCTGCAGCCCGAGGCCAGCACCATGCCGAAGCCGAACATCGCACCGCCCAGCAACGCCGACAACCACAGCACGCGCGGCGCGGCGTAGATGGAGTTGCTGGCCTGCACCCAACCCAGCGCCACCATCGCATTGAAGCCCAGCACGGCCACGGCGACGGCCAGTGCCCACATGCGGGCGCGTTCCCAGTCGCCCATGTTCACGACATCGGCGATGGCGCCCATCGTGCAAAAGCGCGTGCGCTGCGCAATGACGCCGAAGACCACGGCGAGGGCAAAAGAGGCCCAGAGCACCCGGCTCGTGAGGCTTTGAATATCCACAGTTTCCATCGTGCAATTGTCGCTTGTGACTTGTGACTTGTGGCTCGTGGCTCGTGGCTCGTGGCTCGTGGCTTTCAGCTTGCGGCTTGCCTGCCGCAGCAGGCCCTGGCCTGCGGCGGGCTCAGCGTCTGGGGTCGCGACACCAGGGTTCACCCGGAGCTAAACATCCGTCTCTGCAAATATCATTTGAAACTGATTCTGTATCGCTGCCTCCGACTGGAACCCTCTTGAAGATCGTCGCCTTTGCCGTTGTTGCCGCGTTGGCACTGAGCAGCCTGCCCGCGCTGGCCAGCCTGGAACTCGCCGCAAAGAATGCCTGCACCGCCTGCCACGCGCCCGCCCGCAAAATTCTGGGTCCGTCGTATGCCGATGTGGCCAAGCGATACGCGGGCCAGAAAGACGCCGTCGCCACGCTGGCCGAGAGTATCCGCAAGGGCGGCGGCGGCAAGTGGGGCCCGGTGCCCATGCCGGCCCAACCTGCGCTGAGCGATGCCGATCTCAAGACCCTGTCAGCCTGGGTGCTGGCGGGCGCGAAGTAAGCCTCGCCCACCTTCACCCACCACCCTGGTGACACCGTGACCCACAGCAGCGAAGAAGACCTGGTGTTCGAATCGGCGGCCGAGCTCTTCGGCTTGCTGTCCACACCCGTGCGGCTGAAGATCATCAGCGCTGTCTGCAACGGCGAGCGCAACGTCTCCGACCTGCTGGCCCAGATCGACACCACGCAGCCCAACATGTCGCAGCATCTGGCCACGCTGTATCGCGCCGGCGTGCTGGGGCGCCGCCGCGAGGGCACGCAGATTTACTACCGTTTGCAGAGTGAACGCGTGGCCATGCTCTGCCGCGCGGTGTGCACGCAAGTGGCCATGGAGCTCGGCGGTGACAGCGGCATGGCGTCGGAAGATCGGCTGCTGCGTGCTGGCCCGCGATGAAGTCCCGGCCTGACAGCCTGAACGGTCCTGCTGCGGCCCGCCGCAACGCCCTGATCGCAGGCGTTGCCGCGACGCTGGGCTTGCCAGTCTGCGCCCAGATGGCTGCAGCCGAAAGCCCGGCGCCACTGCCGGCTTTGGGCAGTGTGCTGCCGCTGCCTGAAGTGGTGTTGCTGGACGGCCGCCGCTACAAGCCGGCCGACGCTGAAGGCCGCGTGGTCGTGGTCTATTGGTGGGCCAGCTGGTGCCCGTTCTGTGCCTTGCAGTCGCCGCTGATCGACCGCCTGTGGCGCAAGCATCAGGCGCAAGGCCTGCAGGTGCTGGGCTTGTCGATCGACCGCAGTGCCGAAGACGCCTCTCGTTATCTTGCCCAACGCGGCTATGGCTTTCCTACGGCGATGGTGACGCCTGCGGCGGAGCGGGTGCTGCCCAAACCCAAGGGCTTGCCGATCACGGTGCTGCGTGGCCGCGATGGTCGTGTGCTGGCGGCCGAAGCCGGCCAGATGTTTCCGGAAGACGTCGAGCAGTTCGCGCGCTTCCTGTAGCCGGTGCTTTGCGCGAGGCGCCGCTCAAGCTGCACGTCAGCTGCGCGGCGCGGTTGCCGTGGGTGCACTGATGGCCGGCGCCCGTGCCACGCGCACCTTGCCGCCGGTATTGATCAGCAGCACCGGGTCGCCGGGGTTGAAGGCCTCCGAAGCCTTGGCCTGCACCACCGAGCGGCGGTCGCCGTTCTTCAGCTGCACGAGGATTTCGATGGCGTCCTCGCGCGTCGTGCCCCGCTCTACCGCGTTGCCGATGACGCCGCCGATGACCGCGCCGAGCACGCCCACCACCATCGCTTCACGGCGGCCACCCACGCCCGAACCGGCCACGCCGCCTGCCACGCTGCCGGCCGCCGCGCCGAGGCCACTTTGCTGGCCTTCCACCACCACCGGGCGTGAACTCAGCACCACCGCGTCGACGACTGTCGCGAGACGCTGCGCTTCGCTGCGGCTGACGACATCGGGGCTGGTGGTGGTGCAGGCAGCCAGGGCCAGGCTTGCGGCCAGCAATGTGGCCAGGGTCGTCAACGTCAGGGGGTGTGTCATGGCGGGTCTTCCGCTGCGCTTGGCAGCAATGGGCGTGCACCGAAGGTGCGTGATCTTGCTGCTGATGAGCCCTGCCGAGCAAGTGAAGTTCCGTGCCAGCACGTAAAGAAAGGACGAAACGCCGCCTCGCGCGACGAACGGTGGTCGTCAGCCGTGCAGGCGTGAATGCCTCGGAACGCTGGCCAGCAGGAAATCCATCTGGTCGACGAAGATGCGCCGGCCGCGCAAGATCATGTCTTCGTGCAGGCTGGGCACATACGGCAAATACAGCAATGTCATGCGCGCTTCTTCAGGCAAACGGTTGCCCTTGTGGCCGTTGCAGGCGCGGCAGGCCGTGATGCAGTTCATCCAGCTGTCGCTGCCGCCGCGCGACACCGGCACGATGTGTTCGCGCGTGAGGTCGTCGACGTCGAAATACCCGCCGCAGTAGGCGCAGATGCAGCGGTCGCGCGTGAAGAGTTTGGGGTTGCTGAGTGCTGGACTCACGCGCCAGGCACGGCTGGGTACGGCGCCGCGCACGGCAACGATGGGGTGCACCTCGATGCGGCTTTGCTGGCCGGTCAAGCGCTGCATGCCTCCGCGCAGCACGTGAAAGGTGTCACCCAGCGTCCATGCGACGGCGTCGCAGGCGTACAGCACCGCCGCTTCGCGTGGCGATATCCACGCTTGGGGGCGGCCCGAGATATCGAGCTGCAGCACATCCATGCCAGAGAGTAAACCATCCGCTGTGACGTTGCGCTTGGGCAGCGCGGCTGGGGGTTCGCGCCTTTGGGGCATCCGCACCCCTGAACACGGGTTCTAGTTCACCGCCCCTAAAAAAGTCATGAAAGGGCTGCCGCAGCGCCGCACGAATTCTGCAAAATAGAACGACCGTTCGATTTCACCACCTTGACGTGAGCCCACCACCGCAAACATCCACAGCCGAAGCGCCCCGCGCCGCAACCCGCGCCTTGCACAAGGGGCAGCAGACGCGCGCTGCCATTCTGGACGCGGCTCTCGGCCTGGCTTCGCACATGGGCCTGGAGGGCTTGTCCATCGGTGCGCTGGCTGAGGTGATGCAGATGAGCAAGAGCGGTGTCTTTGCCCATTTCGGCTCACGCGAAGAACTGCAGATCAGCGTCATCCGCGAATACCACGCGCGCTTCGAAGAGGAAGTGTTCTTCCCCGCCATCAAGGAAGCACGCGGCCTCGCGCGGCTGCGTGCCTTGTTCGAGCGCTGGATCCGCCGCGTTTCGGTCGAACTCGATTCGGGCTGCATCTACATCAGCGGCGCGGTGGAATTCGACGACCGCCCTGGCCCTGTGCGCGACGCGCTGGCCAGCATGGTGCTCGCCTGGCATGCCGCACTGGCACATGCCATCCGCCTGGCCATCGACAACGGCCAGCTGCGCGTCGAGACCGACCCCGACCAGATGCTGTTTGAACTTCACGGCTTGATCCTGGCTTTGCACCATGACGCGCGTTTCTTGCGCAGTCCCGGTGCCCTGGACCGGGCGCGCGTCGGCTTCCAGCGCACGCTGAGCCATTACGCCCTGGCAGAGCCAACGCTCCCATCCGCGCCCCGCAGTCGGCGCCCGCAGCGCTGAGCGACCCGTTTTTTCGCTTTTTCCTTCAGGAGTTTCACCATGGCCGTCTACAACCCGCCGCTGCGCGACATGCACTTCGTGCTGCACGAGATGCTGAACGTCACCGAAGAACTGAAAATGATGCCGGCGCATGCCGACATCGACATCGACACCATCAACGCGGTGCTGGAAGAGGGCGGCAAGTTCGCCGCCGAAGTGGCCTTTCCCATCAACCACAGCGGCGACCTGGAAGGCTGCACCCACGACAAGGCCACCTTCGCCGTCCACGCACCCAAGGGTTTCAAGGAGGCCTACGCCAAGTATGTGGAAGGCGGCTGGCCCGCGCTGGCGGCCAGCCCCGAATACGGCGGCCAGGGCTTGCCGATCGTGGTGAACCACTGCTTCTACGAGATGCTGAACAGCGCCAACCAGTCGTGGACCATGTACCCGGGCCTCTCGCACGCGGCCTACGAATGCATACGCGCCCACGGCACGGCCGAACAGATCGCCACTTATCTGCCCAAGCTGACCAGCGGTGAATGGACGGGCACCATGTGCCTGACCGAGCCGCATTGCGGCACCGACCTCGGCATGCTGCGCACCAAGGCCGAACCGGTGGAAGGTGCGCCAGCCGGCACCTACAAACTCACTGGCCAGAAAATCTTCATCAGCGCTGGCGAACACGACTTGACGCCGAACATCGTGCACCTGGTTCTGGCCCGCCTGCCCGACGCACCACTGGGCAGCAAGGGCATCAGCCTCTTCGCCGTGTCCAAATTCAACGTCAATGCCGACGGCGGCCTGGGCGAGCGCAACCCCATCCGCTGCACCGGCATCGAACACAAGATGGGCATCCACGGCAACGCCACCTGCCAGATCTTCCTGGACGGCGCGGTCGGCACCCTGGTGGGCCAGCCGCACAAGGGCTTGAACGCGATGTTCGTGATGATGAACGCCGCACGCCTGGGGGTGGGCAACCAGTCGGTGGGCCTGACCGAAGTGGCTTACCAGAACGCGGTGGTCTACGCGAAGGACCGCATCCAGATGCGCAGCCTGTCGGGCCCGAAGGCGCCTGAACTGGCGGCAGACCCCATCATCGTGCACCCAGATGTGCGCAAGATGCTGCTGACGGCGCGCGCTTATGCTGAGGGCGGCCGTGCCCTGGGCATCTACACCGCGCTGTTGATCGACAAGGAACTGAGTTGCGACGACGAAGACGAGCGCAAGGAAGCTGCCGACCTGGTGGCGCTGCTGACGCCCATCGTCAAGGCCTTTCTGACCGACAACGCCTGGCTGGCCACGAGCCACTGCCTGCAGGTGTACGGCGGCCACGGCTACATCAAGGAATGGGGCATGGAGCAGTACGTGCGTGATTCCCGCATCAACATGATCTACGAGGGCACCAACACCATCCAGTCGCTGGACCTGCTGGGCCGCAAGGTGCTGGGCGACAACGGCGCCAAGCTGAAGAAGTTCGGCAAGATCATTGCCGAGTTCGTCGAGGAAGAAGGCACCAATGAAGCCATGCAGGAGTTCGTGAACCCGCTGGCCGAACTGGGCGACAAGGTGACCAAGCTGACCGCCGAGCTCGGCATGAAGGCCTTCGGCAACGTCGACGAGGTGGGCGGCGCGGCGGTGGACTACCTTCGCGTCTGCGGCCACCTCGTCTTCGCCTACTTTTTTGCGCGCAGCGCGAAGATCGCGCTGGCCAAACAAGCGCAACAAGGTGAAGGCGGCGACCCCTTCTACACCGCCAAGCTGCACACTGCGCGCTTCTACTTCGCCAAGCTGCTGCCGGAAACGGCCGGCCTCATTCGCAGCGCACGCAGTGGCGTTGCGCCGCTGCTGGCGATGGATGAGGCCATGTTCTGAGTTTCTCTTTTCGAAAACACAACCAGGAGTAAAGACCATGAAGAAGCTGATGATCACTGTCTTGCTGGCTTTTAGCGGCGGCGTATTCGCCCAGACCACGCCTGTGGGCCTGTGGAAGACCATCGACGACAAGACCAAGAGCGAACGTGCCTTGGTCCGCATCTCCGAGAGCGGCGGCGTCTTCAGTGGTCGCATCGAGAAGCTGCTGGCCGCCGATGCCAAGCCCGATGCCAAGTGCGACAAGTGCGAAGACGACCGCAAGGGCATGCCCATCGTCGGCATGGAAATTGTTCGCGGCGTGAAGAAGGCCGAGGCCGAGAACACCTGGGACGGCGGCACCATCCTCGACTCTGTCGAGGGCAAGATCTACAAGGTGCGCATGCAGTCCGCCGACGGCGGCAAGAAGCTGGAAGTGCGCGGTTTTGTCGGCATGCCCATGCTGGGCCGCACGCAGACCTGGTTGCGTGTTGAGTAAGTAAGTGAGTAAGTGAGCAAGGAAGCCTCCATGAACCGATTCCAAGTCCGCAAGGTCGCCGTGCTCGGCGCCGGGGTGATGGGCGCGCAGATTGCGGCCCATCTCGTCAACTGCAAGGTGCCGGTCGTTCTGTTCGATCTGCCCGCCAAGGACAAGGACGGGGCAGGGGCCCCGTCCTCGACGTTCTCGAAGAACGGCATCGTCACCAAGGCCATCGAGGGCCTGAAGAAGCTGAAGCCCGCGCCGCTGGGGCTGGCTGAAGACGCCGTGCGCATCCAGGCCGCGAACTACGAAGAGCACCTGTCGCTGCTGGGCGAATGCGACCTCGTCATCGAGGCCATCGCCGAACGCATGGACTGGAAGCTGGCGCTCTACGAGAAGATTGCCTCGAGCCTGGCGCCGCATGCCATCGTGGCCAGCAACACCTCGGGCCTGAGCATCACCCAGTTGAGCGAGGTGCTGCCCGAAAGCATCAAGCCGCGCTTCTGCGGCATTCACTTCTTCAACCCGCCGCGCTACATGGCGCTGGTGGAGTTGATCAACACGCCGACCACCTTGCCCGAAGTGCTGGACCAGTTGGAAGCTTTCGTCACCACGGCGCTTGGCAAGAGCGTGGTGCGCGCGAAAGACACGCCCAACTTCATTGCCAACCGCGTGGGCATCGCCGGCATGCTGGCCACCATCAAGGAAGCCGAGAACTACGGCCTCGGCTACGACGTCGTCGACGACCTCACCGGCAAGAAGCTGGGTCGCGCCAGCAGCGGCACCTTCCGCACTGCCGACGTCGTGGGCCTGGACACCATGGCCCACGTCATCAAGACGCTGCAGGACAACCTGGCAGACGACCCCTTCTTTCCGAGCTACGCCACGCCGCCCGTGGTGAAGGCGCTGATCGAGAAGGGCGCGCTGGGTCAGAAGGCCGGCGCGGGTTTCTACAAGAAGGTGGGCAAGGACATCCTGCGCCTGGACCCGGCGGGTTTGGGAACTTCGGCTGAATATGTGCCGGCCGGTGGCAAGGCCGAGCCCATCGTCGACCGCATGCTGAAGAAGCCGGCCGCCGAGCGGTTGAAGCTGCTGCGCGAAAGCAGCAACCCGCAGGCGCAGTTCTTGTGGGCCATCCAGCGCAACGCCTTCCACTACGCGGCCGTGCATCTGGAAAACATTGCCGATACCGCGCGCGATGTCGACTTCGCCATGCGCTGGGGTTTCGGCACCAAGCAGGGCCCCTTCGAGCTGTGGCAGGAAGCCGGCTGGCAGCAGGTTGCGACCTGGGTGAAGGAAGACATCGAAGCCGGCAAGGCTTTGAGCAGCGCACCGCTGCCGGCCTGGGTGTTCGACGGGCGCACCGGGGTGCACACGCCGGAAGGCAGTTGGAGCCCAGCGGCCAAGTCTTACGTGCCGCGCCCGGCGCTGCCGGTTTACGAGCGCCAGCACTTCCCAGAAAACGTGTTCGGCGCCGGTGCGCCTGAACCGTTGAAAAGTGGCGCCGAGATCTTCAAGAACGACGAGATGCGGTTGTGGACGCTGGACGGTGAGGTGCTGATTGCCAGCATCACCTGCAAGCTGCATCTGATCGGCACCGGCGTCGTCGAAGGCCTGGCCAAGGCGGTGGAACTGGCCGAGGCCGGCTACAAGGGTGTGGTGATCTGGTCGCCCGACGACGTGTTCAGTGCCGGCGCCAACCTGGAGAGCCTGATGCCGGTGTTCATGAAGCAAGGCTCCAAGGGCATCAAACCCGTGGTGAAACAGTTGCAGGACGCCATGCTGGCCATGCGTTATGCGCAGGTGCCGGTGGTGGCCGCGATGCGCGGCATTGCCCTGGGGGGTGGCTGCGAGATTGCGCTGTACTGCGCGCGGCGCGTGGCTGCGATGGAAACCTACATCGGCCTGGTGGAAGTGGGTGTGGGCCTGATCCCCGCCGGCGGCGGCCTGGCCTACGCCGCGCGCCGTGCCGCCGAGATGGCCACCGCAGCGGGTGCCACCAACCTGGCGAACCTCGACATCCTGAAGTTCGCGACAGACGCCTTCACCAACGCCGCCATGGCCAAGGTGGGCACGAGCGCGCTGGAATCGAAGAAGCTCGGGTATCTGATCGAAGGCGACATCATCGTGCCGCACAAGGACGAGCTGCTGTTCGTGGCGCTGACGCAGGCCAAGGCGATGTTCGACAGCGGCTACCGCGCGCCGCCGCGGGCGATATTTCCGGTGGCCGGGCGCTCGGCCATCGCCACCGTGAAGGGCCAGCTCGCCAACATGCGCGATGGCGGCTTCGTCAGCGCGCACGATTTCCACGTCAGCACGCTGATTGCGGAAGTGATCTGTGGCGGTGACGTGGACGCTGGCAGCCTTGTGAACGAGGAGTACCTGATGAGCATGGAGCGTGAGCGCTTCTGCGCCCTGCTGGACCACCCCAAATCGCAGGAACGCATCATGGGCATGCTGCAGACCGGCAAGCCTGTGCGGAATTGAACGGAGACGACATCATGAGCAGCAAACAAGTTCAAGACGCCTACATCGTCGCCGCCACGCGCACGCCCATCGGCAAGAGCGGCCGCGGCTACTTTCGCAACACCCGCCCTGACGATTTGCTCGTGGCTGCGGTGCGCAGCGCGCTGGCGCAAGTGCCGACACTCGACCCCAAAGCGATCGAAGACGCCATCATCGGCTGCAGCTTCCCCGAAGGCGAGCAGGGCATGAACATGGCGCGTGTGGCCATGGTGCTGGCCGGCCTGCCGCACAGCGTGGGCGGTGTCACCGTGAACCGCTTCTGCGCCAGCGGCCTGACCGCGCTGCAGATGGCGGCCGACCGCATTCGTGTGGGCGAGGCCGACGTGATGATCGCCGGTGGTGCCGAGAGCATGAGCATGGTGCCGATGGGCGGCAACAAGCCGTCGTTCAACCCCGAAGTGTTCGCCCGCGATGAGAACGTCGGCATCGCTTACGGCATGGGCCTGACCGCCGAAAAGGTGGCCGCGCAGTGGAAGGTCAGTCGTGAAGACCAGGACGCGTTTGCACTGGCGTCGCACCAGAGGGCGCTGAAGGCGCAGGCCGCTGGCGAGTTCAGCGACGAGATGACGCCGATTGAGGTCGTGGAGCGTCTGCCGAACCTCGCGACGGGTGAAGTGAATACGAAGACCCGCACCGTGAACCTCGACGAAGGCGCGCGTCCCGACACATCACTCGAAGGCCTGGCCAAGCTGCGCCCGGTATTCGCCGCCAAGGGCAGCGTGACGGCCGGCAACAGCAGCCAGACCAGCGACGGCGCCGGCGCGCTGATCCTCGCCAGTGAAGCGGCCATCAAGCGCTATGACTTGAAGCCGCTGGCGCGCTTCGTCAGCTACGCCTCGCGTGGCGTGGCGCCCGAGATCATGGGCATCGGCCCCATCGAGGCCATCCCCGCAGCGCTGAAGTACGCCGGCCTCAGCATGGCCGACATCGGCTGGACCGAGCTGAACGAAGCCTTTGCCGCGCAGGCCCTGGCCGTCATCAACACCTTGGGCCTGGACCCGGCCAAGGTCAACCCGATGGGCGGTGCCATCGCTCTCGGTCACCCGCTGGGCGCCACCGGTGCCATCCGTGCCGCCACCGTCGTGCACGCGCTGCGCCGCCACAAGCTGAAGTACGGCATGGTGACGATGTGCGTGGGCATGGGCCAGGGTGCCGCCGGCATCATCGAAGCCCTCTGAACCCGCAATTGCAGGAGACAAGCCCATGACCATCAAGACCGCCACCTTCAACGGTGTGGCCACCATCGAGATCGCGCGCCCCGAGAAGAAGAACGCGCTTACCGTGGCCATGTACCAGGCCATGACCAACGCGCTGGCCGCCGCCAAGGCCGACAGTGCTGTCCGCGCGGTGCTCATCACCGGGCAGCCGGGCATCTTCACGAGCGGCAACGACATCGAAGACTTCATGTCGCGCGGCACCGACGGCCCAGGCTCGGGCAGCGAAGACCACGAGTCGCCGGTGTTCAAGTTCATGCGTGCGCTGCTCGATTGCGACAAGCCCGTGGTCGCCGCCGTCACGGGCGCTGCGGTGGGCATCGGCACCACGATGCTGCTGCACTGCGACTTCGTCTACGTCAGCGATGAAGCGCGGCTGGCCATGCCTTTCGTGGCCCTCGGCCTGGTGCCCGAGTTCGCCAGCAGCCTGCTGGTGCCGCAGCTGATGGGCCACCGCAAGGCGGCCGAGAAGTTGCTGCTGGGCGACCCCTTCACGCCCGAGCAGGCGGTGGAATGCGGCATCGCCAACGCCGTGTTGCCGGCCAGCGAAGTGGTCAACCACGCGCGCCGCATTGCCGAGCGCTTCAACGGCCTGCCGCCCGGCGCCGTGCGTGAGGCCAAGCAGCTGATGCGCGGGCCGCTGCACCAGCAGACGCTGCACACCATCCGCACCGAAGGCGAGATTTTTTCGCGGCGGCTGCGCAGCCCCGAGGCGATGGAGGCCTTCCAGGCCTTCTTCCAGAAGCGCAAGCCCGACTTCAGCAAGTTCTGAGGCTGCGCTGCCGTGTCGCTTGCCGTCAAGTTAGCACTCAGCCCGCTCTTGGTAGCGCAGGCGATATTGACGCGGCGCCGGCTGCCGCGCCTGCCTGAAGCCGAAGGTCCGCGCCGCGGCTTTGTGGGGGCGGCAGGTGCCACGCCCTTGCGCCTGCTCATAGCGGGTGATTCTTCAGCCGCCGGTGTGGGCGTGGTCACGCAGCGTGAGGCCCTGGCGACGCAACTGGCTCAACGCACGGCCTATGGGTGCTCGGCTCGCGTGCAGTGGCAGCTGGTGGCGCGATCGGGTCTGACCACGTTGCAGACGCTGCATCTGCTGCAGCAGGAGCTGCCGCCAACGCCAGGCGAACACCCCGACGTGGTGGTGGTGGTGACAGGTGTCAACGACATCGTCGAACAGGTGTCGTCGCGCCAGGCTGTTTCCGCTCGTGAGAACCTGGCCAACTGGCTGCGCAACGCTCACGGCGTGCAGCACGTGGTGTTTGCACCGCTGCCGCCGATTCACCACTTCCCGGGGCTGCCGCAGCCGCTGCGCTGGGTGGCTGGTGCGGATGCGCTGCGCCACAACGCGGCCCTGGCGCACTGGGTCGCCAGCCGGGGTGATGTGAGCCTGGTCGAGATGGAAACGCCCCTGAACAGGGGCGTGATGGCTGCCGATGGTTTTCACCCTGGCGAGCCGGTGTACCGCTATTGCGCATCGGCCATCGCCTTGCACCTGGCGGCTAACGTGTGGCCGCGGCTGCAACTGCAACTGCAACTGCAACCAGCCTGAACCGTGTTCAAGCCGGCAGCGGCCGGGGCTGACCCTGGGCGTCGATGGCCACGTAGGTGAGGTTGGCCTCGGTGACCTTCACCACCTCCAGATCGGCCGGGTTGCGCTCGGCATAGACCTCGACATGCACCGTCACCGAGGTGCGGCCCACGCGCGTGACATGGGCGTAGAAGCTGAGCAGGTCGCCGATGGACACCGGCTGCTTGAAGATGAACTGATTGACGGCCACCGTGGCGATGCGGCCCTTGGCGATGCGTGCCGGCAGCACGGCGCCGGCCAGGTCCACCTGCGCCATGATCCAGCCGCCGAAGACATCGCCGTTGGCGTTGGCGTCGGCCGGCATCGGCATCACTCGCAGCACCAGTTGCGCGCCGCTCGGCAAGGCTGCCGGGGCCATCAAGGGGTCGGCCTTCGGCGGGGTGAGGGCTACGGCTGTGGGCAAGGACGCGGGCTCGGTCATGTTCTGCGGCCAGAAGTTGGCGCGGCGACAATCACCGCATGCCTCCCAATGTAGTCGTTGCCACCCCAGCTGCCGGCATCGCCGACGCCACACCGGTCTCACCACGCTCTGACTGGGGCACGCTGGCCAAGCTGCTGCCCTATCTTTGGCAGTACCGCTGGCGCGTGGGCATCGCGCTGGCCTTCATGGTGGCGGCGAAGATGGCCAACGTCAGCGTGCCGCTGCTGCTGAAGGAGCTGGTGGACGCGCTGAGCTTCAAGCCCGGCGACCCGGCTGCGGTACTGGTGGTGCCCGTGGCGCTGCTGGTGGCGTACGGCGCGCTGCGCTTGAGCACCACGCTCTTCACCGAACTGCGCGAACTCATCTTCGCCAAGGCCACCGAGGGGGCGGCGCGCAGCATCAGCCTGCAGGTGTTCCGCCACCTCCACGCCCTGAGCCTGCGCTTCCATCTGGAACGTCAGACCGGCGGCATGACGCGTGACATCGAACGCGGCACACGCGCCGTGCACTCGTTGATCTCGTATTCGCTCTACAGCATCGTGCCAACGCTCATCGAAGTGGCGATGGTGCTCACGCTGCTGGCCGTTAAGTTCGACGCCTGGTTCGCTTGGATCACCATCGCCGCGCTGGTGGTGTACATCACCTTCACCATCACCGTCACGGAGTGGCGCACGCAGTTTCGCAAAGAGATGAACGAGCTCGACAGCGCGGCGCACAGCCGCGCCATCGACGCGCTGCTGAATTACGAGACGGTGAAGTACTTCAACAACGAAGACTTCGAGGCCAGGCGCTACGACGAAAACCTGGAAAAGCTGCGCAAGGCCGGCTTGAAAAGCCAAAGCACGCTGAGCCTCCTGAACACCGGGCAGCAACTCATCATCGCCACCGCGCTGGTGGCCATGCTGTGGCGCGCCACCGCAGGCGTGGTGGAAGGGCGCATGACGCTCGGTGACCTGGTGATGGTGAATGCTTTCATGATTCAGCTCTATATCCCGCTGAACTTCCTGGGCGTCATCTACCGCGAGATCAAGCAGAGCCTGACCGACCTGGACAAGATGTTCACGCTGCTGGAGCGCAACCGCGAGGTCGACGACAAACCCGGTGCGCCGGCGTTGCAGGTGCCGCAAGGTCATGTGCGGTTCGAGCATGTGAGCTTCGCCTACGACCCGGCGCGCCCCATCCTGCACGACGTGAGCTTCGAGATACCGCCCGGCAAGACAGTCGCGGTGGTGGGGCCCAGCGGCGCCGGCAAAAGCACGCTGGCGCGGCTGCTGTACCGCTTCTACGACATCAACACGGGCACCATCAGCATCGACGGCCAGGAGTTGCGTTCGGTGACGCAGGCCAGCCTGCGCAGTGCCATCGGCATCGTGCCGCAGGACACCGTGCTCTTCAACGACACGGTGGAATACAACATCGCCTACGGCCGCCCCGGCGCCACGCGCGAAGAGGTGGAATCCGCTGCCAAGGCCGCGCACATCCACGGTTTCATCGCGGCCACGCCCAAGGGTTACGGCACGATGGTGGGCGAACGCGGGCTGAAGCTCAGCGGCGGCGAGAAGCAGCGGGTGGCGATTGCCAGAACGCTGCTGAAGAACCCGCCCATCCTGATCTTCGACGAAGCCACCTCGGCTCTGGACAGCGCCAACGAGCGCGCCATCCAGGCCGAGCTTCGCGCGGTGTCGGAGGGCAAGACGGCGCTGGTCATCGCGCACCGCCTGAGCACGGTGGTGGACGCGCACGAAATCGTGGTGATGGAAGCTGGCCGCGTGGTGGAACGCGGCCCGCATGCAGAACTGCTGGCCCGGGGTGGGCGTTACGCCGAGATGTGGCGCTTGCAGCAGAGCGGGCAGGACGGCTGAGTCGCCTCAGCGCCCTGGGCGGTTCGGGTGCCGGTCGTGGCGGTCCGGAATGCAGTCACGGTCGGCGTCGCGGCCGCAGCACGCAAGCCGCAGCACGCAAGCCGCAGCGATACCCCGCCGATACACTCCGCACGGTGGAAACCAAGTGGCTGGAAGACTTCGTGAGCCTGGCCGAGACGCGCAGCTTCTCGCGCTCGGCGCAGTTGCGCCATGTCACGCAGCCGGCCTTCAGCCGCCGCATCCAGGCGCTGGAAGCCTGGGCTGGCATCGACCTCGTCGATCGCTCTTCCTACCCGACCCGCCTGACGCCTGCCGGCGAAACCTTCCACGCCCAGGCGCTGGAGATCCTCGACGCGCTGCAGGCCACGCGCAACCTCATGCGCAGCCACCAGGTGGCGGGGCGGGACATGATCGAGTTCGCGGTACCGCACACGCTGGCCTTCAACTTCTTCCCGCACTGGGTGACCGCGCTGAACAGCGACCTGCAGCAGCCGTTGGGGCCCTTGAAAACACCGCTGAAGACGCGGCTGACGGCGATGAACGTGCACGACGCCGTGCTGCGCCTGACCGAAGGCGGCTGCGACCTGCTGATCGCTTACCACCACGCAAGTCAGCCGCTGCAGCTGAGTGCAGAACGCTACGAGATGCTGAGCCTGGGCCACGAGACCCTGGCGCCGTACGCCAAGGCCGGGCCCGATGGCCAGCCGCTGTTCAGCCTGCCTGGCCGCGCTGGTGCTGCGGTGCCTTTTCTGGGCTATGCCTCAGGCGCCTACATGTCGCGTCTGGTGGAATTCATCCTGAAACGCGCGGGCGAACCGCTGTACCTGGAGCCGGTCTACGAAACCGACATGGCCGAGGGCCTGAAGGCGATGGCGCTGGAAGGCCACGGCCTGGCCTTCCTGCCGCACAGCAGCGTGCGCAAGGAACTGCGCGCCAGGCGTCTGGTGCCCGCCGCGCCCGATGGCCCGCTGCAGCTGACCATGGAGGTGCGCATCTACCGTGAACGCCCCGAGATCGCCCGTCATGTGAAGCCGGCGGTGCAGGCGCTTTGGAGCTTCCTCGGCAGCCAGCGGGCGACGGCTTGAAGCGCGACCCGTCTAAGCCCTGGCCCGGTGCTTGCATTGCTCTGTGCTTGTTCGGCCCACGGGCTTCCACCCGGTCGGGGCTTGAGCAGGCTTCCTAGAATGCCGGTCAGATGTCGCTGACACCCGTGATGAACACTGAAGGAGATCGCATGAAGAAACTGACCTATCTCGCCGCTGCGCTGGCGCTGCTTGTCGCAGGTGCCGCCCAAGCCGACACGCTGGCCAAGATCAAGGGCAGCGGCGCCGTCACCATGGGGGTGCGTGAGTCCTCCGGCGCGCTCAGCTACACCCTGGGCGACGGCAAGTTCGCCGGCTTCCACGTCGAGATCTGCACGCGTGTGCTGGCCGACGTGCAGAAGCAACTGGGCCTGGCCAAGCTGGACGTGAAGTACCAGCCCGTGACCTCTCAGAACCGCATTCCGCTGGTGCAGAACGGCACCGTGGACATCGAGTGCGGCAGCACCACCAACAACGCCACGCGCCAGAAGGACGTGTCCTTTGCCGTCACCACTTACGTCGAAGAAGTGCGCATTGCGGTGAAAGCGGCCTCGGGCATTACCGGCATTGGGCAGCTGACAGGCAAGAACGTTGCCACCACCACCGGTACCACCAGCGTGCAGCTGCTGCGCAAGCACGAGCGCGCGAATGGTGTCGAATTCAAGGAGGTCTTCGGCAAGGACCACGCCGACAGCTTCTTGCTGCTGGAAAGCGGCCGCGCCGATGCCTTCGTGATGGACGGGCAAATCCTGGCTGGCAACATCGCCAAGGCCAAGAACCCGGCTGACTTCCGCATCGTCGGCGAAGTGCTGGCCGTCGAGCCCATCGCCATCATGATCCGCAAGGACGACCCGGCCTTCAAGAAGGCCGTGGACGACAGCATCAGCGCCATGATGAAGAGTGGCGAGATCGCGAAGATGTACGACAAGTGGTTCCTGCAGCCCATCCCGCCAAGCAACACCCGGGTCGGCCTGCCGGCCAGCGACGCCACCAAGATGGCCTGGGCCACGCCCAACGACAAGCCGGTTGAAGACTACGCCAAGAAATAAGCCCGGCTGATTTCGGCCCGGGCATCAGAAGGGGAGGGCCTGCTTGGCCACTTGGGACTGGCAGGTCTTCTGCAAGGAAACCACTACCGGAGAAGCAGTCTCGGGCTGCTTCGGCCGCGGTGGCGATGTCACCTACCTCGACTGGATGCTTTCGGCCTGGGGCTGGACGCTCGGCGTCGCGCTGCTGGCCATGGGGGTGGCGCTGCTGGTGGGTTCTCTCATGGGCATCCTGCGCACGGTGCCCGACAAGCGCCTGGTCTTCATCGGCGAGGTGTGGACAGAGCTTTTCCGCAACATCCCGCTGCTGGTGCAGATTTTTCTCTGGTACCACGTGCTGCCGTCGCTGTTCAAGCCGCTGCAGGGCGTGCCCAGTTTCCTGCTCGTGGTGGTGGCATTGGGCTTCTTCACCAGCGCGCGCATCAGTGAGCAGGTGAAGGCCGGCATTCAGTCGCTGCCGGGCGGGCAGCGTTACGCCGGCTTGGCCATGGGTCTGACGTTGCCGCAGACCTACCGCTATGTTCTGCTGCCGATGGCCTTTCGCACCGTCATCCCGCCGCTGACCAGCGAGGCCATGAACATCGTCAAGAACTCGTCGGTGGCCTTTGCCGTGAGCATTGCCGAGCTGACCATGTTCGCGATGCAGGCGGGCGAAGAAACCTCGCGCACGATGGAGATGTACCTGGCCGTGACGGCGCTGTACTTCGTCTCGGCCTTTGCCATCAACCGGCTGGCACTGTTCTTGGAAACCCGCGTGCGCGTGCCAGGCATCCTGGGCGCGAAGTGAGCAGGCCATGAACCTGGACTTCTCATTCCTCAGCGCCGAAGTGCTGTCCAACTTCGTGCTGAAGGGGCTGATCTTCAGCTTCCAGCTCACGCTGGTGGCCATGCTGGGCGGCATCATCCTGGGCACGGCGCTGGCCTTGATGCGGCTGTCGGGCAAGCCTTGGCTGGCGGTGCCCGCAGCGGCCTATGTGAACACCATGCGCAGCATTCCGCTGGTCATGGTGATCCTGTGGTTCTTTCTGCTCATGCCTTTGCTGCTGGGCCGGCCGCTGGGCGCCGAGGTCTCGGCGATGGTGACCTTCACACTGTTCGAGGCGGCCTACTACAGCGAGATCATGCGCGCGGGCATCCAGAGCGTGCCCAAGGGCCAGGTCAGCGCAGGGCAGGCCGTGGGCATGACCTACCCGCAGACCATGCAGTACATCGTGCTGCCGCAGGCCTTTCGCAACATGCTGCCGGTGCTGCTGACGCAGACCATCATCCTGTTCCAGGACACGAGTCTCGTCTATGCCATCGGAGCCTATGACCTGCTGAAGGGCTTCGAGATCGCCGGCAAGAACTTCAACCGGCCGGTGGAAACCTATCTCGTCGCCGCCGGTGTCTACTTCGTCATCTGCTTCTCGCTGAGCATGCTGGTGCGCAGGCTGCAGAAGAAGATTGCCATCATCCGGTAACTGTTCGCCCGCGCCCGCGGGGTACCGCGGTCACCCCTCGAGGGGGTTCCTGCCAGGAGTGCTTAGTGATCGACATCAAGAACGTCAGCAAGTGGTACGGCAGCTTCCAGGTGCTGACCGACTGCAGCACCACCGTCAACAAGGGCGAGGTGGTGGTGGTGTGCGGGCCTTCAGGCTCGGGCAAGAGCACGCTGATCAAGACGGTGAATGCGCTGGAGCCCTTCCAGAAGGGCGACATCACCGTCGACGGCATCAGCATCAGCGGCGCCAAGACCAACCTGCCCAAGCTGCGCAGCCGTGTCGGTATGGTGTTCCAGCACTTCGAGCTCTTCCCGCACCTCAGCGTCACCGAGAACCTGACGCTGGCGCAGATGAAGGTGCTGAACCGCAGCACCGACGAAGCCCAGGCGCGCGGGCTGAAGATGCTGGAGCGTGTCGGCCTGATGGCACACAAGGACAAGTTCCCGGGGCAGCTGTCAGGCGGCCAGCAGCAGCGCGTGGCGATTGCGCGGGCACTGAGCATGGACCCGATCGTGATGCTCTTCGACGAGCCTACTTCCGCGCTTGACCCCGAGATGGTGGGCGAGGTGCTCGACGTGATGGTGCTGCTGGCCAAAGAGGGCATGACGATGATGGTCGTCACGCACGAGATGGGCTTCGCACGCAAGGTGAGCCACCGCGTTGTCTTCATGGACGCCGGCAAGATCGTCGAAGACTGCAAGAAGGAAGATTTCTTCGGCGACACCGCGGCGCGTTCGCCGCGTGCGCAAGAGTTT
>Ga0209591_10001678_pt1 | contig 27165 bp, 27 predicted proteins | sample MAT01_FD_187207 | JGI IMG/M metagenome (GOLD analysis project Ga0209591, IMG submission 187207) | Freshwater microbial communities from Lake Fryxell liftoff mats and glacier meltwater in Antarctica - MAT-01 (SPAdes) (version 2) | ecosystem: Environmental > Aquatic > Freshwater > Ice > Liftoff... | reverse complement strand
GGATGCGCATCTGGCTCGAGTGCTGGATGCGGGGCGAGTCCGGCTGGCTACGACGCTTGAGACGCTGGAGCAGGTGTTGCCGCAAGGATCGAGATTTACCCGGCCGCAGGGTGGCATGAACCTTTGGGTTACGCTGCCGCGTGGCTGTGACAGTTCGGCGGTGCTTGAGAGGGCGCGTCGCGAGGGTGTGTCGTATCTGCCCGGCCGCTACTTCAGTATCAGCACGCCGATGAATGAAAGTTTCCGTTTGAGTTTTGCCGGATTGAGTCCCGCTCGCATTGTTGACGGGCTTCGACGGCTTGGCCCTTTGTTTGAAGAAGAGGCAAAAATCGCCTCAAGATACCAGGACCCTATGCCAGAGATGGCGATGGTCTAATCCAATCCCGGAGTAAGCAAAATGATTCTGAACGAAGCGTTCCGCAAGAAGATCGGCCTGGCCGAAATGTTGAAAGGTGGCGTCATCATGGACGTCACAAATGCCGAACAGGCATTGATCGCAGAGAAGGCTGGCGCAGTTGCCGTTATGGCGCTGATCAAGGTTCCTAGCGATATTCGCAAAGAGGGCGGTGTCGCGCGCATGTCGCCGATTACCTGTATCCGCGAGATTCAGGCGACGGTGTCGATTCCAGTGATGGCCAAGGCTCGCATCGGGCACTTTGCCGAAGCGCAGGTGCTTGAAGCATTGAAGGTCGACTTCATCGATGAGTCGGAAGTGTTGACTCCCGCCGATGACGAGAACCACATCGACAAGCACCCCTTCAATGTGCCCTTCGTTTGCGGTTGCCGCAATCTGGGTGAGGCATTACGCCGGATTGGTGAAGGCGCAGCGATGATTCGCACCAAGGGTGAAGCGGGCACGGGCAATGTTGTCGAAGCTGTGCGTCACATGCGCACGATCATTCGTGAAATGCGCCAGTTGTCGGTGATGGCTCATGATGAGTTGATGGTTGCGGCCAAGCATCATCAGGCTCCTTACGAGCTGATTGAGTATTGCCACAAGTTTGGCAAGCTGCCGGTGCCGAATTTCTCGGCTGGTGGTATTGCGACTCCTGCCGATGCGGCGTTGATGATGCACCTGGGAGCAGAGACGGTGTTTGTTGGGTCGGGTATTTACAAGAGCCCGGACCCGGTGAACTTTGCCAAGGCTATTGTGAAGGCGACGCTGAATTACAAGGATCCGGCAAAGGTATTGGAAGCTTGTGAAGAGTTGCCGGACGGCATGCCGGGGCTTGATATCCGTCAGATGAAAGCTGAAGAGTTGATGGCGGGCCGTGGCTGGTAAGGGCAAGCTATTCGGCGTACTGGCACTGCAGGGAGATTTTGAAAAGCATCAGCACTCGCTTGACAGTGCTGGTGCGCGGCAGTGTGAGGTTCGGAATCTGGATGACTTGAAGCGTGTGGATGCGCTGGTGATTCCCGGTGGGGAATCGACGACGATGCTGCGGCTGATGGATTACTACGATCTGTTTGAGCCGCTGAAGGCGTTTGGTGCGGAGAAGCCGATGTTTGGGACATGTGCGGGTGCGATTCTGATGGCTCGTGGTGTGAGTTCGCCAGCGCAGAAGTCGCTGAATGTGATGGACATCGATGTCGAGCGGAATGCTTATGGGCGACAGGTGGATTCGCGGATCATTGAGCTTGAGTCGAGTATCGGTAAGCTGGAAGCGGTGTTTATTCGAGCGCCGATCATTCGACGGACCGGGCCGACAGTAGAAGTGCTGGTGAGTTATCTTGGAGATGCTGTGCTTGTGAGACAAGGTAAACATCTGGCGGCTACTTTTCATCCGGAACTTACCGATGATACGTGCGTGCACAAGCTCTTTATGGACTTAGTAGAGGAATGAAGCAGCGCGTACTGTTTTTGTGTATCGGAAATTCCTGCCGCTCGCAGATGGCGGAAGGATTTGCCCGTGTTTATGGGCATGACGTGATGGACGTAGTGAGTGCGGGCTTGTCGCCAGCGATGCTGGTAGATCTGAATACTAAGGCGGTGATGGGGGAGCGCGGGATCTCGCTTGAGGATCAATTTCCAAAGCCGCTCGATCAGGCGTTGACCCCAGTGCCGAATCTGCTGATCAATATGAGTGGGTCGAGTGTGCCTCATTTTGCTTTGGAGATTCCGTCGGAGGTTTGGCGGGTGCGGGACCCGGTGGGTGAGGTGCTGGGGGTGCACCGTGAGGTGCGGGATCAAGTTGAGGGACTGGTGATGAATTTGATTTTGCGATTGCGGCAGCGCAAGGCTGTTACTCCTTCTGCGACCGCCGCTGCGCCCGCGAAACGGATCAAGTTTGGCCGAATGATTTAGCCGATAGCCTTTGTCGAGTTTTGCAAGAACTACGCAATGGATATCATTCTGCGATGGCTATGAATTTTGCCGGAACTCCAGCCAAGCCCTAGAGGCCGGCAAGGAACTGGTGGACGAACTGGACGACAACGCTGCCTTCGCCGACGCCGCTGGCGACGCGTTTGACGCTGCCGCTGCGGGTGTCTCCTGCGGCGAAGACCCCGGGGATTGAAGTTTCCAGCAGCAGCGGGTCTCGGGAGAGCGGCCAGTTGGAGGTGATCTTGCCTTCCTTCTTTAACTGCGAACCGGTGAGGATGAAGCCGTGTTGGTCGAGGCAGAGGTTGCCCTTGAGCCAGTCCGTTCGGGGTTGAGCGCCGATGAAGATAAAAAGCATAGAAGCCGGTACTGAGACTTCTTCTCCCGATTTACGGTTGGCGAGGGTGATCGATTCGAGCTTTTCGCCACCGTCGACGCCAATGACTTCAGTTTGCGAGATCACTTCGATATTGGGCGTCGAGCTGATCTGATCGATCAGATAATGACTCATGGTGGCGGACAGACCATCGCCACGGACGAGCATTCTGACCTTTTGGGCGTAGCGTGAAAAGTGCATGGCGGCCTGGCCGGCACTGTTGGCGCCACCAACGACATATACTTCTTCATCCTGGCAACTGGGTGCCTCTGTTGTTGCAGCACCGTAGTAGATTCCAGCGCCAGTGAGGCGATCCATGTTAGGAATGTTCAGTCTGCGCCAGGAGAGGCCGGTGGCGAGCAGTACTGCCGAGCCTGAAACCTCTGAGCCGTCGGAAAGTGTGATGACGCGGAAGTCACCTTCGGTGCGAAGTCTGGTGGCCTCCTGAGGGGCGAGGATCTCGCAGCCAAATTTGTGGGCTTGGGCCACGGCACGCCGGGAAAGGTCGCCACCGCTGAGGCCTGCCGGGAAGCCGAGGTAGTTCTCAATACGCGAACTGAGGGCGGCCTGACCTCCGGGTGCTTCGCGGTCAATCGTCAACGTTTTGAGTCCTTCGCTGGCGCCATAGACTGAGGCGGCAAGACCTGCTGGGCCACCGCCGACGATGACAAGATCATAGAACTGAGTACTGGCCTTGGTGCGCAGGCCCAGTTTTTCGGCGAGAGCCTCTGAGTTTGGACAATCGATGGAAGTCTGGTCGGCGAAGACGACTACGGGAAGTTTGGTGCCTGGTTTGAGGCGTTGACTGAGGATGGGATCTTTGGCTGCTTCCTCGACATTGACCCAACGGAAGGGCATCTGGTGGCGGCCGAGGAAATCCTTGATGCGGTGGGCTTCCGGGTTCCAGCGTTGGCCGATGACGCGGATGCCGCGGTAGGGCGGGTTGTACTCGGCATGCCAGTCGGTGAGGAGATCGTCGAGAACCGGGTAGAGATTCTGTTCGGGCGGGTCCCAGGGCTTCATCAGGTAGTGATGGAGGCGAACCTCATTGATGGCGGCGATGGCGGCTGTGGTGTCGGCGTAGGCGGTGAGTAGAACGCGTCGGGAATCGGGGTGGATCTCGCGAGCCTTGATGAGGAATTGCACGCCATCCATTTCAGGCATGCGCTGGTCGGCGAGGATGAGGGCGATGTCGTCGTTGCGGTCTTTGATCTGGGTCAGAACTTCGAGTGCGGCCTTGCCGGATTCGGCCCTGAGGATGCGGTAGGTGGAAGCGTATTTGCCGCGCAGATCTCGTTCAATGCCGCGTAGAACGGCGACGTCGTCGTCAACCGTTAGGATGAATGGTTTGGCCAACGTCTATTCCTCAAAGTTTCTCAACAAAGGCCGAGGCGATTGCGCCGGGGCTCATATGTTCGTTCACTGCCTGAGCATTCCATTTTCTCATTTGGGCGACAGAAATTGAGCCTGCCAATTTGTCGAGGGCGGGGCGGAGATTGGGGAGGCGCTGGAGGGCTGCTTCGCGAACGGCGAGGCAGGTTTCATAAGGGGGGAAGAAGTTGAGATCATCGTCGAGGGCGAGGAAGCGTGGGTCGGTCAGGGCGGGGTCAGTTGAGTTGCCGGCGACCAAATCGGCTTCGTTTGCGCCGAGGGCGCGGTAGATCAGGCCGAGATCCATTGTGCGGAGGTTGCCGCCGGTTTTGAGTGGGTAGGACTGGACGAAGCTGCGCCAGCCGTCGGGGCGTTGTTCAAATTCGTAGCCGACGCCGATGCGCCAATCGGATCGCTGACGGACGGCGTCTGACAGGGTTTTGATCGAGAGTTTGTCTGCCTCGTCTTTGCGCATCACCATGGCGAAGGTGTTTGAGAAGCCGAGCGGCCAGCCCCATTCGATCTTGTGCCGGCTGGAATAGGCTTGCTTGACCTGGGTGAAGACTTGCTTTGCATCTTTGACGAGTGGGAGCTTGAGGCAGGCGGTGAGGGCGGTGCCGGAGTATTCGGGGTAGAGGTCGATTGCGCCATCGATCAGAGCTTGGTGGGCGAGGAAGCTGCCGCCGAGGTGTAGGCGTTGCTTGGGGGGTGTGCCGAGTTGTTTGGCCAGATGCCGGGTGAGGATTTCGCCGAGGATGTCCTGTTCGGTGAAGTTTTTGGCACCGACGGTGAGGTTGTCTGTGCGGCTGCAGGAAGTGATTAGCGCGGCCGTCGCGAGGTGGAGAGCTTGTCTTCGATCCATTGGAATAGTTGGTCTGCCAGGATGGCGAGTGCCGCTGCGGGGAGTGCACCAGCCAGAAGCAGTTCTGTCTCTACTGTAGCGAGACCGCGATAGAGAAGGACTCCGAGGCCGCCGGCACCGATGGCGGCAGCCACGGTGGCGGTGCCGATTGTGGTTACAGTGGCGATTCGCAAGCCTGCGACGATCGACGGGGCCGCTAGGGGGATTTCGATTTCTCGCAGGACTTGAATTGGTGTCATGCCGAGGGCGATGGCGGATTCGCGAATTTCGGCGGAGATGCCATCGAGACCCAATAATGTGTTGCGCAGGATAGGGAGCAGGGCGTAGAGGAAGAGGACGAAGACGGCGAGTTTTGCACCAATGCCTCCGATCAGAGGGAGTGGCAGGAGTAGGCCGAAGAGGGCGAGGCTGGGGATGGTCTGGATGATGTCTGTGAGCTTGAGGACGAGGCTGCCGGCTCTGGGGTTGCGTTGACTCCAGATGGCCGTGGGGATGGCGATTAGCGATGCAGCGAGGACTGCGAGAGAGACCAGCAGCAGGTGTTCGAGGGTGAGCGAGAGGATGTTGTCACTCATTGATCGAGGGTCCGCAGATAGGCTTTGACTTCGGAGTCGTCTGATTTTTGGAGGTCTTGTGGTGGTCCGCTGAAGACGATATTGCCGTCGCGGAGGAATACGAGTTGATGGCCGAGGCGCATTGCCTCGCGCAGATCGTGAGTGACGAAGATGATGGTTTTGTCGAGAGTGAGGATGAGGTCTTGCATCTCGCGTCGAAGGATGGGGTCTAGGGCGGAGAAGGGTTCGTCGAGCATGAGCAGGGGCGGGTTGCTGGCAAGGGCGCGGGCGATGGCGACGCGCTGCTGTTGGCCGCCGGAGAGCTGGTGGGGATAGCGGTCGAGGAGTGTGGTGTCGAGGCCGATGGACGCGGCGAGTGCCTCGACGCTGTCTGTGTGGTGATGGAAGCGGGCGATTTGATGGCGGGCAGTCCAGTGCGGGAAGAGGCCGAGGTTTTGCGAGACGAAGCCGATGGAGCGGCGCAGGGTGAGCGGGTCGATGTCTTGCAGAGGCTTCTGATTCAGAGTTATGGAGCCGCTTGTGATCTCGAGGAGACGATTTACCAGGCGCAGAAGGGTGCTTTTACCGCTGCCACTCCTGCCGAGCAAGACCGTACGCTGAAGTTCTGGAATATCGAGGGTGATACCGGTCAGAATTTTTGCAGTGCCACGATTGAAGCCGACCTGGTTGAGGCGAATCATACCGGGATGCGCACAGAGAAGGTAGTGCGACCGGGGACGGAATCTACGCGGATATCGCCCTTGTGTTGACGAACGATTCTATAAACGGTGTCGAGGCCGAGGCCGGTGCCTTCGCCTTGCGGTTTGGTGGTGAAGAAGGGATCGAAGATCTTGGAAGCAATGTCTACGGGGATGCCGGGGCCATTGTCTGTGATCTCTATCACGATATGGGAGACGTCGAGGCTTGTTGAGATGGATAACTTCGGGTGTTTGTTCTGGTTCTTGTCGGCCTCGAGAGCATCGAGGGCATTGTCGATGAGGTTGGTCCAAACCTGATTGAGTTGGCCGCCGTGCGCACAGGCGACGGGGAGGTCTTTTGCGTAGTTGCAGACCAGTTCGATTCCCGATTTGAAGCGGAAACTGAAGAGTGTGAGAGTGCTGTCGAGGTTTTGATTGATATCGATTTCAGCGGCCCCTGTACGATCCATGTAGGAGTAGCTTTTCATGGCTCCGACAAGGTCGCTCATGCGAGTGGTGGAGTTTAACATCTGTGCGAGCACTTGCTCCATTTCGATGGCAGCGGCTACACGGTAAAGAGCGAGTTCGCGAATTTCCGGTGTCCAGTTTGCCGTGGCGGCATCGAGAGTTTCGACGGTGAAGCCGGCATTGACAAAGGCGGAGGCACCACGCCAGGCGTCTTCGACGCCGATGGATTCGAGCCAGGTGAGAATGGTTTCTTCGAGGTCGCTGCGGGTGAGGGAATCGATTGGTTTTTGCTCATGGACGGCAGAGGTCGCACTCGATTCAAAGGAGCGAACTTCGCCGTAGGTTTCCTTCGACAGGCAACTGACTGCCAATTGGTCGAGGGTGGAGCGGTAACAATCGAAGATTTGCTTGGCACTCGCGCTGGCCTGGCGTGCGGCAGCGGCGGGATTGTTGAGTTCGTGTGCAAGGCCGGCTGAGAGTTTACCAATGGCGGCGAGTTTGTCGGTTTGATCTGAGACACGGGTGGCCTCGCGGACGCGGTCGGTGAGGATGGCGACGAGTTTGGGGATGAGTTCGGGCAGTTCCTGATAGAGTTCCGGAAAGTACTGTTTGTTGAGCTGCAAAATGCGGAGGTGCGACTGAGCGCGCGTCGACAGCGGGAACTTCTTCATGCGTGAAAAGGGCAAAAAGCCGCTAATCATGCCAGCAGTCATGATGAAGGTGGGGGCGTCACCAGCCTCAGGAATGGCGTGGAAAGTTCCTTCGAGGACGAAGGTCATGGAATCGGCCGGGTCACCGGTTCGTGCCAAATATTCTCCGGCCTCGAAGACATGGTATTCGCCGCGATCGAGGAGCCACTGGAGCTGGCTGTCGCTGAGATCGGAGAGGGCCGCAAAGCGGCGGAGTTCGTCGATGGAAACCGGGCTAGTCACGGTATCTTGAGTATCGTCGATATCGACCTCTTGCAAAATTAGCTCTGAAGGATATTCGATCCCGGAGCATTTGACCGTCGAATCGTTGCTCCGAACTTCAAATGCGGCTCATTGGTCGATGGCAGGAGAGCTTCTGGCGCAAACACAAATGGGCAGTTGCTGCGTGTGGAACGGGAGTCTTGAACCTGGAGTCTAAGCTCTAATGGGCAGTGATCTGCCTGGTGTTGCCTTGCATTGATACAGGCACTAGGGGATAGCCTAAAACAAAAGCCCCGGCGCGAATTGCGCCGGGGCTTTCCGTTTTAGCGGTAAACCATGATCGCGGTCGAAAGACCCGCATTTCCCCTAGCGTCCAGCGCTCTACCCTGAAGTGTGTGGCTGCCTTTGGCGGCTTTATTTGTGTTCCAGCGGATAGTAAATGGCGCTGATGTAGATGTACCAACTACAGTACCGTTTACCAAAAGTTGTACTTGGGTGACACCCACATTATCGGTGGCTGAAAAGGTGATGGCGAGATTGCCGCTGACGAATGTTCCAGAACCTGGGCTCAAGAGCCGAATCACTGGGGCCTGTGTGTCGGTGGGTGCAACTACAGGTGTGGGTGTGGGCGTGGGTGTAGGGGATCCTGAGGACGTTGATGGCGGATTGAAGGCCATCTGAACTGCTTTCGATGCATTGACCCTGCCATAACCAAATATCGGGTCGAGCCCAGTGGAGCCAAGATCGTCTGAGGATGACTGCAGAATGGCAACGGCCTGGGCTGGGCTCAGGTTTGGGTTGGTAGCAAGAAGGAGCGCTGCCACACCAGCGACTACTGGGGAAGAGAATGACGTGCCGCAGGCGCTGCCGTAGGTATTTCCGTTAAAAGTCGTGAAAACGCATCCTGGGGCAGACAGAGTGACGCGGTTGCCTGTGGTGGACCACGAGTAGATTGCGTCATTTGGATCTGTCGCACTCACGGTGATGATGAAAGGGCTTGGAGCCAAGGTGCTGGAGGTGCCTGAGTTGCCCGCAGAACTGACGACGACGCCGCCTTTGGATTGGAAATATTGTGCTGCCGAGCTGACGGTGGAACTTCCGGTGACGTCAAAGCTCATGTTGGCGACCCTAGCCCCGCGATCTGCAGCCCAGTTCAATCCCGAAGCCAGAGTCGAGTAGGTTGCGTATCCAGCCGTATCTGTAACACGGATTGGCATGATCAACGAGTTCCAGGAAACGCCCGCACCACCGATTCCGTTGTTGCTTGAGGCAGCTGCCGTGCCCGCTACTTTAGTGCCATGACCGTGTACGTCTCGTGAATCGGAATTGTTGTCGAAGATATTCCAACCTGAGACCATTTTGGTGTAAAGATCCATGTGCCCTGGGTCCACACCGGTATCGAGAATAGCGATCTGGATTGAGCTACTGCCTGTTGAAGTGAGCCATGCGGTTGGGGCCTGAATTTTCGGAAGGTGCCATTGAGAGGAATAGGAAGGGTCGTTTGGGGTCATTTGTACTGAAGGCAAGCGCATATCCAATTCTGTGAACTGCACTTCGGCTCTTCCGCGGAATGCATTGGCGACCGCATTCGCATTTGCAGTCGGTGGGAGTTCTACGACATGGATATGCAGACTTCCAATTTGACGAGAGCTTTTGGCTCCCAGCCCGTTAATCACAGCCTGGGCTTGAGTTGGCAGCACATTAGACCGGAAGCCTACAAGGAGCCGGCCCGGGACGGGTGTTTGGGCGAAAGCGATAGTTGCTAAAGAAAGGAGGAGTGAAGGGACGAGAGTTTTCATGGTGAGAGTGGGCCCTTGGTCGATAACCATCTATCGGTGGTGCACCGCCCGCACTGTCCAAGGAATTTCCCTATTTTTTCATTGTCATGACCCTAGGATTCCCGGATCTTTGTGTTTTCAACTTTGCAAAAGCTTTGGAAAGAGTACTTTTCGACTAGAGTGACTGAAATTCTCAGGCGTTTGACCGTGTTCCTTGGAAAGGGTTTCATCTGGCATGGATTGTGGATTGTTCAGGCAGGTGTGGGGCTAGATTTATTGGCCTTTGCGCGTTTGGTTGAAGAGAAGTCAAAGCAAGGCAGTTGAAACAACAATGATTTCGACTGAAGTTTCGCAAATGGCCAAGGCTGAGATAAATACAAAAAACGGAAAGATCATGGCAAAAGAGTTCTTCGGATTAGAATCTGGGACTTGACAGGCGCTCGGGTTGCCTGACAAGCTAATCATTCGACCTAATCTGGATTTACAATACTGTCAGAACGTATGGCCGCTTCATTTGAACAGCAAACGCAGGAACTTCATCTAGAGTCGACGCTCGATAGCGTAGACCTCGCAGATCAGGCTGCTCTTGAACTTGCCCGCAAAGTCGGCTTCGACGAAGACGACCAAAACTCCATCTCGATGGCAGTGCGTGAGTGCATGGTGAATGCGATTGCGCATGGCAACAAGTACAATGCCCGCAAAAAGGTTTACCTAAAGCTCGAAGCTGCGCCCGGGACTCTGGTAGTCTCAATAGGCGACGAGGGCGACGGTTTCAAAGATAATGATGTTCCTGATCCGCTGGCCCAGGAGAATCTCCTGAAGCAGTCTGGCCGCGGATTGTTGCTGATGCGCGCATTTATGGACGAATGTGAGCACGTACCACGTGTTCCCCAAGGAACCCTCGTCCGAATGGTCAAGCGTCTCAACGCAGCCTAAATTTTTTAATATTCCGAAGGAGGAAACTGTGAGCGTAACAATGAGCACCCGCCAGGTAGGCGATGTGACGGTAATCGATGCGGCTGGCCGTATCACACTGGGTGAAGGATCCAGCGCATTTCGCGACACGATCAAAGACCTGGTAACCAAGGGCGACAAGAAAATCCTGTTAAACCTGTCTGAAGTTACCTATATCGACAGCTCCGGGATCGGAGAATTGGTAAGTGGCTTTACAACCACTTCGAATGCCGGTGGCAAATTGAAGTTGCTTGGTTTGACCAAGCGAGTTCATGATCTGTTGCAGATCACAAAGCTCTACACCGTTTTTGAAGTGTTCGACGACGAAGCCGCTGGCCTCGCCAGCTTCAGCTAAACGCCGAAATCTTGAAGATTAGAGCCAAGGGCAATTCCTTACGGAGTTGCCCTTTTCTTGCTTTTACAAGGGCTGGATGGCGAGATCGACCATGTCGTGGAAGCTGGATGAAGTTTCTACGGCCAGGGGCACGGCTGAACCGATGGGGGCTGAGGCTGGGATCACGACATTGAGCTGGTAAAGGCCAGCGAAGCCAGGGGCTGCGCCGGCAAAGCTGACGGTTGCCTTTTGCCCGCCGATGTAGACGTTGACTGAGTCTGTGACCCGGCTCAAGGTAGTGGTTGGAGCTGCTGCGCCGTCGTTGAGGGGGGGATTTAGCGCTCCGAGGCCTGTCAGGTATATCAAAATGGTGTCTCCGCGACGTGGGGCGTTTGCGGCCGAGACAATCGTGAAATCAGATTTGAGAATGGCACCCGAGCCGATGCCGTTCTGGGATGTCGTGTAAATGCCGGGAGAACTGCGGGTGACCGGGACAGTAACGCGGTTTGACTCCTGATTGCCCAATCGGACGATTACGTCTGCAGAAGTGCCGAAGGTGGCAAAGGGAACCAGCGCGCTGATCTGGTTTGCGCTCACAAAATAGAGCGGGGCTGGACGGCCCTGGACGCTGACGGTGACGCCTCCGAGAGTGGTTGGGAAGGGAACTGCAGGGGCTACGACTGCATTTGCCGGGCCGATGCCGGTGCCGAAGAGACTGATGAATTGACCTGGGGCGATCGGATTCCCGACAGGAGCGAAGCTGGCACCATTGAGAACACCGGCGGGGTTGAGGAAGACACCGGTTCCGGTGAGGTCGCGAGTTTTTGTGCCGATGATAACTTCATAGTTGTCGGAATCGACAAAAGAAACTCCGGCGCTAACGAAGACGTTGTTTGAGCTTCCGATTGCAAAACGATTGTTTAGCATGGAGCCAACACCGTCGGTCGCGAGGTTGTAATCATTTACTGCAGTGGAATCCACGTTGCCTTCCGGTAGTCTAGCCCTGCGGCTCCAGACTGCTTTTCCGGCACCCTGACTGCTAACGGCTCCGCTGAATGACGAGGGGCGGGATTGGTCTACTCTCAAGCCAGCAGCGAAATAGAGGCCCGAGAAGCTTCTTGGGGTGACCCCAAGCGGGGCTGATTTCATCGCGAAAATCAAATCATGCGCTCCCTGGGAGGTGGAGCCGCCGATCATAAACTCACCTCCCGGGCTGAGGAAGATCTGTTTGTCTCCAAGGAGCAACTGAGCGGCAGCGGGGAAAGGAGCTGTTGTTGGGAAAATCAATTGGCCAGAGCTGTCGTTGGCGATGCTATAGGTTGCGGGGCCAATCGACTGGGTCTGCACGCGCTTGCCACCCTGAACCGTCTGTCCAGAGGTGTTTACAATGCCGATACCGCCTTGCCCATTTGCCGAAAAGCGAAGGAAACTATTCTTGATGTTAAAGAAGAGGCCGGTGGGGAACTCGATAGAAAGTCCTGCATAGGATCCGATGAGTGTGGCATTTGAGGATGGCAAGGACGGCAAAGGCACGGCAACAAGTAAATCGAAAACATTGCCAGCCGAGTCTGTCGTGCTTCCGAGCAGGATGCCCGAGCCCAGGCGCATGTTCATGGTGGAGTTAGAATCGAGCGGGTTGCTCATGCTGACAAATCCGTTTGAGGCGACCGAATACGAGCCGGCTCCGCTTAGGCTGGCTGGGGCGTTATTGCCATTATTCCTAGTGCCCTGGTAGGAGAGATTGCCCCTGCCGTCGAAGCTTATGATGCCTACAAGACTGCGTGCTTCAATGGGCTGACCGCTGGCATTGGTCGACACCAGCAGTTGCCGGAAGCCATAACGGCCATTCAGGAAGTTATTGTCCAGAACTTGTCCTTGCAGGTGAGTTGCAAAGAGCAAAATCGCCAAGCAGTTGTAGAACCGCAGTTTCGTGAAGGCGTTAACGATATACTTTATTTGTACTGACAAGTGAGTCTCCCGGCAAAATCTCTGGCGCAGCTTCGTGTGGGCGATCAAGCGATCCTGGATCACTTCGATCTTCCCGCCGAAATTAGCCTGCGTTTAATGCAAATGGGTATGATCCCCGGCTGCGTGGTGGAGGCTGCACATGTTGCCCCAGCGGGGGATCCGACCGTATACCGGGTAGACGGAACGGAAATTGCCCTGCGACGAGAAACGTGCCTTAACATCCTAGTGCGAAATGAGCAGCCATAAAAAATGGATTCCTGTCACGCAGGCGCTTCCACCACCGCCACTCCCATCATAAACCCGGCCGGGCATAGGCTAGTTGCGCTCATCGGTCCGCCGAATACGGGCAAGTCTACGCTGTTCAACCGTTTGACTGGGTTGAGGCAGAGAGTAGCGAACTATCCCGGCGTTACCGTCGAGAGACATATCGGCACCGCGCGAGTAGATCTTACGCGAGAAGTGACGCTGGTTGACCTGCCTGGGGTGTATTCGCTGGAACCACGATCTGAGGACGAGCAAGTAACGCATGATGTTTTGCAGGGGAAGATGCCGGATCTCCCGCGCCCCGATGCGATTTTGCTGATTCTCGATTCGACCAATCTGGCCCGGCACCTGATGCTTGCTGCGCCGGTTCTCAGTCTTGGGTTGCCGACGCTGATCATTTTGAACATGTCGGACGATCTGAAGCGGCGTGGAGGGAGCGTGGACCCGGAGGCACTTGCACTGCAGTTGGGAGCACCTGTTGTGCTGGCTAGCGCCGTGCACGGTAGCGGTGTCGATGCCGTTCGCAGTTTTCTGTCGAAGACGATTCCACAGCCCAAGCGTATTGAACTTCCGGTACTGAACAACTTGCCGAGTTGCCGCAAATGGAGTGGGCAATTGACGGAACAGGCGGGTTATCACCAACCGATTCCGCCGGAGTGGACTTATCGTCTGGACAGGATTGTGCTGCATCCGGTTTGGGGGCCGCTCAGTTTTCTCTTTGTTGTACTAGCTGTATTCCAAAGCATTTTTACCTTTGCCAAGCCTGTGCAGGATCTTGTGCAACTGGGGATTCAGATTAGTGGCAAGTGGATTGAATCGTCGCTGCCGGAATCGTGGTTTCGGGCGCTCCTGGTAGAAGGTGTGTGGAGTGGGGTTGGAAGTGTGATTGTCTTCTTGCCGCAGATTTTGATCCTTTTTGCCTTTATCGCTGTGCTTGAAGACTCTGGATACCTGGCTCGGGCCGCTGTGATTGCGGATCGTACGATGGCCAAAGTAGGGTTGCAGGGCAAGAGCTTTATTCCGCTCTTGAGTGCGTATGCCTGTGCAATTCCCGCGATTCTTTCCACTCGAACGATTGAGAACAAGCGGGACCGGATTGCGACGATTCTGGTAACCCCGTTGATGACTTGTTCGGCACGCCTTCCGGTTTATACGATGCTGATTGCCGCTTTCATTCCGGACCGTCAGATTCTGGGGCCATTTTTCGGAAGTCGAGCGGCAATGATGCTTGGGCTCTACGTGCTTGGTTTTGTTGCGGCAGCTTCGACTGCCCGGCTGCTGAAGAGCACAATCTTTCGGTCTGAAAAAGCTCCCTTCATTCTGGAATTGCCTCCCTACCGTCTACCACGTTTGAGTAGCATCCTCTATCGCCTGCTGGATCGCGCCAAGGTATTTCTCAAGCGCGCTTCAACGACGATTCTTTTGACCATGATCCTGCTTTGGACGATGGCTCACTTGCCTCTGGAGAATGGGATTGTTCCGCCCATCGAGCAGAGCTACGCCGGGCAGTTGGGCAAAATGATCGAGCCCGCGATCGCTCCTTTGGGATTCAACTGGAAGATCGGCGTTGGACTGATTAGCTCGCTGGCGGCACGTGAAGTGATCGTTGGCACACTGGGTACACTATACGGAATTCAGGGCGGAGACGAAGAATTGGGGCTACAGAAGGCGTTGCAGCAAGATCTCAACATGGCTTCTGCTGTGGCGCTGATGATTTTCTTTGCGTTTGCCCTGCAGTGCATTTCGACGATTGCGGTCGTGAGGCGGGAGACTGGCGGCTGGAAGTGGCCTATTCTGCAATTCACCTATATGGGCGTCCTCGCATATTTTTGCGGCTGGCTCGCTTATGTTGGCGTTGGCTGGTACCTTTAGTACTGGTTGCGGATAGCCAGTTTGCAATAAGGTGTTCCCCTTAGAGTAAAACTCAGGTAGAACTGAAGAGTAGGAATTAATTATATGAAGCGCCTCTTGTTGGTCTGTAGTGTTTTTGTATCGACGTTGCCAGCTGTACCGTTGGTATACAACAACAACGCCTGGTATTCGGGGCTTGATCCATACCTGGTGGGCAAGCGCGAAAATTTCATGATTCAGGGTGTGAGTGTAGATGCTATCAAGGATGCGAATGGGTTCACCGGAGCCTTTCAAGCAATTTTGAAATTCAACTACGGAGGGGATACGCCGTCGATCGGAAATCTTTCGACGATTTCGCCCTATTCGTTCAATGCAGGCGGTATTGCCTCTGCGATACATGCCGCAGACCTCTTCTTCAGGCAAAGCGGAGTGCTTCGGTATGGCGTTCCGCTTGTGGACCACGGCGGGCCGGGAAACATCAATGGCAAGCCAGTTGGGGATGGTGTGTTTGACGATGGAGATCTGTATCAAATCGCAAACGGGATTCAGACTTTTACTTCGACACAGTTTCAAACCGATGGCACAAACCCCGTTTTGTTTGGGAGCGGTCGTGCGGTATGGCTGACCAGTTCGGCAGCCAATCCTCAAGCGCTTCAAACGGGTAGCACTCAGATTACGTTCAACGGCCTCTGCGCCGACAACAACAATGGATGCCAGACTGCTGAGTACACAGTGACTCTGAACATGAACGGCGCACCGATACAGGGTTCAGCCTGGTATGTATTCCTTGCAGGAATTTCTAACGGTACGATTACTCCTTATTTCACAGGATCCAGCTGCGGCAACGATCTTCTGGATGGTGCGATTCCAGAGCCGTCTACGTGGCTGATGCTCTCGGGTGGACTGGGCGCAATTCTTTTCCGCGCCCGGCGCCGTAACTAATCTGGCTGAAGTTGTAAACTGTATTCAGGGCCGCAGGGATCTCCCCAGGCGGCCCTTCTTCTTTAAATATGCATAACGTAGTGATTCTCGGTTCCGGCTGCGCGGGCAATACCGCAGCGATTTACGCGGCCCGCGCTGGGCTAAGGCCTCTCGTGTTTATGGGTAAAGAGCAAGGTGGGCAGTTGTCGCTCACTTCAGAGGTTGAGAACTTCCCTGGATTCCCGGAAGGAATCATGGGTCCTCAATTGGTAGAGAACATGAAGCTTCAGGCCGAGCGTTTTGGGGCCGAGTACCGTTATGGCTGGGTTGAGGAAGCGGATCTATCGAAGCGGCCATTTCGGTTGAATATCGATGGGGAATGGATTGAGACCTCCACGTTGATTGTGGCTACCGGTGCGAGTGCGCGCTGGCTGGGGATTCCTGGAGAGCAAAATCTGATTGGCAAGGGCGTGAGCTCTTGTGCCACTTGCGATGGCTTCTTTTACCGTGGTTTGAAGATCATGGTTGTGGGTGGTGGTGATAGTGCGCTTGAAGAAGCGAACTTCCTGACCCGCTTCTCAGAAGTGATGCTAGTGCATCGTCGCGAAGAGTTTCGTGGCTCGAAGATCATGATTGACCGGGCTCATGCCAACCCGAAGATCAAGATGATCCTGAATACAGTAGTGGACGAAGTTGTCGCCAATGAGACTGGAGTTGTTTCTTCGGCCAAGCTGCGCAATCTGAAGACAGGCGAGAAGTGGGATGAGGCGGTCGACGGATTCTTTGTTGCGATCGGCCACATTCCGAATACGAAGCCATTTTTGGGGCAACTGGATCTGGACGAGGAAGGCTATATCCTGACGCATGGCGGGGCGCGGACGAACCTTACGGGCGTCTTTCATGCGGGAGACGTTCAGGACCGTCAATACCGGCAGGCAGTCACTGCGGCCGGAGCTGGTTGCATGGCGGCAATGGAAGCAGAACGCTTTCTTGAGGCTGAGGGGCACTAGATGATTCTCGCCGGAAAAACCGCCCTGGTAACCGGAGGCGCATCCGGTCTGGGTGAAGCTTGTGTACGCGCGCTGGTGGCCGCGCAGGCTTCCGTTACGATTGCCGATTTGAACGAGGCCCGGGGGCAGGAGCTTGCCGCAGAGTTGGGTCCACTGACGCAATTTTGCCGTACTGATGTCTGCGACGAGGGGGACGTGCTGGCTGCTCTTGATGAAGGTGAGCGGCTGGACATGGTGATCCATTGTGCCGGGGTGGCAACCGCTGAGCGTACCCTTGGCAAGGAAGGCCCGCTTAAGCTGGATCGCTTTACCCGTGTGATGAATATCAATGTCACCGGCACTTTCAACGTTGCGCGGCTGGCTGCCTCGTTGATGTCGAAGAATGAAGCCGGGCCAGATGGCGAGCGTGGCGTGATCATCCTGACCAGTTCTGTTGCGGCCTTTGATGGGCAGATTGGGCAGGCAGCCTATGCTGCTTCGAAAGGGGCAGTGGCTTCGATGACTTTGCCTCTGGCGCGTGAGTTTGCCCGGTTCGGGATTCGGGTTTTGTCGATTGCTCCCGGGCTCTTCCGAACTCCTCTACTTGCAGGGCTTCCCGAAGAAGCCATGAAGCAGTTGGCAGCTACGATTCCTTTTCCATCCCGGCTGGGGGATCCGGCTGAATTTGCCAGCTTAGCGCTGCACATGATTCAAAACCGGATGTTGAATGGTGAAGTAGTGCGGCTTGATGGTGCTCTTCGCATGGCTCCGCGTTAGGGTCTGGTAGTCGGAATTTCGATCTCCGTTCGTGTACCCTGGCCGAGCTTGCTATCGACGGACATACGGTAATTTTCACCAAACAGAACCTCAAGGCGTTCCTTGACGTTGGATACACCAATGCCGCTTGAGGCCCCGAAGAGGTCTTCCATTTTTTCTTCCGGGATGCCCTCGCCATCGTCCTCGACGACCAGGATGAGTTTGCCGGTTTCGCTAAGTCTGGCACGAAGCCAGATTGTGCCCCCTTCGAGCTTTCCAGCTAGCCCGTGCTTGATGGAATTCTCGATCAGCGGTTGGAGCACCATCGAAGGCACGGGCAGGTTGAGGGCCTCAGGGACGATGTCTCGAGAGAAGCGAAGTTTCTCGCCGAAGCGCACAACTTCGATCGCGAGGTAGTCGTCGATAAAGGCCAACTCATCCCTGAGCGGACTGAAGTTGCCGGTATTCTTCATGGCGCGGCGCAGGACGTTTGAGAGTTTGTAGACCATGGCGCGTGCGCGGTCTGGATCGATACGGATGAGCGTGGAGACGCTGTTGAGCGTATTGAAGAGGAAGTGTGGATTGATTTGGCTGGTCAGTGCGGCCAGGCGCGCCTCGGCGATCAGTCTCTGCTGTAGCGAAAGTTTTCGCTCCATGCGCGTCGTGTTCCAAATCTTGAGCGGCACAAAGGCGCACATTACGGATGTGCCAAAGAGAGCGCCGATCCAGGGCAGCAGAGGATCGGTATCGATCCGTATAGGGCTAAAGACAGAATTGGATCTGAACATGAATTGGCCTGTGAGGCGCAAGCCTTCAGCGAAAAGAAGCCCAATGGTGATCAGGATCCGGTAGCCGATCAACGTGGCCTGGGCGCGTTTTTTGAAGATGCGCCAGGAGCCAAGCAAATCGAAGACCGGGGAGTAGCGCCAAATCTCTTCTGTAGTTGGGGCACAATCGCGGATCAGGCCACCCAGCACGCCAATCCCTGCATAGAGAGGCATTGCCAGGAGTTCGTTGGCGAACATTGCGGGGAGGCTCATCAGGATGCCGCTTACCATTCCAGTGAAGTAGCCGCCGAGGAGGCCAGCAAGGTAGGCACCGGCGAGGGTAAGATCGGCAGCTTGATAGGCACCGGTGAATACGCGGGCCGCCGCACCTGCTCCAAAGATCGAGCCGAAGGCGAGCGCCATCTCGAGGCGCTGCGTCACCGAGCGCTCTTCCTGCAACAAGATCCGCTGAAAAGCGGGCAGTCGCGAGAGGATGGAGGCTAGAGATGCGGCCACTCCCAAATTGAATAACAGCAGGACAAAGGCCGGTTCGACCATAATGGTTATTGTCCCCACTATTATGGATCTAGTTCACGCCGCTGAAGCGGATTTCCCCTCAGAGTTTGGTCAGTTTCGTATTCACGGCTTTGAGTGGGTTCATGAAGGCGAACGCGAAGAAGCTGTGGCTGTGGTGATTGGTGATTTGAAATCGGCCCCGCCGCCGGTGTTGCGGATCCATTCGCAGTGCCTTACCGGCGATGTGTTTCACAGTCTTCGCTGTGATTGCCGGCAGCAATTGGAGATGGCTTTCGCTGCGATTGGGAAGCTGGGCCGCGGCCTGGTTATCTACGAGATGAAAGAAGGCCGCGGGATTGGCATCATCAACAAGCTGCGGGCCTATCAGCTTCAGGATGAGGGTGCTGATACGGTGGAGGCAAACGAGGCGTTGGGTTTGGCGATAGATTCTCGCGATTATCGTTTGCCGGCTGCGATTTGCCGTTACTTTGGGATCGAGGCTGTTCGACTGATGTCAAACAACCCCGACAAGATTGCCGCTCTTGAAGAAGCTGGCGTTCGAGTTTTCGAGCGAGTGCCCACCATTGCGCCAGACAGTATTCACTCGAAAGACTATCTGGCGGTGAAGCGGGTCAAGCTCGGCCACCTGATTTAGCGGCGGCTGAGGTGGGGCGATGCCGTGAGGAATTTTGGGAAGGATCTTCTACTTCCAAGACGTGTGCCTTAGCGGACGACTCCAGGTCCACGTAGGACTGCGTTCAAGAAGAGCAGGTTCATACCGTCGATGTAGCCGCGGTAGTTGGGGTCGGCTGTAAAGCCAACCACGAGGCCACGGCCTTCGCGAGTGACAACCACTAATGGCTTGTAGGCCAACTGCTTCTTGTTCTCTTCCCACATGTAACCGCTCTGGAGCAGGTCGTTTGGCCCTGCGAAGACGGCTGCGTTGATGCCACGGTCGATCTTGACCGGGGAGTAGATCGCACGGCCGTTGACGAGGGCGTTGACGTATTCCTGAGAGCCGGCGCCGATCCAGGATTCCGTATCGACCTTTGCTTTGCAGAGAACACCGGCGACGTCGTCGGGCATCTCCCGGTCGCTCTGAATCGCCTTCAGGTAGTCTTCTTCCTTGGTGAAGATCTTGCCTGCGATGGGTCCGCCATCACCAGCTCCGGCTGCAGCGGCAGGAGGAGCTGCGGTGCCTGTTGCCGTGCGACGGCCGCCTGCCTCTGCTACGGGGCCAGCACCAGCCACAGCGCCTTCTTTGGCGAGCAACTCTTGCTGCAAGGGCAGCAGGCCAACCTGGGCACTTGCGAGGAAACCTGTACCGTTGCCAAGGCCGATGATGACGCCGCCGGCGGTGACCCAATCCTTGATGCGCGCGATGCCACGGCCGAGCTCTCCAGCCAGACTGCCCTGTGATTCGGCGACGATCAAGACTTGGAACTTGCTCAGATCTACCTGGCCCAGGCTGCGTACGCGCAGGCGGGTTACAGGGTAGCCGTACTGGCGCTCGAGGACGAATGCGGCAGCACCGGTGCTTTGTGCGGCCATGGGGGAATCCCAGACAATGGCGACATTGGGGCGCTTCAGACTGACAGTATTGTTCGAGCCGTAGTTGGGGCCTTCGTCGACCCAACTGGAATTGGCAGAGATCACTTCTGCGCCGCTCATGACGGCAATCTTCGCCACAGTGTCGTGGATCGAGTCGGCATTCTCTTTGACCTGCAGGATCAGTGTGCCATTGGGATACTTGCGGTTCTCCTGGGTAAAGGTTTTGCCGGCGCTCAGGACTTTCAGATTGGCCTTGAAGGCTTCTGCCAGGAACTTGGCACTTGCTTGTGTGCCCCAGGGGACGAGGTAAGCGACTGTTGCTTTGCCACCGATGATTTTGCCCTCTGGCATTTTGCCGGCCATGACCATGTCACCGGGAACCGTGAGTGCGGCCTGGGAGATCACCTGCTGCACGTTGAACTGCACAGGCAGGCTCCAGCCGGTGACGTCGTAGATTTCGTCGCGCTGCTTCTTCTTGCGGCGGCGCTCCTGTTCCTTAAGGAAGTCTTCTTCCATCTTGGTGTCCTGATCGAGCAGGGTGCGGATCATACGCTTCATCGGTTGTGCAGCGCTGATCAGGTAAGAGCCTGCCGGGGCCTGTGAGCCTTCGACCATGAAGGCGTCCTTCGATTTGCGTACTTCAATGCCCTGGGCGGCCAGAATCTCAGCCAGCTTGTCGGCTGCTGTGGTGTCGCCTTTACGTAGCAGGACATATTCTTTGTTGGCTTCTGTTTTGCCTTCTTCGATTGCGGTCTTGCGGTAGTTCCAGAAATTCTCAAGCAGCGCCTTGCGGTGGGTGGCTGCCGTTTCGCACGTTGCGACGCTGGCGACGAAATGCTTCTGCACGCTCTGGGCGAAGCTGAAGGTGGTGCCATCGCTCTTTTCCCAAAGCAGGCCGCGGGCGCTGGCGTTTTCGTAGGTCATGGCAATCGAGCCGTAGTAAATCGGCCAGCTCGCGCCGTAGCCGGGATAGAAGGCGTCGAAGACTTCACGAGTGAAATAGCGGAAGCCGAACTGGTCGAAATACTTGGCGTTGTTCTTGCCGAACCAGAAGAGGGCCTCACGCTGGTTCTTTACGATGTGAGGATTGTAGGGAACGGCTTCGGGAGCGAAATAATATGTAGAGTCACCGCCCATCTCGTGCAGGTCGACGAAGACAAGCGGGTACCAATCGAGCAGGGTCTTGATGCGGCCACGGGTTTCGGGCTGCGTCATGGCAAACCAGTCACGGTTCATGTCGAACATGTAGTGGTTGGTGCGGCCTCCTGGCCAGGGTTCGGCGTGTTCTGCGGCCAGCGGGTTGGCAATTGGCTCGAGGCCTTCAGCGACTTCGAAGTTGTGGACAAAGCGATCACGGCCGTCGGGGTTTTGTGTCGGGTCGATCATTACCAGAGTGTTAGCGAGAATCGAATCGACGATCTTGTCGCCCTTGGCGGCGAGCAGATGGTAGGCCGTCTCCATCGCGGCGTCTGAGCCGGAGATTTCGTTGCCGTGCACGTTGTAGGCCAGCATAACCAGTGCGGGCAAGCTCCCGATCAGCTTTTGAGCGTCGGCGTCGCTGGTCTTGCGCGGGTCGGCTAGCTTCTTCATGCCTGCCTGGATTTCAGGCAGACGCTTGATGTTGGCTTCGTTGCCTACGACGGCGATGATGAGCTTGCGGCCTTCCCAGCTCTTGGTGTATTCGATCAGCTTGACGCGGTTGGGCTGGGCTGCGGCGAGGGCCTCGAAATACTTCATCAGATGGGCATGCGGGGCGATGCGTTCGCCGGGTTCATAGCCGAGAACCTTCTTGATGGTCGGCACCGCGGGGTCGTACTGAGCCCCAGGCCACATATCTATCGTTTTCTTCTGGGCAAAAACGGACCCCGCAAGCGCAAGGCTCAGCAACAGCGTTGAAACAAATCGCATAACCTATTAGCCTACAAGATCACGGACCGCTTCGACTACTGCGCCTGGTTCGTCGAGCATGATCCAGTGGGTGGTGCCGTGAACCATTCTGAAATCGCCGCGCGTCGAGAGCTTGGCGAGTTTCGCCTGCCGGCCTTGGTGGCCAGGGTTGCCTTTTTCTGCGGACAAAACGATGAGCGGGGTGTCGCCCAAGTTTGGGCAGACCATCGCCTGCGCGCACGAGGCTGGCAATTCGGCCAGATATTCAGCCATGGTAACGAAGGATGAGGTTCGCGACCAATGAGCGCGGATTTGGCCTTGCACCTCGGTTGGGAATTTCTGGATCTGCCCGGTGAGCCGTTGCGTAACGCCTACGCTGCCGGCGCCGCTTAAGAAGCTGAAGAGCTTCGGGATGGTCTGGTTGCCCCCTTCGAGAGATCGTAGAGCGAAGCGAACAATGCCGTGCTGGGCCAGCCAGGCCCCCCGATTGGTGAGCTGTACTGCACGCCGAAGCGTTTGTGTGCGGCGCTCATCGAGAGGGAACCATTCTTCAGGTGGGAGGGAATCCACCAGGACGACGCCCGCTACCTCGTCTGGATACATTGCCGCATACATACGCATCATCATGCCGCCAAAGCTGTGGCCGACGACGATGCGGGGAGTGGGCGCCCCGGCAAGGCTCAAGGCGAGGCGCATTTCTTCGATCAGGTCCCGGGCTACTTTGGGCCGGTTGGAATAGGGCGACCATCCAAAGCCGGCACGGTCATAGGAGTAGACGGTGGCGAATTTCGCAATTTCCGAATCGACCAGACGCCAACTCAGGCTGGAAGCGGCGATGCCCGCTTCCAGCACGACCGGCGGCCCTGTGGTGCCTTGTTTTTGTACGTGTAGCTTGCGTCCGCCAAGGTCAACATGAGTTCCTGGCGGCGGGTACAAGATTGCGTCGAGGGCCAATCCGTCGCGCTCATAATTCTTCGTGAGCTTAGCTACCATGTACCCTTACTGTAGCGCCGTGGACAAAGAGCTGATCTACCTCTCGATTACGATAGTCGCCGCCATCCCGGTTCTTCACCGGATCGGTAAAGAGCTGCTCGACGGGAACTGGTCGACCGATCTCATCGCTGCGGTTTCGATTCTGACAGGTATTGTTACCGGGCAATATCTGGTTGCTCTGATCATTATCGTCATGATCACTGGTGGATCGATCCTTGAGAGCTATGCGATCCGGCGGGCTTCGTCCGCTTTGAGTGCGCTCGCAGAACGTCTTCCCACTATTGCTCATCGCGTCAATTCTAGTGGGCACGAAGACGTTTCGCTCGACGTAATTCTAGTTGATGAGCACCTGTTGATTTTCCCGCACGAGGTTTCGCCTGCCGATGGTGTCGTAGTTAAAGGGCAGGGACGCATGGACGAGAGTTTCCTTACCGGTGAGCCTTATGAAGTGAAAAAGGCACCTGGTGTTGAGGTAATCTCGGGTGCCAAGAATGGCAATAGTCTGCTTGAAATTCGTGTTCTGCGTGCACCCAAGGATTCGCGTTACGCGCAGATCATGGGGGTGATGAAGGACAGTGAATTGCGCCGGCCGCGCATTCGGCGGCTTGCCGATCAACTGGGTGCCTGGTATTCGCCGCTGGCGCTCCTAATCGCTGCCTTTGCCGGTTGGTGGGCTTATGACTGGCAACGCTTCCTTGCCGTCATTGTCGTTGCTACTCCTTGTCCCTTGCTGATCTCGATTCCTGTCGCGCTGATTGGGTCGATTTCTCGTGCCGCCCGGGCTGGCATTGTGATTCGTGATCCCGCCATTCTCGAAGAGATCCCGAAGGTGAAGACGTTCATATTTGACAAGACTGGCACGCTCACTCGCGGCAAACCGCAATTGGTGGATGTTCTGCCGGTGAGTGGTGTTAGTGCGGATGAAGCCTTGGCTCAGATCGCGAGCCTGGAACGATACTCGAAGCATCCTCTTGCTACACCCATCCTCAATGCTGCCGAAGTGAAAGGCCTTACCTTGCTCGATGCCGATGAAGTTTCTGAGCAGGCAGGGCAGGGGCTTGAGGCCACGATGTCAGGTGCGCAATTTGCCGTTGTGGGGCGTAAACAGTTTGAGGGCAGGGAATCGCTGCCTCAGCTCCCTGCAGGACATCTGGAGTGTTTGCTGCTGAAGGACAACCAGTTGGTTGCCGCCTTTCACTTCTTTGATGCTCCGCGTCAGGACACACGGCTCTTTCTCGATCATCTTGGGCCCAGGCATGGAGGGCGTCGTACGGTGTTGCTGACCGGGGACCAAGAGGCGGCAGCACAGCAATTGGCTGCGCAAGTCGGGATCAAAGAAGTGCTGGCTGCGCAGTCTCCTGAGCAAAAGCTGGACTTCATTCGCGAGGCCAACAAACAGGGGCCGACGTTGTATGTGGGGGATGGGATTAATGACGGCCCTGCGCTGGCTGCGGCTACTGTTGGAATCGCGTTTGGCAGTACGAGTAACGTAACCGGGGCGGCTGCGAGCGCTGTGGTGCTGGAGCCGAGTCTGGCTAAGATTGATGAGTTACTGCACTTGGGCATTCGGCTGCGTCGGATCGCCCTGGTTTCTACTGTCGGCGGACTTGCACTCAGTACGATCGGCATGGGCTTTGCCGCCTTTGGGTATCTGTCGCCTCTTTACGGAGCGCTCTTGCAGGAAGCGATTGATGTACTGAGTGTTCTTAATGCACTTCGGACGAGCCTTGGTGATGACAAAGTTGATTACGATCAGCGGTGAGCTTTGGCTGAGCAGCCAGGCGCAGCAAAGCAGCGACGAAGAGATTTCCAGCTATGCAAAGCTTCATGGAGGCAGTTCCGTTGACCTGGACCCAGCAATCGAGTTGCTAGCTGTTGAGCACTGGCTGGAACTCGACAACGAACAGACCTGAAGCGAGGAGAAGTCTACTGGGCAGATCTTGCGCCAAGATTAAGCTCAGAGCAATCCGGTCGTCGTCCCGTGATTGTGGTCTCGCACAATGGATTCAATCAAGCTGCCAATCGGCGGTCCATCATTGTTGTCCCCATCGCTACTTCCCAAGGGCAATTGCTACAGGGCCCAACAGTTGAGGACAGTGAACCTAGTCTACGTACTCTCCCACAAAAACTCGGCTGGCTCTAAATTGAACCAATTTGCGGCCAGTCACACCAAGGATCGCACGCGCCTTTTTTGTGTCTGTCTCAATCGGGATCAGCGTCCGTTTTGAATCTGCAAGTCTTATGGTGAATATTTGCGCACTGAACTTTTTACTATCCGATTCACTGGGTGCCAGAGCTTGAATGAATAACTTTGTATTTTCAATCAGACAAGCAGTCAATACATCTAAAGATGTTGGCACTGGTAGATCGATGTACTTTGCGGGTGGATCTGCGATCGAGGTGTAAACGTACAGAGTTTGTAATGTAGGGAGATAAACAGCCATGCCTGGTGATGCTGAAAGGAGCATGCCATCTAAAGTAGGATGGCGAATTCCAGTGAAATCACTGAAAGGCATTAGGTCCTTAATGTGCTTGCCGAACCCATCGTAAACACGGATAGCAGATTCGCCCGGTAATTCAGACAGGGAAGTAGAATGGCTAAATCCGAGCGTCCACAACTCCTCCTCTGAGAGAAACCTGATTCTTGTCGATACAAATACTTTTTGCTTTACCAAGTGTGTTAGCTTACCTTGACTATCCAAAAATGCAAGCACTGCTTCTGATTGCCCGTCCGAGCGAATCGCTGAAGCAGATATAGCCACCCGGCCATTTGGAGAAATCGCGACATCGACAACTTTCAGTTGTACCCCATTCGAGTCGAGCAAGTCGGTGTGATAGAGGAGATACCCTGTTGAATCATAAAGTCGTAGTTTGGTTCGACTTTTTGAAAACGATGCAAGGTAACCAAATCCGAATCGAGGTGTGGGTTGATCTGCACTGTCGAATTGCGGATAGACTATTTCCTTCTGCACGTTAAACTCATTGGCAAATATGGGCGAAACCCATAGGCCAAGAAAGCATATGAGAGCTGTCATTTGATTCATTGAAAACACTCCTTGAGGGATAAAACGATACGCTATGGCGTTCCGATTGAGCATCTTACTTCTCTGCAGTATCGGCATACAGTACATACTTCGGACCCGTCTGTTTTCCAGCCTAAGTCGGGGCTACTGTGGTTTGGATCAGAGTAGTACCAACGATAGGTAGAGTCGCAGGCAGCAGGACAATCTTGTACGTCCCCAACTGCGAAGGAACCCCAGCAGCCAACGTTTTGGCAGAAAGAAGAACTTTGAGCCGATACAATCCAGTGCACTCCTAAAAAGCCCCAGAAGTCCAGGGAGGTCTCGCTGGTGGTGACCTTGTTGGAGCTTTTGAAGGATGAGTTGGCCCTGCAACCATTGTTTTGAACCGAACTCGAATCTGTAAATATTCTATTCAGACTGATTTGAGCCCTTGAGAAATGGTTGAACGGAGAATCAAAAAGTGCTGTGAGCAATGATCCATCTTGACTTCTCGCCAGCGATTCAAAACTCTGGGCAGTTGTATTGTGATTCGATTTGGTCTTCAAGAAATTGTCAGTAAGGACCAGAAAAAATAGCGTTCCTAAGGCGAGGTAGCCTGTGCCAGGATAACGGAGACTGAACATAAAGTTAACTCTCTTGTTTGCTATGCCATCTGCCACAACTATACGCAGATTATCGACCGTGTCAAGAGATAATGTGAAAGGCAAGGAGGCACAAATCCGAAGGGCACGATCACCGTTGGGTAGCCGGGCTTGGCAGCGATAGCTGCTCCGCTGGTTTCATGGAAGAGAATCGCATCGAGCCTGTTAGCCTTCACCACCGCATCGATGCCGTTCTTGCCGGCCATCGAGATGTCTCCTGCGCCGTCCATTTCGTAGCGGGCGCGGTCGGCCTGGACGTCCATCTCGTCTGAGATGTCGAGCTGGAATTGGTCGAAGCGGATGCCCGACGGAGTTTACTTTCAGCTGTGGCGGTGGCAATTACTACGTCTCACCTCGCGGGGCAGTCACTCTGTCAATCCCCGAAATTGAAGATGCTTGTTGTCGACCGTTT
>Ga0209591_10001677_pt1 | contig 27173 bp, 25 predicted proteins | sample MAT01_FD_187207 | JGI IMG/M metagenome (GOLD analysis project Ga0209591, IMG submission 187207) | Freshwater microbial communities from Lake Fryxell liftoff mats and glacier meltwater in Antarctica - MAT-01 (SPAdes) (version 2) | ecosystem: Environmental > Aquatic > Freshwater > Ice > Liftoff... | reverse complement strand
TGATTGACTTTGGCGCCGGGCATTCGGTTTATGAGGATGCAGCACATTTTAAGCGGGTTCAGGACGCATTAACACCCTATCCGCACGTCATTTTCCTTACGGCAACGGATGATGCGGAAGAAAACATTCGCATTTTGCATCAGCGTGATCTCGACGACGGCGAAAGCGGACTCCCTGAAATGAATGGTCAGTTCGTCCGCCATGAGTCCAATCGAAAATTGGCGACAGTTACAATCTTTACCAAAGACGCAACCCCGGAGCAAACGCTTGAAGAAGTTCTGAAGTATATTCGAGCTAATTCTTAACGCTTTTTCGGTTCGTTTTTATCGTACACAGCGCTTGGCGAATTTCGCCCAGATGATAGGCGCTGTGTACGACGATGGACATTGAATCGCTAATTGCATTATCATTTTCCCAAGTATCGGGCGATTGCATCACACGCAACACACGCAGATACGTTTCTTTAAGGCGGTTTTTGCTGGCTTCCCATTCGTCCGAACTCACAATGCTGATCGTGCGCCACACCTCGCCCCAATCGACTTTACCGACCTCTTTGTGCAGGATATGGCCTTCCAGCACATCGAGATAGAAGCGGATATGTTCGACTTGCGCGGCAATCGTAGCACAAGTTGCCGAAACAGAACGAGAGGCTTCCTCCGACGAGATAGTCGCCAATGTTTCAAAAAGTGATGTGCCTCTATCTAAATACATGCCCTGAACCTGTTCAAAAGTTTCCATATAGAGATCAAGTAGTTCGGCTGTGAATGCTTCCAGGGAAATTTGTTTACTCATAATCGCTCCTAAAATGATAAAGACAAATTTAGATATCGGCGGGCGAGAAACAGCGCCGCGATGACGGTTGAATCAGTCAATCGTCCCGCAGCAATCAAGTCTTTAAAACGATTCAACGGAACGGTTTCCGAGATAATCTCGCAGGCTTCATCGCCTAATAATTTATTTGGCATAAGATCACGGGCGAGATAAATTGTCCATGTCGTATCCATATATTTTGACCAAGGATGCAAGGTCGCGAGATAATGTAGCCGTCCGGCGCGAAAGCCGATTTCCTCTTGCAACTCGCGGTTGGCACTGACAGCGGCATCTTCTCCTGTTTCAATTACACCTGCCGGAAGCAGGAGGGTGAGCGAACTACTGTGATAGATTTGTGGTTCATGGATGAGAATCGCGTCACCATTAGAAGTGATGGGAACGCACATCACGCCATTATCACAGGCAATATAAGGCTCATTATATAAGCCTGCATGAAGCGCCATCCACTGATATACAAACAGCAGTTCGTTCATTTTTCTCCCCTCATTCAAGCGGATTAGGGTACAGTGACATGCAGGACACCCACGCTATCAGCCGTATAGGTCGCGCCATCGGTAGCCGACAGCGTTACACCCTCTGATGCAGAAGTTAACGTCACATCATACGTTCCATTTGGCGTTAAATTCGTGAGATAAACCTCGACTGTGCCAGCAGGCAGTATACAACCCAATGTCGTAATTGATGCGTTAGCGTTATGCGCGAAAATCACGACACTTCCCCCAAATGCCGCGCCATCGGCGACAGTGCCATCGGTGCATGTGATGAGCGTCGCTGGCAGTGCTTCAACTTCAGCATTCGCGCCTTGCAATACGTTTAAAAAGCGTACATCACTCGCGCCACCCGCATTGATTTCCAGTCGAAAGCGCATCGTTTCAAAAAATGCGGGTGGGCTGCTGATTTCGTCTTGCAGCGGATTTACACTGATGGCGGCGTTAGCGGGAAGCAGCGATGTGATATAAAGATGCTGACCGCTGGCAGTGGTCATGTTGATGAGGTTTCCGTTCACCGTCGCCGTCGCTGGAAAGTTCAAAATGAAGCGCTTGGGGCGATCTTCTGCTTGAGTAACGGCGCGATCATAAATCACAAGTATGTCGGGCTTCAACCATAGCACAGAGCGACTGACATGAGCGACCCCATTTAGACCTTCATAATCGGTATTGTAAAGCGCCGTCGAATCGCCAGTGACATAAAGATAGTCGTCTGCGCTGCTGAAAACAGGCGGTGGTGGATTATTGGCGCTGTAAAGCCACTGCGACCCGCGCTCCCACAGCATCAAACGGAAATCATCACGATCAATCGGGTCATTCTGTACCGTGAGCGTATTCATATTATCAGAGGCAATATAATCCAGATCATAGCCGACGCGCACTTTGGTGAGCCATTCCCCTGCCCGATAAAATTCGATAGCATTGCCGTTGGCGGCTTGATGATCGACGCGATTCCAACTCAGGCTGTACGTGAACCACGTCGCGTCCGCGCTCCAATCCGTCCGTGCCAATAATCGGCGCATTCCGCTGGCATACCATAACGGGGCAAAATTCGGACGCGGGTCGGTGGGTTCGGGTGCGTCGGGGTCAAACAGCATAAAATATAAGATCGCCTTATGAAATTCACTGGCATCATTAGACCGATCTACTAACGCGTCCGCGCCACCCATCAAGGTATGCTTTTCCGCCCAACGCACCTCGTTTAGCCGCGCCCCGTTAGCGGTCAGGTCATCATAAATGCCCAAAGGGGCGAACAATTCAATAAAATCAGGAGTCTGGTAATTTTGTCCGCTGCCATACCACGCCGGCTCATAAACGGGCAGATTATAATCAGGATTTAGCACTGTATCCGGGCTAAGAGAGTGATAATACGCCTTCACACTGTCGTCCCAGAAGGTATTAGTAGTGAAAGAAACCTGCTGTCCGTAGAGGGCGGGATCATCCATACCAGCGGTATGCAGCGCCAACAAGAATTGGGCGGTGTAGCCGAGCGACTGTGGGCTGTATTCAAAGCCTTCTGTGCCGAAGCCCCCGGCTGCTTCGGTGCGGAGCAGATGATCGTTAACATATAGCCATGCGCCCGTCGCTTGTGTCAGATAACTCGTAAGCGCTCCATCCGGGTCATCAGCGGGGTCAAACGCCAGCGCCATCATGCCCATGTTTCGCATGTGCGCCGTATAATAATTGTTGCCCGACCAGCGCACCGCGTCGATATCGCTAATGAGGATCGGGTCGTTGAACACGCCAACCGGCTCTGGATGATTCAAATTAGTCGTCGCAGCATAAGTGAGTTCCTCCATCCAGCGCAAAAATACGCCGCGAATCAAGGCTTTATCCTCCGCAGATAGTGTTGGGTAAATCCAATCCACCGTTAGTGGAAAGCTCACCCCATACCAACGGGAGCGATCATTGATGCTGAAGGCAGGGTCGCGGAAGGGTTCGCCAGGAGCGCTGCCCTGTGCGGCTTGCGTCATCACTGCCAGAAGCAGCGTCCGAGCGCGTTGGGCATAATCCACCCGCTGGGCTTCGTCGGGATGAATCAGCGACATAAACGCGAACAAGGCCGCGTAATTTTCTGTCACATAATCTTCGTAAGCGTTGCCACCGAGATCGCCATTTTGAATGCTGCCCGCGTCCATATCCTGTTTGGCCTGTTCCGCCATCGGTAGAAGTGACTCAGCATAAATGGGGTTATCGTCTCGCGCCCAAGTACGGTGTCTTGCGAGGCTGGCTTCTGTCAGCCACAAGCGCGGATGCGTCGGGACGGGTTGGGCAAGGGTGACACTGCTGAAAAGCAAACATAAAAGTGCAATAAGCAAAAATCGTTTCGCCACAAGGTATCTCCGACTGATATGAGGTAATAGCAACATTATATGGTTGAAGGCAGATTACAGCAAAAGGCTTATTCGTTTAACTGGAGCAAATACCCCAATCGCAGCGCCGCCATTTCTACTAATTCAGCCGCATTAGCAATGGCTTCTTCCAGCAACATCGGCTTATTCACAATCGGCAGCACCGCCGCAATTCCCGCCATATGCAAGATTTCGTCATCCACGTTCAGCCCGCCGACAATTGCCACCGTCGGCACCCCGTATTTTTTCGCCAACCGCGCTACGCCGATGGGGCCTTTGCCATAGATCGTTTGCGAATCCATTTGTCCTTCGCCCGTGATGACCAAATCGGCATCCTTAAGATGATCTTCAAAATGATTGTGCGCTAAAAGCAGATCAATCCCTGATTCGATTTTGCCATCCAAGAAGGCCATCAATCCCGCCGCGAATGCACCCGCCGCGCCGCCGCCAGACACCCTTTTTACATCTTTTCCAAGCTGCTGTTCGATCACGCTGAAATAATGACTTAGTGCGTTTTCCAGCGTGATGACATCCGCCGGAGAAGCACCTTTCTGCGGCCCAAACACCGCCGCCGCGCCTTCCAACCCTAATGCCGGATTTTCGACATCAGTGGCGATAACGATTTCGCACTCGTGCCAGCGTTGATCGACTAGCGAGGTGTCAACCGTGTGCAAATAGGCCAGTGCGCCGCCGCCGCGAACCAAATCATCCCCGTTTTTATCCAGTAGGCGAACACCGAGTGCCTGCATACACCCCGCCCCGCCATCAACGGTTGCGCTGCCACCCATACCGACTATAAACCGCCTCGCGCCTCGTTCCAGCGCAGCCTGCATAAGTTGTCCTGTGCCGTAGGTGCTGGCTTCGAGCGCGTTCATTTCGTCGGATTTCAGCAGTTCTAAGCCGGATGCTAAAGCCATTTCGATTACGGCTGTTTTTCCGTCAGGTAAAAGTCCATAAGCTGATGGAACTTTTCGTCCAAGCGGGTCGTCAACCTGAAGGACGACTTGCTCTCCGCCTGCCGCCAAAAATGCGTCCAGTGTCCCGTTGCCACCGTCGGCGATAGGCAGTAGATGAAGCGCGGCCTCCAAGCCACAGCGCCGCAGGCCATGTGCCATTGCTTCTGCTGCGACTTGGGCAGAAAGGCTGTTTTTAAATGCGCCCGGCGCGATCAAGATATTTTTCACATGTGCCTCCAACAATTGACATAGTATTAAGGAACTATTGTCAGCAATACGGCTTGTATGTTTTAATCAAAGTGCTATACTGAACGTAATTAACTCATATCGTAAGTTATAAGTCGTACTAAAAAAGTTTTATTTGCCTTTTCATAAGGGTAGGAAGCAAGCATACCATGTGCAAAGAACGCTGGGCACTCATCGTCGAAGACGATGCTCACAGCTTAATCGCCATTTCATCACTCATGAAAGAATTAGGAATTCGTTACAAACGCAATACCACTGGCGCAAATGTTCCGGCGATGATTGATTCGATGGAACCGCGTCCCGATTTCATCTTAATGGATACCGACCTCCCGGATGGCGATCCGTTTAAGATTTGCGATGAAATCCGCAGCAATCCCTATACAGCACATATCCCCGTCATTGCTATTTCGGATGAATTCCCGTCAACCATGACGCGCCGCGCAAAAGCAAGTGGTTTTAGCGCTATACTACTTAAGCCTCTACCGCGCAAAGATTTTAGCAGCATCTTAGACAACCTCCTCGGCAGTAGTGGTTCAGATAAGAAAGCCTTGCTTTCGTCTTAGTGTTTAGGACGACGGCAACATCGCCCATTGCAGCGCACTAATCGTCCCTTCGGTGATGAAGGTCATTTGCCGCGTCATCTCGGCTGTAAGATCTAGCACAAAAATTTGCTGTAAGCTCGGATTAGACGGGTCAACCCCAAGATAAGCGATTAAGGTCGCGTCCGGGCTAAAAATGGCATTGGGCGGAACACCCAAGCTGCTAATTACAGTGAAGACATTTTCTTCCTCTGTGTCGAAGATGTAGACCGAGTCTGCTTCAGATGCAAGGAAGTAGCGCCCATCTCGGCTCCATTCAATATGGCTTGCTAAGGTGGCGGGAAGTGTCTGGGCAGGTGCAAGCTGAGTCGTGCTGGTGACATCAAGTTGAAAGGCCGCCCCCCCTGCCGCGCCAGTCGTCAGATTACGCTCGGCACGGAGATACGTCAGTTGGTTATTGGTAGGGTTAAAAGAAAGATCATAGTCCGAGCCAAAGCCTCTTATCTGCGTCAGCACGGGGGAAATTCCCCCTGTCGGCAGATCAACCGCATAAATTTCGATGTTGCTAAAGAAAAGCCGCGTTCCGGCGGGATCCCAAACGACTTCGCTTAAAAGTGTACTGTTGACCGAGGCGGCCTGACGCTGACTATTACCCGTCGGGCAGGTGCCGCTGCCTGCGAAATTGGCGACATAAATATCCAGCGGCGAGTTGGGGGCTTGTCCGCCGATAAAAGCCAGCGATGTACTATCAGCGCTCCATGCAGGCGCACGGACATCGGCGAAACCCAAGCAAGAGATTTGCTGGCGATATGTGCCGTCTAAATTGCTGACGAAAACTTCACGGGCGCTGCCATTGCCCGGCGCAACATACGCCAACAACGTTTGATCGGGCGACAGTGTTAAATCGGTGATCGGCACACCTACGCCAAATGTTGCGATCAAGCGGCTTTCAGTTGAAGAGACATCCACCGCAGCAATCGAATCGCCGTTATACAGATAATAAATCGTGCCTGACGCGGGGATAGAGGTTGCGGTTGCAGAAGGCAAACCCACATTCGGGGCGGGTGTTGCGGCGCTCACCGTCGGTGCGGGTGTCCAGCTTGGAGGGAGAGTGGGGCCGATGCGCGTGTTGGTGGGAGTCAGTAGCCCAGTTTCCGTTCCAGATGCAACAAGTGCGCCTAAGTCAACGCGGGTGGGCAGCGCAGGGGCAGCATCCCCTCCCCCACAGGCCGCTGCAAAAAAGGCGATGACGAGTAGTCCCAAACTCAGCTTCCAAGATGACTTTATGAACATGCGGCAAAAATTCCCAGTGATGTGTTAAACTCTCGCCTAATTATATGCTCTAGTGGATATTTAGCACATTGTGGAGCAGGATCATGTACTCTTTAGGCGTTACCGTTCATATTCAGCCAGAACATGTGCAGGAGTTCATCACTATTTCACGCGAAGTCATCACCCAAAGCCGCGCCGAGCTGGGCTGCTTATGGTACGACATGCTGCGCTCAGAAAAAGATCCTACGATTTTTACCTCTTACGAAGCCTACAAAAGTGAAGAAGACTTCCAAGTACACCTTAGAACATCATATGTCCGCGATTGGCTGGAAAAAACCCGCCGCATAATGACGGCTGACGGCATTATTTTCCCCAGCCACAGCAATCTTTATCCGAATAATCCTGAAAAGTAAGAGTGTCCCTATGAACGAACAAACCGCTTATGACATGATTGAGCGCGGCATCCTTATCGCTGGGATGCGCGGCGCATTTGGCCCGGAAAACGCGCTGCGGGTGCTGTCGGTGATGATGGATGAAGGAATCAACCTGTTTGAATTTACGATGAATTCCGAGCAGCCGATTGAAGCGATGATCGCCGCCAAACGCGAATTTGGGGATGCCGCTTGTATCGGTATGGGAACTGTCCTGAATACCGACGACGCTAAACGGGTGTTGGATGCGGGGGCAGATTTTGTCGTCTCGCCTGCCTTTCAACCCGAAGTTGTGCAGGTTGTTCAATCCGCCCGTGTTTTGGTCGCGCCGGGTGTTATCACCCCCTCAGAAGCGGTGCAAGCGTGGGGGATGGGGGTAAAACTGCTCAAAATTTTCCCGATTGGCTCACTCGGCATTGATTATTTTAAGGCCATTATGGGGCCGTTGGGACATATCAAGTTTATGTGCAACGGCGGCATGACGGTGGAAAATGTCGGGCAGTTCGTCAAAGCGGGGGCTGTCGCCTGCGGGATGGCGGGTTGGCTAACGGGGGATGGCAGTATGGAAACGGATGTGATGCGGCAGCGAGCGCGTACAATGCGCGAAGTAGTGGATGCAATACGTCCGATGCCGATGCCTCATGTTTAGTCAATTTGGTGGATATTACAAACAAAGAAATATGATGAATATTGATCGTATCGACCATTTTGTCTTGACGGTGCGGGATGTGCAAGTGACCTGCGATTTTTATGCACGGGTTTTAGGGATGACGGTGATTTCATTTGGGGAAGGACGCAAAGCGCTGCGGTTCGGCAGTCAGAAAATTAATTTGCATCAGGCGGGACAGGAATTCGAGCCGAAAGCCACCGCGCCGACTCCTGGCGCAGCAGATTTTTGCCTCATTACTAATACTCTTATAGAGGACGTATACGCGCATCTCAAAAGCAACCATATAAGCGCCCTCATGCCACCATCAGAGCGTGATGGCGCAGCAGGCAAAATCCGTTCCGTTTACTTTCATGATCCTGATGGCAATTTAGTCGAAGTCTCAAACATGATGTAGACATATAGGCTCAATGCATCAAATCCACTCGATAAGACCATAAAAGATTAAACCGCAACGACGCAAAGACCACTAAGGGAGGTATGATAAAATCTTACTTTCTTTGTGGTCTTCGTGTCTTTGTAGTTCGAGAATTGCATTAAATTTTTGGCAACCACACTGCCGCCGTTGTACCCTCGCCGGGGCCGCTGTGCAGCGCAAACTTGCCACCGTGTGCTTCGATAATCCCGCGCACTAGCTTCAACCCCATACCATCGGCGGGTTCATTGCCCTCGCCCATCGCGGCCTGTACATGACGCGGCGACATGCCCATGCCATGATCGGTTACGCTGAACCAAACCGTTTTATCTTCCGCCCACTGCGAAAAAGTCACGATGCCACACTGCGGCGAATTGCTCAAGGCATTGATTATCAATTCCATCAGCGCATGGGTTAAAGTCTCCGAATCACCGAAGACTTTCACGTTTGGATTATGTTCGTCAAATTCAAATTCAATATCGCTGCGATTTTCTACAATCGTGGTCGCACGTTCCAACGCTTGCATCCAAATATCACGCAGCAGCAGATTTTTTCCTTCTTGTGCAATATGCTGCGCCGTCAGCAGACCGTTATCCATCCGAACATACAGCGCCATCTGATCGACAATGCGGCTAATTCGACGACTGTCACCGGAAGCAGTATCCAATAAGTGCTGCATATCGGCAGGTGGAAGCTGCTTAAGCTGACGGGAGACGGTTTCTAAAGCATGACTGACCGACTCCAGCGGACGTTGAATGCGCTCCGACACCATCTCGACCAATTTTTGTCGGGCTTGGGTCAAATGATTTTCGGCCTCATGGGTGATGCTGCCAATCCGCGACAAACGCGCAGTGATCGCCCCCAACAATTCACTACTGGAATAGGGCTTGGTGATAAAGTCATCTGCACCCAATTCCATGCCGCGCCGCATCGATTGACGATCTGCCCGCGCCGTGAGGAAAATAAAAGGCAGGGTCGCCGTCACCGAATCGCCTCGGAGCGCTTCTAACACGCCGTAACCATCCATCCCATCCATCGAAACATCGCACAGCACGACATCAGGACGGATTTGCTTCGCCAGTTTTACGCCAACTTGACCGTTAAACGCCCCCTGCGCGTTGTAGCCGTTATAGATCAACGTTTCGATGATGGTATCACGTACAAGCTGTTCATCTTCGATGACAAGCACTTTCATCATAATGTTTTCCACTTTACATTTCATTTTCCAAACTCATATAATACTATCTTAGCCGTTTTTCCCTTCTATGGGCGTTAAGATTACGCAACACGTATGAAAAATTTCCGAATCTGTTAATAGAAACTACAGTGTAAATTTAAGCTTATTGCAATTGTGCGCTTTATCCATTTATGTCTATAATTTAAGTGATTAGATAAGCGCATATCATAATAAGAAGGGTTAGGTCTATGAAAACTCATCGTCGGATTTCAAAGGGTCTTGTCGGATTGATGGTTGGGGTCATCCTGACCTTAATCGCCGCCGGGTCTGCTGCCGCACAAGGACAAACCTATGTCGTGCGCCCGGGTGACACATTAGCAAGCATTGCGGGGCGCTACGGGACGACTGTCCAAAATTTGATGACCACCAATAACATCTTCAATCCCAACATCATCTATGTAGGGCAAGTCCTGAGCATTCCGGTCATCCCCCGCGCCAGCACCTACACCGTACAAGCAGGCGATAACTTGTCGAGTATCGCGGCGCGTTTTGGCGTAACGGTTGATTCGCTTGCCCAAGCCAACAGCATCAGCGTAGGGAGTACGCTCTATCGCGGTCAAACGTTGAACATTCCCGCGACGGGCGGCCCGATCACACCGATTTCGTTTGTCTATACAGTGCGGCGCGGCGATACACTCGCCAGCATCGCTGCCACATACGGCGTGACGACCAATGCCATCGCCGCCGTTAATCCAATCGCCAATCTGAATGTCATTTACGCTGGACAGCTTTTGAATGTCCCGTCGTTAGGGACAGGCGGCCCGATTGTGTCTGACCCTGTACCGACACCAGTCACATACTATCCGACGACGTACAATGGCTACTACTATGTCCATTATGGCGATACGATGCTCGGAATCGCGGCATGGTTCGGTGTCGATGCTTGGACGATTGCCCGCGCAAACGGCATTTACAACCTGAATTGGATTTATGCTGGGCTGCCGCTGTATATACCTGGAAGATAGTCAAGCCAGCATGTTTCCACATGAGGCGATGCATATTTTAACATCGCCTCATATCTCACTCGTCAAATGCCCAATATGGAAGCGGTTCACGGTGGTTCATCCAACTAGACGGAATCGCTTCCACACCCGTATAGCAGACCACAATTCCACCCAGGATAGCGCAAGTGGTATCGACATCACCGCCACCACTTGCCGTTAACCAGATCGCCTCCTCATAATTGGCTAAACTTTCACCAGCACACCACAATGCAAATGGCACTGTATCCTGAGCAGAAACACGGCGACCATTGCCAAGCGCGGCGACGACTTCTTCTATCGGCATACTCGAAGGCAGATCGCGTGACTTTACAATACCTGACTTAACCTCGCTGTCACTCAAATACGGTAAAATTAAGTCGATAAATTCTTTTCTCGTTGGCGGATTGCTTCCTTTTAGTCGGCAGGCGACAGCCGCCGCAACCGCGATGGCAACTGCCCCAGAAATTCCTTCCGGGTGGGCATGGGTGATTTCAGCAGAGAGGCCAGCATTTTTGACAACGGCAGCTATATCATCCGCAAAATAAGCGCCCAATGGGGCAACTCGCATCGCCCCGCCATTGCCAAACGACCCTTCTCCCCGAAAGATAGTTCGACAAAGTTCGCGCCAGTTTCCGCTATCTCGTATTTTCGTCAGGATATGACGTGCGCCCATCCCATAACCGCGCAAACGATCAAAATGTTGGGCAAAATCTACTGCCAATTTATCCTGATCGATCACTTGATACCGCAGCAAAATAGCATAAATCGACAACGCCATGTTAGTATCATCGGTAAAATGCCATGTCACATCGGGTAATTTGCGCGTCTTGATGACATCGCCGAGTGATCGGAACTCGAAGAAACCGCCTAAAGCATCACCGACTGACAACCCTTCTAGAGAAATTCGCGCCCACGTCAGACGATCTTCATGTACGGATGAAAGCATAATTTTCCCCTATTCGTTCCAAGCCGCTGTGCAATTTCCAACAGGTTTTTATCTTTATACGCCAGCTAATTACGGCATTATAAGCTGACTATTGGGGTACAGCTCGCTAAACATTATAATGCGCTGCATCACCCGCCTTCTTAACTTATAAATAACCGACACCCAAAATCATGACACCCCATCGTATCGTCGTTAAACTTGGCACAAGCACCCTGACAGGCGGCACACTTCACCTGAATCGCCAACGAATGCTGGAAATCGTGCAGCAAGTTGCGCGTCTGCATCAGCAGGGGTATGAAATGCTGGTCGTCTCATCAGGCGCACAAGCAGCTGGACGCGAGCGACTCGGCTTCCCGGATTTAGGCCGCGCCATGCCTGCCAAACAAATGCTGGCGGCGGTGGGACAGGGGCGCTTGGTGCAAATTTATGCTGATCTATTCGATATTTTTAACATCGTCGTCGGGCAAGTGCTGCTCACCCGCGATGATTTAAGCAATCGCACCCGTTATCTGAATGCCCGTGATACTCTCCTGACCTTAATGGAACGGCGCATCGTCCCGATCATCAACGAGAATGATACCGTAGCCACCGAAGAAATCCGCGTCGGCGATAATGACAATCTATCGGCTTTAGTCGCCAGCGTCATTGAGGCTGATCTGCTGGTGCTGCTCACGGATATGCCGGGGCTATTTACCGGTGATCCACGCCGCGACAGCAGCGCTCAATTGATTCGCAGTGTATCCAAAATTGACGACTCGATCTATGCGCTGGCAGGCGGCATTGGGACAAAACTTGGCACAGGCGGCATGATAACGAAGATCGAAGCGGCACACGTCGCCAGCCGCAGCGGTGTGACGACGGTGATCGCCAGCGGCACTGAGCCGGATGTGCTGGCGCGGATTGTCGCAGGCGGCGAAGTTGGTACACGCTTTGACCCAACAAATACTCATCTGGAAAGCCGTAAGCGTTGGCTGCTGACCGATAAAGCGCAGGGGATTGTACGAGTTGATAATGGCGCGGCGCGGGCGATTGCGCTCAATAACGCCAGTCTCCTCCCCGTCGGTATGACGAGCGTCGAAGGCGACTTCGCACGTGGGGCAACGCTCGCAGTGCGCGATCCTGACAGCTCAGAAATCGCACGCGGCCTGAGCAATTACAGCGGTGACGAGCTGCGGAAACTGTGCCGTGTTAAATCCGCGCAAATCGGCGAAATTTTAGGTTACAGCTACGGCGACCACGTCATCCACCGTAACAGTATGGTTTTGCTGGGTTAAATCCAAAAAAGAACTTTTGGTCTAATTTTTACTTTTAGGATAAAATCCGCACTATCGTCTTCACAAAGTAGACCGACGTAAGTAAATGGAAAAGATTTAACCACAGAGCGCACGGAGAACACAGAGATTTAAGTTCAAATTCTTGGTGTTCTTGGAGCCTTGGTGGTTCAAAAATTTCCAATTGTTTATCAAAGATTACTACAAGTAAAGGATTTTTGACCAATGTCCGACATCAAAAGCGGCTTTGCCGACATCAACGGCGCAAAAATTTATTATGAAGTGACCGGAACAGGCCAACCGCTGGTCTTTGTTCACGCTGGAATCGCGGATAATCGGCTGTGGGACGATCAAGTGCCTGTTTTTTCACAAAAGTATCAAGTCATCCGCTATGACATGCGTGGCTATGGCAAAAGCGAACCCGTCGATCTGGAATTTTCGCATCGAGAGGATTTGATCGCTCTCCTCGGTTTTCTCGGCATTGAAAAAGCGATTTTAGTCGGCTGCTCAATGGGTGGAATGATCTCGATGGACACGACTTTCGCCGCGCCAGAATTGGTAAGCGCATTGGTCATGGTCTGTTCGGGGCCGAATGGTCTGGAGATTGATCTGAAAGACCATCCTTATACGCCCATCATAGAAGCCAAATTTGAGGCGGTTGAGGCAGCAGAAAAGGCCAAAGACTGGGCATTGATGAACGAAATCGAAACGCAGATCTGGTTCGATGGGAGAGGGCGCACTCCAACGGATATTGATCCGACAAAACGGGCGAAAGCACTCGATATGAATCGCATCGCTATCGAACATGCCGCCAAAGAACTCGGCAGCTATAAAAAAGGGATCGGTGTCAATGCGCCAGAACGATTAGAAGAGTTAACCATCCCCTTGCTTATCATCGTTGGCGCATTGGATACGCCGTATGCTTTAGCAGTCGCTGATGTGATGGTAGAGCGCATCCCGAATACACAAAAAGTTCTCATTGAAAATACCGCTCATCTGCCGAGTTTAGAACGTCCAGCGGAGTTTAACGCTGTGTTATCCACGTTTTTGGATCGCATAAGTTAAGAACACTGTCATCAAGTGACGTAGGATAATCCCATCAAAATTCATATCAACCGTATAGGATTATTTTGAACCACAAAGACACGAAGGACACAAAGTAAATTCTTTAATTTCTGTTTTCCTTTGCGCCTTTGTGGTTATATTTGTACTTTTATGAGCTACGACCAAAATTTAATGCGATTGCCCTGTCAGGTGGCGGTTCTGACCAGATTTGTTACAATGACTTCTGTCAATATCTCATTATTGTGAGCTTAGCTATGTTAGAAACCACCTCTGCGCCTACAACCATCCTTGACCTGACTCAAATGGGCAAAAATGCCCGTGCCGCTTCGTATGCCCTAGCGAAGGCGACCACCGCGCAAAAACGTACAGCCTTATTCAAAATTGCCGACGCTTTAGACGCAAATGCTGAAAGTATTCTCGCCGCAAATCAGCTTGATCTCGACGAAGGACGCATCAATGGGCTTTCGGCAGCCCTGCTTGATCGGCTTGATTTGCAAAATCGACTGGGTGGGATCGCCAATGATGTGCGCCATGTCGCGCAGCTTCCTGATCCAGTAGGCGCGGTCTTTGATGAAAATGTGCTGGAAAACGGCTTGAAGGTAAGCAAACGGCGCACGCCGCTCGGTGTATTGGGTGTGATCTATGAAGCGCGGCCTAACGTGACTGTTGATGTCGCGGCCTTAGCTTTGGCGACAGGTAATGCTGTGATTTTACGCGGTGGCAAAGAGACCTTTCGCAGCAATATGGCGCTTATTCAGGTCTTGCGCGGCGCATTAGCAGAATCGGGCTTCCCACAAGAAGCCGTGCAGTATATTGAAAGCACTGACCGCCGTTATGTGGCGGAAATGCTGAAGCTACATCAGTATATCGACATGATTATTCCACGCGGTGGCAATGCGCTGCACAATTTCTGCCGTGAAAACAGTACGATCCCCGTCATTACAGGCGGAATCGGCATTTGCCATCTTTACGTGGATGAAACCGCCAAGCTGGACGATGCGCTGGCAATTATCCATAATGCCAAAACACAGCGTCCATCGGTTTGTAACGCGCTGGATACGCTGCTGGTCAACAAACAAATCGCGGCGGAATTTTTGCCCCGCGTGACCGCCCATCTCGGTAAGGATGGGGTTACGTTCCGAGCCGAACCTCGTGCTTACGAAATTTTGCGAAATGATGCACAGGTGCAAATGGCTGGTGACGAGGATTTCGATATCGAATGGCTTTCATTGATCTTAGGCTTAAAAGTGGTGGATGACCTTGATGAAGCGATTGCCCATATCCGCCAGCACAGTACACAGCATTCCGATGGAATCTTGACGCAAAATATGGATGACGCGAATCGCTTTTTAGATGAGGTTGATTCCGCCGTTGTATATGTGAATGCCAGCACCCGTTTTACCGATGGAAGCGCACTCGGTTTGGGCGCTGAAGTGGCAATCAGCACTCAAAAACTTCATGCGCGGGGGCCGATGGCGCTGGAAGCATTAATGACGTATAAATGGATTATCATCGGCGAAGGCCATATCCGGTAATAATTGTTAGATTTCGTAAAATATTCATAATGTTTTTCGTCAAATTGGTGTAGTATAGATTCTAAATGAAGCTCTTTATCGATAGAATTAATTGAGTGGTAAACAAATAATGCCTACCATACTCCTTCTGGACGATAACAAAGACATGCTGCAAGTTTTGAGCGAAACACTCGAATTTCATCAGCATACCGTGATCTGTGGTTTTAATGGGCATGAAGGCATTAACCATCTGAATACCTGTACACATCTCCCTGATATTATCATCAGTGACCTTAATATGCCCAACATGAATGGGGTAGAATTTTTGGGTGCATTGCAACGTAACACCATCTGGTCACAAATCCCTGTCGCTATTATGAGTGGAGAAACAAGGGATCGGAGTCACATCCTTCAGGCAGGGGCAGATGCGTTTGTGCTAAAGCCATTTCATTATCAAGAAATTGAAATCTTGCTCCAGCAGCTCATCCAAACGACGCGCTAGTACTGCCTTAAACATAAGATTGTCTTCTTTTCGCATCGTCCCCATGTAATGCGTGTTTTAGATAAAAATACGCAAAAACAACTTCTTGCTACGAAAAGACTTAAAATTAATGTCAAAAACACTCATCATCCTCAACCCCCACGCAGCTAGCGGACGTGCAGGGCGTTTATGGACGCAAATCGAACCCATTCTTTGGGATAAATTGGGCGAACTGATTATTGCAGTCACCCAACACCCCGACGAAGTGGCGCAGCATCTTGATAAAGCCTATGCCAGTGGAATAACCCGCGTAATCGCTATCGGCGGCGACGGCACCAATCACGCCTTGGTTAATGCTTTGGCAGACCTGAATGCCCAGCACCCAGATGGCCCGCCGATGGTTTATGGAACGCTGCCTATTGGTACCGGGCGCGATTGGGCCCGCAGCCGGGGCATTCCGTTTGGTATTAAAGAGGCGGCGGATTGGATCGCCAGCGCCCAACCCCGCCCCACCGACATTGGCCTATTGACGATTGAAGGCGGGAGCGCAGTTCATCGCCGTGAACATTTTTTGAACATTGCCAGTGCCGGACTCAGCGGTGAGGTCGATGCCCAAGTGAATCGCTCTGAAAAACGCCGTGCGTGGACATTTTTGCAGGCGACAGTAAGCGCGATTATCCGCTATAAACCACAGCGATTACGTATTACCCTAGACGACGAAAGCTGGTTTGATGATAAAGCCTTTGTCGCGGTGGTCGCCAACGGCACGACCTTCGGGCATGGGATGAAAATCGCGCCGAATGCCAGCACTAATGACGGTCTGTTCGATGTGATTGTCGTGGAAGCGATGGCGAAAGCGCGGGTACTGGCTGCATTGGGGCAAGTTTATAACGGCAGCCATTTAACCCATCGCGGTGTGCATGTAAAACGAGCGAAAAGCGTCTTCATGGAAAGCGCCGATGCTATTCCACTGGATTTAGACGGTGAATATACAACAGGGGAACAACTCACCTTTACGGTGCGCCCCGGTTTACTGCACTTGTTATCTTAAACGATCCGGCTGTCCGATGTCAGCTTTATCAAGCCGGATAATCAATAAGTTGTGTCTTGTCTTGACTACGCCCTAGCGACCACTGTAAAAGGGCGTGGGCCATATTGGTCGATGACCACCGCGCCATTTTGTCGCAGTTCTTCCAGCGAAATGGTGGTTAAGCGCTTGTAAAGTTCCATAAAGCCATGGGGCTTAACAAGAAATACATTGCCACCTTTCAGGAAAACGCTTTCCATTAATGAGCGTTCATCGTGCATCGTCGCCACGATCAAATAGGCTTGGGGATAGCGTTGCCGCAAGCTGTAGGTCAGTTGCAAGCCGTTCATATCGGGCAGTTGCATATCAATCACGGCTAAGGCCAAATCGTCTATATCGGCAGCCAGATCAAGCCCTGCTTTGCCTGTTCCCGCACCATGCACATCAAAACCAGCAGTCATGAGAAGGCGTTCCAAAAAATCCCGGTTAGCAAAAGTATCATCAATCACAAGCGCAGTTTTTTGGGTCATTACATAATCCTTAATATTTTTTTATTTTATGGCGATGCTGGCTGGCGATGCCGACTCAAGAATTTGTTTTTAAAAGAGTCGCCTTGTTTTCTGGCGGCTTTTCGCCCCCCTTAATCTCTGCGGATAGTAACTCATCTGTGGGAATAGCAACAGTCGGCTTTAGGTCTGATGGTACCGGTGCCGTCGCGTCTGTCACTTCCGCAGCAGCCGATTCGACTTCAATACTTGGTTTAGGATCAGGACTTGCTGTCGGCGTAATCTGCGGTGCAGACGTTTCTGTTGACGCAAACGATTTTTCCAGCGAAACTAGCTGGACGGGTGGCGTTTCTTGGGTGATCTTTTGCGGCGCTGCACCGTCTGAAATCACAGATGGCGCTTCTTGGGTGGAAGTTGTGGTCGCTATGGGCGCTATCGTCTGGGTGGATTTTGACGTGGCTTCTAACTGCACAATCGGTTGTTCGGCGGTTTGCATCTTATATTTTTCAAAAAGCGCCAGCAGATGTGGAATCGGCAGTGGCTTGGCAAGATAATCATCACATCCCGCCGCCATACAGCGCTCACGATCACCCACCATCGCGTAGGCCGTTACCGCAATAATGGGAGTCGTCACCCCTTTGGAGCGTAACTCTCGCACCGCGTCCAACCCATTCATTGGCCCGGCAAGCTGAATATCCATCAGCACAAGATCGGGACGATCATGCTCGAAATTTCTAAGCGCTTCTTCACCATCAATATAATTAAGTACCTGATGCCCCTGCGCGACGCGCTTTACGAGGAAAATATTGGCAGGGTTATCTTCAACATACAAAATTCGCATTAAAACATCGCTTTCGTAGGGGTAACTTCGGACGGCATGATTTCAGCCGATAACTCAGGGCGCAGTGATAGCATAGGAGACTTATCCGGCTCGACACGAATAATAGGTGTTTCGAGCGTCTGTTGTTTTTCTTTGTGATAGGGCGGTACGACAAAATGGAACGTGCTACCTCTGCCAAGCTCACTTTCCGCCCAAATTCGCCCACCCATAAGGGTAAGAAGCTGACGCGAAATTGCTAAACCAAGCCCCGACCCAGAACGCGGATCGCGCCCGGTCGCAGTCGCTTGTCGGAATTCCTCAAAAATGACCCCAATTTGGTCAACACTAATGCCTGAGCCGGTATCACGGACACTAAAAATCACCCCCTCCGGCGACTCCCGCACGACGAGTGTGATCGCGCCTTTTTCCGTAAATTTGCAAGCATTGCTATAAAGGTTGACCAATACTTGACGGAGGCGTGTTTCATCTGCCCATACATTCGGGAGAGGGTTGGGCAGTTCACATAAAAGTTTGACCGGTTTATTGCCAAGCAGCCCGCCCGCAATCGCCAGTACCGTTTGGATGACGGGTTCAGGATTCACGCGCTGCATATAAATTTCCAGCTTTCCGGCATCCACCCGCGAAAGATCAAGGATGTCATTAATCAAGTCAAGAAGCTGCCGTCCACTAGTATAGATTTGACTCAAATCGGCTTGATATGTCGTCGGCAGCGGGACATTATCGTACATCATAGGGAACTTCAGCATCGTCTCGCTAAAACCAATAATGGCATTCAGCGGAGTACGCAGTTCATGGCTCATATTGGCGAGAAATTGCCCCCGAAAATTTTTGGCAGATTCCGCAGCGGCATGAGCATGTTCAAGCTCAACGTTGGTTTCTTTCAGTTTATCGCTGAGGGCTTCGCTGCGTTTGAGGGTACGTTGAAGTTCGGTGCGGCTTTCAAACAAGTCAAGGTTCGTCCGGCGTTCCCGCTGATAATTGAGCAGCGCCCACTCGGTAACGGCATACAATTCACCCGTCACTTGTGCCGCCAACAATGCACCCACGAACATCAGGGCGATTGCAAAAAACTGAGAACTCATCGGCGAAATATCCGAAGACATCGCCGGAATCAGGAGTGATAAAAGCGCTGAGAGAATTGCCACGACAAATGTATGCGTGGGCCGAAGCAATAGCCCCACAATAAAAACCACGACCACAAAAACAAACGGCATGAGTTGCGCCGTCATGATGTGGGGATCAAACAAGGCAGCAGAAATGGCGGTAAGCGCACCAAATGTATACGCCCACGCTGCCCGATTAAATTGCTTGCGTTCCAGAAGCTCGCGGGTAATGAGGCAGCCAATACATAAAATAATTGCTGGAAATAACCAAACGCTGGCGGTGAGATTATCGAGAAAGCTGAAAATGGAAAGGTAAGAAAAAATCATTACAAAGCAGCCTGCTATAGTGGCTTTCCACATAATAGCAAGACGGTCAGATTTAACCTCGGTGGCAAAATCTATTCCTGAAGGAATGTCTTTTTGGGAGGGCATCGTTTTATTAGGGAGACTCATAAGCTGACCCTCAAAAAATTTTAGGACAATGTTATCTTTTGTTAAATTATACTTTAAGTTCTGTGCATTTTCATTGGGATAACGAGATTATAACGATGTTTAAACGTTGGCGAAATAAAAAGGCCGCAGCAAAAGCCACGACCTTTTAACAAGTTATTGATTAAGCGAGGCAGGCATAATGAGTCAGCCTGCCTAAATTAGGCGAAGAAAGTCAACTTACTGACCACTCATCGCGCCCATTGCTATACCCATAAGCTGGTCAAGCGGGACAACCTGTGCGCCTTCCGGGGCGACAACAGTTGCGGTGTTGATGTCGGCATATTCAATGACACCCGCCACGCTGATATTAGGGGTGGGTGTATCGGAAGGCTCTCCAGCTTGTGCTGCCACAGCATCAATCGTTGTGCCGTCGATGCTCAGATCAAATGCAGCCGCCACCACAGTGTTGGTCGCTGGATCAATGACGGTTGAGCTGGTGAAGGTAATGCCTCCCAGCAGAGCGGGCATCATTTCTTGCATTTGTGTCATTTGTTCAGGGGTAAGTTGTTGCCCTTGGGACTGCATCGAAGCGGAAATGAGTTCCATAAACGCCGGGTCGGCGCTCAGCGCAGCAAAATCAACGGTGGAGACGAACACGGCATAACCGTCGGCATCTTCAACGCGAGTTAAGCTAACATAGTCGTTGTCATTCACTGCTTGGAGCAAATTGGTAATAAGGTTGGGGTCAAGGCCACCTGTCGTTGCGCCGAGTGCTGCCGGGTCAAGCTGACCTGCCAACATCGGGCCAAGTTGTTCAACAGCGCCCGCCAGATCAACACCACCCCAACCGGTCAAGCCAGCAGCGGATGAACCCAGCAGCGGGGCAAGGGTATCAAAGTTGATATAGCCGATTCCATCCACCAAGCTCAGTTCTAAGCTGATGTCACTGGGCATACCCGTAGCGACTTCCGCCGGAACAGACAGCGTGAGGTTTAATTCGCCGTCAAAACTGCGGAGCAGCGCGGGAAACGCCGTAATCGCTGCCATCGGGTCGGTGGTATCCATGCTCATACCGCTCATCGCGGCGGCATCCAAGCCAGAATATGCACCACCAACAGCCAAGCTGATGGTCACGGGGCCAGTAGCATCGGGAGTATTTTCAACGGTGATGTCTAAGTTAGCGGAGAAAGAGGCAGAGCTTGGGCTGATCGTTGTGGCAGTGGTATAGAGGGTGCAGTCTTCAGCAGAAAGATCGCCGCAAAACGGTGCGTCCTGTGCAAAGGCAACACTGCCAATACACAAAACCAGTACAAAGAAAAGCAGAAGGCTAAGTTTACGCATTTTTATCTCCTGAAATTAGGCCTACTCATGCCCAACACAATGCTGGGCGAGATCACAGTATCATTCTATCATCAGAATTCCGTTAAAGTTGATTAAATTTTGTTACAATTGAACCAAATTTCACGAAAACTTAATCAGCAGTCAATCGCAAATTTACACTTTACCCTCCTTAAACCTCGCGGACTGTTATGAACCCCACAACACCTTGAAGACGCTTCTCACTTGCTTGACATGCCGCGAACACCTATGTTATAGTCTCTTCTAGTAACCCGATTTCTCTAGGAGGCGTAAAAAAATTATGGCAGCTTTTAAGACAAGCGCATCTGTGTGTAAGAATACGCCTGCCCTCCCCCGGTAGAACTACTTTCGGTCATTCGTATAGAGACTAGATCACTGCTTTCTATACGCAACAACCGTCCACTTCGTTTCACGGTCAAAGGCAAGGTGTATTCTCAACCCTCAACAAATTACTTTGAGGTAATGTGTTTACGTTTGCTTAGTGACGGCGAAGGGGATTTTATCCTACATCTTTCTTCTCCCCTGCTGGCAACTGAGTGATTGATTACCTCAAGAATGGCTTGCCGTTTTGCGTTACAGCGTGAACAGCCCACATTTGAGATGAATCGAAACTAGATAGAATCAAAGGAAAACCAGCAGTGTCTTTTCAAGACTATGACTTCGATAAATACGAAGATCAATTTGACCCGATGAAAACAGATCGCAAAGCACGGCGATCACGTAAACCAAAAACCAAACATACACCCAAGAAATCACAGGCCGCCATGCTTGATGAGGTGGTTGACGACGACGGACTTGAAGGTGGCTTCGAAACGACATATCAACCCAGCAAGTATGAGGCGACTTGGCTGCTGCAATCGCTCCGCACATTTTACGATCAAAAACTGATCGTCGATGTGCTGGCACAGGTCAAAGGCGGCAAAGAAGCGAATGTGTATCGCTGTGAAGCCCATCCCAATACCGGACTTGGCATTGTAGCAGCGAAAGTCTATCGTCCGCGCATCTTCCGGCAAATTCGCAACGACACCCTCTACCGCGAAGGCCGTGCCGTCCTGACTGAAAGCGGCACTGCCATTAAAGAAACCGATCACCGCACGATGCGAGCGCTCGGCAAAAACAGCTCCTTTGGGCAACAAGTGGCGCATACGTCATGGTTAATGTATGAGTTCACCACGATGGAAAATCTCTACAAAATAGGCGCATCCGTCCCGCAGCCGATTGCCGCCGGAGAAAATGCCATTCTGATGACATATTACGGTGACGAAAATATGGCAGCACCGACCTTGAGCGAGATTCGCTTAGAACCTGATGAAACCGTTCCGCTTTTCGATGAAGTCCTTCACAATATTGACCTCATGCTGCAAAATGGGCTGATTCATGGTGATCTTTCGGCTTATAACATCCTCTATTGGGACGATGGCATTACGTTGATCGACTTCCCACAGGTGACTTACAGCGAGCGCAATTCCAACGCTTATATGATTTTAGAGCGTGACATTACCCGCGTCTGCCAATATTTTGCCGATCAATGCTTACGGCGTGACCCGGCAGTCATCCTCCAGCGGCTTTGGAAGCGCTATATGCAGCGCAACCCCGAATATGTCAAAGCCGATCTTTCGCGTATGGAAGTGGAAGCCGAGCCAGAAGACGACTAACGCTCAGAAGCCAAGCTGCTGTAAAATGCTCCCATTTTGGAAGTGCGGGAGCATTTTATGGCGGCTCGGCTGCAACAGATTGGACGTTCTGAACATCTGGCGTTTTTATGGGCGCTGGCAAAATGGATTGTCTTGGGCGGGATGGTTGGCATCCTCAGCGGAACGGCCTCTGCCCTATTTCTCGTTTTGCTGGAAAAAGCGACGACTTATCGTGTCGCGCATCCTAGCCTCCTATTTTTGCTGCCGCTGGCGGGATTTGCCGTTGGCTGGACGTATTGGCGCTTCGCCGGAGCAGCCAGCCGAGGCAATAACCTCATCATCGAGCAAGTTCACCTTAACCAGCAAAAAATCCCTCTCCGCATGACTCCACTTGTGCTGGCAGGGACACTCCTCACTCATCTTTTCGGCGGGTCGGCGGGACGCGAAGGTACAGCCATCCAAATGGGCGCGAGTTTAGCCGATGGGTTGCGGCGTGTGCTTGGCTTGCAAAATGAGGATCGTCGCTTAATGCTCATGGCAGGAATCAGCGGCGGATTTGCCTCTGTGTTTGGAACACCCATCGCAGGATTCGTCTTTGGGATGGAAGTACAAAGTATAGGAAGAATCCGCTACGAGGGCATGATTCCGTGTCTGGTCGCGGCGATTGTGGGCGATTTTGTCACACGAGCATGGCGCGTCCAACATTCGCATTATCCCCTGATGGCAACCGTCGAAATCGATGCGCTGCTGCTCATCAAAGTCATTATCGCCGGAATTTGCTTTGGATTAACGAGTCTGCTGTTTATCGAACTCGTCCACCGCATTAAATACCTCTCAAAAAAATATATTGCCTGGTCGCCGCTGCATCCCGTCATCGGCGGCATGGTCATCATCGCGCTGACGCTTATCGTCGGCAGCCAGGATTATAACGGCTTGAGTCTGCCGCTTATCCAGCAAAGCATGAATGGCACAGGCGTTATCGCCATCGCGTTTTTGCTCAAAATCCTGTTTACGACAGTTACGCTCGGTACAGGCTATATGGGCGGCGAGGTCACACCGCTGTTCGTCATCGGCGCAACACTCGGTTACACTTTGGGGCGGCTGCTCGGCGTTGATCCGGCATTTTTGGCGGCAGTCGGCTTTGTGGCGGTCTTTGCTGGCGCGAGTAATACCCCATTAGCCTGCACCTTGATGGGTATAGAATTGTTCGGCAGCGGGGCATTGTTGTATCTAGCGGTGGGCTGTTTTGTCGCTTATCTCGCGTCCGGTCATCGCGGGATTTACGTCACGCAGTTGATCGGCACATCAAAGGTTCATGGCGCGGATGTGATCCCAGATGAAAGCCTAGAAGTCCACGCAAAACGCCGCACTCCTCATTTTTGAAAATCCAAGGGAAAAACAATGCGTTTTTTGAAGCACCTTTTTGATCGTAACCGCGCTTGGGCGGCTCAAATGCTCGAACAAGACCCACAGTTCTTTCAAAAGCTGGTGACGCAGCAAACGCCCGAATACCTCTGGATTGGCTGTGCGGACAGCCGTGTTTCCGCCAATCAAATTATCGACTTAATGCCGGGTGATGTGTTCGTCCATCGCAACATTGCCAGCGTCGTGGTACATACCGATCTCAACTGTTTGTCCGTGATTCAATACGCGGTGGAAATCCTCAAAGTGAAGCACATCATTGTTTGCGGTCATTACGGCTGCGGCGGGGTGGAGGCCGCCATGCAGAATCAAGAATATGGCTTGATTGATAACTGGCTGCGGCATCTTAAGGATATTTATGCCAAACATGCCGTGAGCTTGAACGCTATTGAGGATGAAACACGCCGTTTTGACCGCTTTTGCGAACTAAACGTCATTGAGCAGGTATCTAATGTGTGCCATACGACGATTGTTCAAGGCGCGTGGCGGCGTGGACAGGAACTGGCAGTGCATGGCTGGATTTATGGGCTGCATGACGGCCTGCTCGAAGATTTACAAGTGACCATCTCCAGCGCGGACGAACTCGATTCGTTCTATCGCATGGCAATCAGTGAATCGGAGACAAGCTAAAACATTCCACGCAAAACAAATATTTACATTTCTTATTGTTTATCTAAAGAAATTCCTTCTATAATAGATTAGATATACAAAATTCATTTATCCAAATTGATTAAGGTACATCATGAAAGCAGACAGTCTACGAATTTCAAAAGTTTTTAGCACAGGTGGCGATGTTCATTATTTTTTGCCACATTTCCAGCGGGAGTATGCATGGGATAAATCTAATTGGCAAACATTACTTAAAGATGTAATAAGCATTTATGATGAGTATGATAATAATAATGAGCCCGAACATTTTATGGGTGCGTTGATGGTTATTAATGATGGCACTCGCAAGGGTACCGTACCTGCTTTTAAACTTGTAGATGGTCAACAACGATTGACAACGATTTCGTTGGTACTTTGTGCACTTGGACGCTTAGTCAAAGATTCTCAGCCAAATTTATATAAAAAGACCCAAAGACTTTTGATTAATCACGACGAAGACGGTCCCTTATTTTTCAAAGTCTTACCTACTACCAAATATGGAGATCGTGATGCATATATGGCAATAGTTCAAGGGAAAATACCTTCGAATCAAACTGAATCGCGAATACCACTTGCATTTGAGTTCTTTTATAAAGAGTTGGGGCATAGAATAAATCAGGGAATTCTTGATCCAGAAAGATTTTTTATTGTACTCACAAATTGTTTACAAGTCGTCTTTATTGATCTTGATCAACGTGAACGCCCTTACGAAATATTTGAAAGTCTGAATTCCAAAGGAAAACCACTTTCTCAAGCTGATTTGGTTCGTAATTATATAGCTATGCGATTGCCAGAACCGACCCAAGAGAAAGTTTTTGGAGAATATTGGTCTGATATAGAGAATCTACTGCAAGAGAAGCGCACGGTCGGACGTTCCCGGCTTGGAGAGTTAACAGCATTTCTTCGCCATTATCTTGCCTTTAGATCAGGAGTTTTGTGTAACGAAGAACATGTCTATGCTCGTTTTCGTGATCGTATAGAAAAAGAATTTGTTTCGTCAGAACTGTTTGTTGCAGAAATAGCAACATTAAAGAGATTTGCTGAATACTATAATAGCCTGCTTCGACCTCACCACGAGTCTGATGCAAGCATAAGAACAGCACTAACTAGATTATATAAGTTGGAAACTTCTACAGCCTATCCGTTTCTGTTAGCGGTTTATGATGCAGGTTATGAAGGAAAGATAAGTCGTGAAGATTTCTTAGAAGGCTTACAAATTCTGGAAAATTACATTGTTAGACGATATTTGGCAGGAGAACAGACAAACTACCTTAATAAAATGTTCCCAACATTATGGCCCGAAATTAAGCATACTAAAGATAATTTTGTGGATGCACTTAAAAAACTACTCATTTCCAAAAATTATCCCAGTGACAATCGATTGCGAAAGACAGTTTCAACATTACAACTCTACGACGGCCGAAGTCAATCTCGTGCAAAAGTATGCTTAATTCTTGAAGGAGTGAATCGCTATCTCTCCACTGGAACAGGCGGTCATACGGTATTAGATGGTGATCCAACAATAGAGCATATTATGCCACAATCAACTGATTCTGATAAAGTTTGGCAAAAAGAGCTGGGAGTCAGTTGGGAGGATACATTTCATGAATATCTAAATACGATGGGAAATCTAACTTTAGTAACTCAAGAATGGAATTCCTCATTATCTAACGGACCATTTAACCAAAAGAAACAGAGACTAGCGAATCATGCGCTAAGATTGAATAGTAATTACTTTGGCAGAGACATCCAACATTGGGATGAAGCAGCGATTCAAAAACGTGCCGATTTCATAACTGAAAAAATTTTGGAAATTTGGCCTTCATTTGGAGAGTTACCGGTCATTGAGGGACTGTCAAATCAAAAGCCAACTGCGCTTGTAATTTTAGGAGAAACTTTAGATGCAAAGTCGTGGCAGGATATTGCTTATCATGTTGCTGATTGTTTAATCAAATTAGCGGAAAATTTCGACGAAATAGCAACTCAATTACCAGCTTACTTTAGTCGTCAGCCTCGACCTCGCTCACGTGAACTTCCAAACGGCTGGTGGCTCACTGGCTCTCTTTCTATTCCAAGAGTAAAAAACTTATGTAATCAGCTCTCTACAGTTGGGGTTTCTGAGGAAGAATGGTATGTAGTATTTGATTAGGCAAGAATATTCTTGGCATTTCTACTACAATTTCAGTTTGCAACTCCTGCTTGTATAGGGTCAATAATCTGCCCATTCTCGCATGATAGTCAAAATCGGAGACTAACAATTCAAACAGGGCGAATACGATGATTCGCCCTAAAGCAGATATGGAGATTAATGCCCGTAAGCGATTACTTTGACGACGCGAATTTTAATTTTCACGCGGGTTTCTTGGGCTTTGCGCTCAATCGGCGCATAGCCCCCATAAAACGTCTGCCCATCATTGTATTTGCGCGAGAGGCTGTTGATATGGTCAACACCACCCTCTTCCGACATTTCTTCCACCACGCCGCGTACTTCCAGCCAGTGATAAGGGT
>Ga0209591_10001675_pt1 | contig 27178 bp, 25 predicted proteins | sample MAT01_FD_187207 | JGI IMG/M metagenome (GOLD analysis project Ga0209591, IMG submission 187207) | Freshwater microbial communities from Lake Fryxell liftoff mats and glacier meltwater in Antarctica - MAT-01 (SPAdes) (version 2) | ecosystem: Environmental > Aquatic > Freshwater > Ice > Liftoff... | reverse complement strand
ACTCTACAACCTTTGCTAACTGGCTGCAAAATTTTGATGATTCTCAGGCGATAGTCAAAGATTTAAACTACGGCATCGACTATGCCAAATTCCGCCGCATCTGGCGGTTTTACTTGATTTGGTTTGTTGCTAATTTCGCCAGTTGCGATGGTGAATATAATGGTAATGGCCAATATTTAATGGTTCATGCCTAATCGCTGACATTCCTGGACGCATTAACCAGGTTTTTCAACCGCTTCGTTAATTAAAGAATCTCACCTGTAGGGAAACGGCACTGCCGTGTCCGGCGGGGAGTTAAGGCAATAACAGATAATTGTTGCTACGGTTATTAAACGTAGCAACAATTTTTCATGCTTGGTATTATTTGACGATCTTAGACTATAATCAAAGTAGTGGGACTGTTAAATAAGTAGACTTTTTAGTTACTATAGCAACCTTTGGTAATTTCCAATTAGAATCTAAAATTGACTGATGTTACAAAAAGAAGAACTGTTAAAAGGTATCGAAAACCGCGAATGTGTAGCGCGGGCCCTCGATCAAGCGGAACAAGCAATTAAAACTTGGGAAGTTACTCTGACTGATTTTCTGTCGCCGCCGGAATTGGCGGACACTCTGACGGTATTTAAGCGCTTAACTGATGTGGAATTGGTCGCTTGGGGCGGCTATCCCCAGGGTGAAAGGCAGAGAATTGCGATCGCCCGATCGGAAATCCCGATCGACTCCGGGAGTGTTAGCGTTGCTGCGATAGAGATAGCCGGCAATTTCCTGTTTGACACCGCCAGTCACCGCGACTTCTTAGGCGCAATGCTGGGTACGGGGATTGTCCGCGAGAAAACCGGCGATGTGATTGTGTTGGGTGAACGCGGCGCGCAGGCGATTGTCATCCCCGAAATGGTAGAGTATTTGGAGATGAGTTTGCAGCAAGTGCGATCGGTTCCAGTAAAAACTCGCCGCATTGAGTTGAGTGAACTCAAAATTAGAGAACCGAAAAAGAAAGAAATGACAACGGTTGAGGCATCGATGAGATTGGATGCTGTCGCCTCCGCTGGATTCGCCATGTCTCGTAGCAAAATGGTTGATTTTATTGACAGAGGCGACGTGCGAGTTAATTGGAAAGACATCACCCAAGCTAGTTATAACGTTAAGTCTGGAGATTTAATCGCTGTTACTGGTAAGGGAAGATTGGAAATTGGGGAAGTTATGATTACTAAAAAAGAACGCTATCGAGTGCAGTTAACTCGATATTTGTAATTATGACCACTTCGTTGAGTTCCCAGAAACCGGGTTTTTTACGAGATTTAGGATGACAACAAAGTATTTCGGAAAAACCCGGTTTCTCGCCACTTCGTTGAGTTCAAAGAAACCGGGTTTTTTACGAGATTTAGGGCGATCGCAAAGTATTTCGAGAAAAACCCGGTTTCTCGCCACTTCGTTGAGTTCAAAGAAACCGGGTTTTTTACGAGATTTAGGGTGACAACAAAGTATTTCGGAAAAACCCGGTTTCTCGCCACCCACGCTAACTCAAGAAACCGGGTTTTTCACGAGATTTAGGGTGACAACAAAGTATTTCGGAAAAACCCGGTTTCTCGCCACTCTATCCTTTATCCATAAACAGCTTTGCTACCGAGTTTACCAAAAGTTTTCGCGGCATAAATCGGGGCATATTTACGATTATGGGATTCGGGAATCCGCCGGTAACAACGTTAGACTGATTTTTACCTAAAGCTTTGAGTGCATCTCGCACTACTTCATCGGCGGGGACGAGTTTTTGCCCGCTGCTGGATGCCAGCGATTTCGGAAATTCAGCTACTTTGAAAAAGTCTGATTCTGTTGGGCCCGGACAAAGTGCTAAAACGCGAACTCCATAACTTTTATTTTCCGCCCAAAGTGCCTCGCTGAAACTCAACACAAAGGCTTTGGTTGCGGCGTAAATTGATAAGTATGGCATCGGTTGAAAGCCTGCGATACTCCCAACATTGATGATACTTCCCGATCGCCTATCTCGCATTCCCAACAAAAATAAGTGGGAGAGTTCAACTAATGCTACAATATTTAGTTGCAGAATTCCTACTTGTTTGGCTAAAGGGCGATCGGCAAAAGCGCCATAATCCCCAAAACCCGCATTGTTCACCAGCAAATCAACCGTCCAACCTTTTTGGGCAACCGCATCAAATACGGCAGTTGTGGCTCCTGGCGCGGTCAAATCTTGAACGATAATTTCGACCAAAATATTGAATTCCTGTTGCAGTTGAGCAGCTAGCTGCTGCAATTTGGCTTCGGAACGAGCTACCAAGATTAGATTGTGCTGGCGTTTAGCTAATTCGGCGGCAAAGGCTGCACCTATTCCGCCAGAAGCACCGGTGATTAAAGCAGTTGGCATTAATTAATTCGGATATTTGAGTTGGGCTTTATATATTTTAACAATTATCTTGACGAGGAACGTGTAGAATAATTAAAAGGGAATAGGTGAGTTTTATGGCGCGTCTTACCGATCGAGCTTTTGACATTTTACAGGCGGAAGTTGACAAGTGCGCGGCTGATGATGCTCTCGCGGGTGCAGTCTACCGCAAGATGGTGATCAAGCGGCTGGAAAAATTGCGATCGCAAGACGGCACTTTCGCATCAAGAGAAGAAATCCGCGATACCTTCAAAGATGAATTTCCCAACTTCAGCGAAGAAGCTCTGAAAGCTGCTGTCAAAGCCAACCGCGCGCCCGGATTGTTCGATAAAATTATCTTAGCTGGCGGTTTGCTGGGTGGCGCGGCGGGGATAATTTGGCTGATTAACCTGCCATTCCCGATGATTCGCTGGCCCGTGGCGAAGACAATGCCGATATTGTTGCTGCCGAGCTTTATCAGTATGGATTATAATTACCGACAGGCGATCGCCCTTGTGGAACAATCCGATCAACTGATCAATAAAGCCACTGCTGCGGCAGATTTTGACTTAGGCGAAATTAAAGCAAAACAAGCGCAAAAACACCTCGATGCTTTGCCGGTTTGGTTCCTCGGTTACTATCCAAAAACCTACTGCTCTTTTTTGGGCTGCACTTGGCGCTTTACACTTGATGAATTTCAAGCAGCCCGCAAAAATATCGGGCGGATGGATGCTCAAATTTTCCAGCAAAAAAATGCTTTTACTGAGTTAAATCAAGCCGAACAAACTCTCAACAGCGCGAAACAGCAGTACCAGCAAGCGAAAAATGCGGCAGATAGACAAAAAGCTACTATAAATTGGCAAAGTGCGATCGATCAACTCAACCAAATTCCCGCCGAAACCCTTGCGGGAGAAACCGCTAAGAAAAAACTCCAAGCAGCAGAAAGAGACTTTCAAGCAATGGGAGGTGTCGCCACCGGTTCTGTGCGGGCTGACAACTTAATTGAAGCAGCAAAAGAATTTGCCTTAACTGCTGCTGTAGCATCCCAGAAACCGCCCCATTCAGCAGAAACTTGGCAAAAAATAGCAGATTTGTGGCAAGCAGCCATTGAGAGACTCAGCCAAATTACATTTGACAATCCGGGCTATCTTGACGCTCAAACAAAACTAGCTGAATATCAAAATAATTTAGGCACTACAAAGATTCGACTGACAGCAGAGAGAGAGTCAGTGGAAGCTTTGAGTCAGGCTAAAAGCTTGTTTGCAAACTTGCAAAATAATGTAAATTCTCCCCGTCAAAATCCCGGTTACGCCCTCAGCAAATTGCAAGAAATTATCAATCAATTAGAATCAGTCAAACCTGGGACAACTGTTTATCCTGAATCCCAGAAATGGCTGCAATCTGCTCGCAAAAAACAGCAAGAATGGCAAAAAAAATAAATATTTGTATGGTGCGTGACGGCGAGAAATCTGTGAATCCAAACCAGAGGATGTATAGTCACGCACCACGCCAAATCAAGGTGCGTGACGATTGAGGCATTTAACGCTGCGATCGAATTTATGCACTGTCACACATCCGACATTAAAATTACCAAGTCGGGTCAACATACAGATTAATTGTAACTTGCTTTTTCCCGGAAGGAACACCGGAAATACAAGCACAAATCGCCTCCCCGCCGTCAATTTCTACTTCGCAAGCGTGACAAGAACCCATCATACAACCAGTAGGAATAGAAACTCCTGCACGTTTTGCTACATCTAGCAAAAGCTCTCCTGCTTCTGCTTCGACTGTCACATTATCTGGTAAAAAAACAATCTTTGTCATGCAAATTTAATCTCCACTTTAACTAATAAATGATATCCAATCCGGTTGATTTAGCATCCGGTTGGGGCGGGGCGGGTTTACCTGTATTGTTGGCTGGTATTAGAGCTGTTGGTGAACCCGCCCCTACGGAATCTTGTCTATTTAACCGAACTTTCTTCCTTCTAACCTAAAATATGCTTGATATCCAAATGCTTTTCCACTGTATCTGCTAGACTCTCTAACAGAGCTTCTCGGTGTTCCCGGTAATTAGGAATGCCAGTAGGCAATGCGCGGAGTCCCCGCTGTTGCCGCAAGTGATTCAACCAAGCTCGCCGCCAAGCTCCATTATCAAAAACGCCGTGCAGATATGTGCCCCAAACTGACTGAGAAGTGTTGACCATTCCTAAACTTGGATCGTCAAATAGCGATTGAGTCGAATCTGACTCTAGCATTTGCGTTCTTCCTTGGTGAATTTCGTAACCGGAAACTGGTAAACCTGGTTGAGGATAGTTAGATGTTACGATACGTTGGCGGGCAATTTTGTTCGGTGCGATCGCAGTTTTCAAAGGCAATAACCCCAACCCTTTAAACTCTCCCTTTTCTCCCTCAAGGCCTTCTCTATCGCTGATACTTTCTCCCAGCATCTGAAATCCGCCACAAACTCCCATGACAGTACCGCCAGCTACCAAGTAATTTTTAATAGCTTCTGCCATACCTGTTTGGCGCAGCACCTGCAAATCGGAAATTGTAGTTTTAGAGCCTGGTAAAATCACGGCATCTGGATGGCCTAACTCGTCTTTTGGGCTGACATATTTGACTGTGACGGTAGTTTCCGAATCCAGAGGGTCAAAGTCGGTAAAATTGGAAATTCGGGGCAGGCGGATGACGGAAATATTGATGTCGGTTTGAGAATTGGGAGAACGCCGATCGAGTAAATCGAGCGAATCTTCTGCCGGAAACACTTCGTCTATCCAAGGAATCACCCCAACTACGGGGATTCCAGTCCTTTCTTCTAGCCAAGTCAAGCCGGGATCTAAGATCGATTTTTGTCCTCGGAACTTATTGATAATGAACCCTTTAATTAAAGCGCGTTCGTCAGGATCGAGCAATTCCAGAGTGCCGATAATGTGAGCAAAAGCGCCACCGCGATCGATATCAACTACTAGCAAAGTCCGAGCATTCAAATGTTTTGCTACCCGCATATTTGTTAAATCGCGGTGTTTGAGATTAATCTCAGCAGGGCTGCCGGCTCCTTCGCACACAATCATGTCAAAGCCTTCTTCCTTGAGAAATTCTAAAGATTCCCGAATCGCTTGCCAGCCAATATCAAAATACTGCTCGTAATATTGAGATGCTCGCACATTTGCGATCGCCCGGCCCTTGACAATCAATTGAGAAGTCATGTCTCCTTGCGGCTTGAGCAAAATCGGATTCATTTCTACCCAAGGTGCGATGCCCGCGGCCCAAGCTTGGACTGCTTGAGCGTAGCCAATCTCTCCGCCGGCGGCTGTAACATAGGAATTTAGTGCCATATTCTGACCTTTAAACGGAGTTACCCGCCAGCCGGATCGAGAAAAGATTCGACATAATGCTGAAACCAGTAAAGATTTTCCTGCGTGAGATGTTGTTCCCACGACCATAATTGCTTTCATAATATTAAGTAAGAGGGAAGATTGGCAACGAGCAATGTACGGGATGTAACGGATTTAAGGGATAGATGTTAAGGGAATAAGGAAGAGGGGAAAAGGTATAAACCAGAATCAAAAAAATTCTGGTTTCTACCTTTTGCTTTTTGCATCAAGACGATCGCCGATCTTCGTCGGATACACTTTCAGACTTGGATTCAGTGGCCGGTTGAGCAGCTTCAACTAGATCCGGATTGGGAGCATTGGGGCGAATTAATTCAGGTTGTTGTCCGTCAGAAGAGGGTTTTTTTTCTGTGGATTCGATCGATATCACTGACACTGAAACCGTTTCTACCTGCACGCTCAACCCTGGTTCTCCCGGTACTTCTATCTCTACAGGCGGTGCTGAAACGATTTCCACCACAGTCATTTCTAGAGATACAGCAGGGGCTTGGGCTTCCGGTGCGGCTGCTGATTCTGTCGCTTCATCAACCTCAGCCGCAGGTGTTTCTTCAGCCAACGGCGCTGTCTGGTTTTGGGCCGGCGATTCGTCTAAAATCGCACTTTCCCTTATTTTGGCAGAACTCGCGGTTTCTGCCGCTATCAATTCAGCCATTGCTTCAACATCGGTGGGAAACGGCAATCCTTGGCTTGTTTCCGCAGCAGTGTTGCTGGTTGCGGCTACCACTTCGGCGGCCGGCTGGGCTAATTCTGATTCGAGAATCTGGTCGATCTCCGGTGCAGGAATTGCCGTTACCTTAGATTCAGGTGCGATCGACTCCTCTGCCACTTTTGCTGTTGTCACCGGAGTATTTGCAGCGGATTTACTTTGAGCCGATCCCAGTCCCAACATACCGCCGAGACTATTTTTAAGATTGGCAAACAAACTTCCGAAACCGCCAGATTTTTTAGCTGTTTTGGCAGAAGTTGGGTTTGCTTCTGGGGCTACCGTTGGTGTCGCCGTTGCTGCCACCTCTGGGGCTGTCGAACTAGCAGCAGACTGGGACTCTTGAGCCATCGCCCTCCACATCAGGTCAAAATCATCATCATCCTCTGGCTGCTGTTTGGCGAATGCCTGAGCCTTTGCTGGCTCCACAGTTGCTGCGGTGGCAATTTCTGAAAATTCTAGAGGTGGAGGTAGAGGAGTGAAGCTGCTGGCTAATTCTGCTGGAGCTGGTGAAGTCTCAGCAGCAGGAGTTTCGACTGAAAACACAGGTATTTCTGCAATTGCAGGTGCGCTCTTGTCGGGAATTTTTAAGTCAGGGCCGATCGAACTTTCGGCAATAATTTCCGCGATTGGGGGAGTCGCCGGTGGTTGATCTACCTTGACCTCGCCCTGATTCACGGGTGCTGGAACAACATCAGCTTTCGGTTTGGGCGATCGAACAAACTTAGGTTTTTTCGCTGCGGGCTCAGGTTTCCTACCAAACAAACCTGCTAACGGCCCGCCCATCGCCCCGACCAAATTTCCCACATCATGAGGAATCGGCGTTTGCTGAGCAACCGGTGTCACCAGCCTCCGCAAAGTCAAAGTTTCCCAAGCAAAGGAACCCAGCAGAGCCACGCCCGCCATTTGACCCAGCAGGAGAGCACCAGTAATTCGCCCCGCACAAGCCCATAAAATTAACGCATAAAAAAGTCCTACCCCGCTCCAGGTAAAATCACTTTTGCGGTGAACCTCTGGAAAAAAGAAGGCCGCCATGTAAATACTGAAGCTGCCCAAACCGACCGCCAACGCCAGAATGTATGCAAGCATCTTGTCGGTACCTCCGCTGTGTCAAATAACTTCTACGCGCTAATTCTACCTTTGTGAGACACTCAACGGCTTCTTTCTCAAGGACAATTCTCGATTTGGCCGGAAGTTCGGCAACGAGCAATGTACGGGATTTAACGGATTTAAAGGATTTAACGGGTGGATGTTGAGGGTAGAAGTCAAGCATGAAAAAGTCCGAGGGTAGATTTTTCCTCCTCTCACCCCATCACCCTCTCACCCCCTCTTCCTCTCACCCTTTCCTCAGTGGTGATATCTGTCACTTAACTATGCTCGTACGATCGCACTTGCCGGAGAAGAAGTTCTGTATGGTGTAGGTGTAAGAGGAATTATGCCAGAAAGCATATACGTATTGGAGGTAGTGCCATGTTAGAAAAACTGTTGTTAGCCGCGGCTTTAACCTTATCGCTTCAAATTTTTGCCGGAGTCAGCACTGCCTCGAAATTACCGAAAAATCTTGTATTGCGATCGAGCGATCGCCCGACTCAAACCCTGAAACTTCCCCTCGATGCAGTACCTGTGCCCTTCAAGTCGAACGTCGAATCCTAATCATGCGTGCCAGATAATACGTGCAAATGGCATTTATTGTAAGACAGAGCTTGTCTCATATTTTTTTCAAAGTGTTCTTTTTGATATATAATCGCCAGATGAAACTCAAAGCTAATCAGCACATTGACTGTTAAATCAAGGAGAGTAAAATGGGACTTAGCGATATTCTATTGAATGAAAACAACAGAGACACTTTTGTTGATGACTGTGTAGAGTTGATAGAAAAACAAGTTGCTTCAGCGCCGGGATTGAGTGGTTTAGCTCTGAAAGCTGCCTACTCTACTGTCAAGAAGATACGGGCTGACTATTGCGCCCAAGTCGTCGATCAACTTCTACCAGAAATCTCGATCGCACTCGATCCGATGTGGACTGAAGCCGTAAACAATGGCAACCCAGTCGAATATCTAACTGCAAGAAAAGCTCAAGTAGCAGACGAATTGCTCCAAATCAGTGACAAAAAGGCCGAAAACAGCACAAGAGCCGTGGTTAAAGGCGCCTATGCAAAACTCCGCCCCTCAGCTAAGACTTACGTAGAAAACGGCATACCAGATTTAGCCGAAATTATTAATAAACATTGTGCGATCTAAATCTTGAATTAGTGGGAAGTTCCCACCAATTCAAATCCTTGTCTGGATAAGACGGCGGTTGAAACCGCGCCTACACAAACGATGTCCGCCTCCGCGGACTAAGAGAGGATAACGTAATGCCCGGTCTTCAACCCGCTATACAAGCGGGTTTTGCTTGTATAGACGCGGTTTCAACCGCCCAGCCTTCTTATCCATTCCCAACAATCCACTGATTCGCAGCCAATATTTTCAACATTGCGTCTCCAGTAATGCCCAATCCCAACAACATTACAAACATCGCGCTAATTGCAGGCAGAAATTTGACTGCTGTAATCTGTTTTGGCAGTTTATGGAAATTTTGTTTTGCGTAAACCAAGATTAATCCGATCGCACTCAGCACCAAAGCCAATCCCAAACTAAAAGCTACCACAAGCGTCATCCCCAAACCAACATTGCCCAAAGCCGACGCACTCAACAGCATCACCAAAGCGGAAGGACAAGGCAACAAACCGCCAGAAATTCCCAACACTAATAAGCTTTTCCAAGTAATGGGAGAACCATCAGCACCGGGCGGCAAATGCGAATGAACCCGGCCATCTCCGTGATGGTGGTAGTGCTGAGATATATCGGGTTTTACAGGTTTAAATTCTCTTTCCCAAGTTCCTCTATTTAAAAGATTTACTGGTTCCTCAATTCTTTTATTAAAAAATTTATCTCTGATTTGTTTGAGAAGTGAATTCCTCACCCAGAACCTGGTTTTGATTCTTGCTAGTAGGAGTTTTAAGCCAATGATAGCTACTAATAAACCGGAGATTAAACTCAGCCAAGGATCGAGTTTTTCTGGATCGACTAAATTAGAAGCGAAAAGCGTAATTCCGCCGACAGCAAACACGCCCGCAGTGTGAGTAATTGTAGTTGTTGCTGCTAAAAATAAAGCGTGTACTGGAGTAGCCCGCGAACCTACTAAATAAGCACCGACTATGGTTTTTCCATGTCCAGGCGACATCGCGTGCACGCATCCCCAAGCAAATGCTCCCGCTACTGCTAGCACCAAACTCCAACCTGACTCCCAGATTGATTCTTTTCCAGCTAACAAAAATTCCCGGTTTTGCGTGGTAAATACAAAGCTTTTGACAGCACCGGCTTGCACAATGGTAGCTTGACAGCTAGCTGTCGGAACTCCGGGCAAAAATAGATTGTAATTAATCCGCAATTTGTGGTTTATTGAAATTACATTAGATGCGGGCCAAGTGTAGTCTAAAATTAAGGTGCTGTGGGTATTAGGCTGCTGGATTAGGCTGGCGGTTTTAGCTGCTATTTCTAGGGGTTTTACTGCTACGGAGCCGGGATTTTTCCTGCTGTTAGTGATGCGAATTTGTTGACCAAAAAACTTTTCTAGTTCTGTTTGGTGACTGCGAACTTCAGCCAGTTGTAATTGTCCATCTCGATTGTCGTCGGCGAATTTTGTTAAGTCGGTTGGAAAGGTTAATGTTATTTCGGTTTGCAAATCGTTGACGATTATTTCTGCTACTGATAAATCTGACCAGTGCGAGTAAACTGGTCTGGTTGAGGTTGTGAAAAATAGTAAAATTGTGAGCGCAAAAAGAATCAGATGTTTGCGCGATTTGTGCCATTTTTTGTGCATATTCTTTTCCTGTTAAATTGTCTGTGGAGGCAGAAACCGGGTTTTTTACAAAAATACTGCATCAAGGCCTTTAATACTGGTGAAAAACCCGGTTTCTTTGATATTGATGTGTCAAAGACTGTATTTCAAAATTCATAACTTCCCAAACCTAATGTTTTGCCCGATCGCCCATCAAAAGTAGGGTCAATTTCTTTAGCCTTTTGAAAATAAGCGCGAGATTCAGCATCTTTACCTAAAGTGCGGCCGATCGCACCAGCCCGGTAAAAGATACCCGCATCGCGAATCCCCGATCGCACAATTTCGGCCATCACCCGATCGGCTTTTTGGAATTCCCCAGCGCTAGAAAGCGCCCAGGCGTAGATATCCAGCGTTACCGCATCCCTGCGAATTTTCACCTCATCCTGCATTAACAGCAGCGCTTCGGCGACATCCTGCGATCGACCTTTTTCCAGCAGCAAACTCGCCAAATCCCTGCGATGTCCGAAACCGCCAGAAACCTGTTCCTGTCGCAGCCCAGCTTCTGCTTTGTCGCGCAATCTCCCGGAGGCGATCGCATCTCCCTGCAAATCCTTCACCCTCGCCATACCGCGATCCACCAGGCGATCGAACACAGTCGCAGCCCCGCCAGAATAGGCAGAAACCTTGCTGTAATTAGCCTCTGCTTCCCGATAATTTCCCTGGCGCGTTTCCAAATCCCCCAAATAAATCAGCGCTAGCGGGTATCGTGGAACTAACCGCAAAGCTTCCAAAAATAGCGCTTTCGCCTGCACAAACTGCCCACGGCGGGCGTAAAATCGACCTAAGAGCGATCGGGCGCGCGCCGATCCCGCAATCTCTCCCGGTTCCTCCGCAGCCATTGCTTGCCGGTAATCCTGAAAAACCTCCGCATCTCGCCCCTGGGACTCTCTCACTAATGCTCTTAATGTGAGAGAACCTAAGTTAGGAATCCGATTAACTAAGGCTTCTGCTGCTATACTTGCCTCACTCACTTTTCCGGTGGCTAAGTGAGATGTGACTGTAAGGGCGATCGCATCTTCATTGTCAAAACCTACCTGTTTAGCAAAGCGCAAAGCAGTAGCAAAATCGTGTCTAGCCTCGGCAATTCGAGCTAAAACTAGCAGCGCACCTTTGTTGTCAAAAGGCAAAAGGGCGATCGATCTTTGGGCCGCTTGTTCCGCTAATAAAAACCAACCACCCTCCCCAGTTACGCGAGCCATTTTCAAATAAGCACCCGCCAGTGCAGCCCGATTCAAACCACTCTGGGAATCCAAAGCCAATCGCTGCTGATAAAAAGCAATTTCCTGTTTAATTACTTCCTTTTGACTGGGATTATTTCTCAAAGATTCCGAAAAATGGTAGCGGTAATTTGCATCAAGATTCGCCGGAGTTTTGTTAGCAACTTTTTCGGAGATTTCTTGCAGATTAGGCAGCAAATTAACTGCGACAATCCCCACTATCGGCAGTCCGATGAGAACAAACCACCAGAAAATATCAGATTTAGGTTTTTGTGATTTATTCGCTGTCATTATATTGTCTGGTGTGTCATTAAAAAACATCTTTTATTGTGGAACAGGCATCTTGCCTGTTCCAAGATTTGATGCAAAAGACTTTTTCAAGAGGTCTATTGAAAAACAATCTTGCTACAAAACAATTATTAGGTTGGTTTCCTCAATGATTGTAGAAGGTGCGTCGCTCTGAAATTGTTGCTCTTTTTTTCATGATTATCGATAGCGACACACCTACAAATAACAAATAACAGTTAACAGTTAACAGTTAACAGTTAACAGTTAACAGTTAACAGTTGACTGACTAATTCGGCAAAGCCAAATAAGGAAAATTAGGTTCTAAAGGTTTGTGTCCCTGACCCGGATTCCCCGGAGTTCCGTTATATGAAACATTATCGCCAACCGGAGAACCCACCAAAGCTCCCAGAGTGATATCAATAACGTCGTCCAAAAGCAAACGACCTCCGATCAAACTTCCTTGAGCATTTGTGGCGCTACCGTAGCCGCTGGGCCTTGTAGTATCGATCCGCATGACATCGGGTAAGAAAGCTCCGGCGATCGCATTTGGATCGACATTATCCCGACCATCCAAAAGATCCACAGCATTCAGAGTAGCAACAGCTTCCTGCCGCACCGGAGCAGCAGCAGCGCTCAAATCCAATCTCGGAGAAATATTATTAAATGCCTCCAAAAACGCGGGAGTAACTATCAAACCCTCATTAATTGCAGGTCTCGCCAAACGCTCGAATTGTTTGAAACCGCCAACTCCATCCCTGACAGAAACAGTTGACCAAACATCAAAAGTATTCGCCCCAGTTCCTGCTTGCAAAAATGCTTTCGGAACGCGCACCGTAATTGTATTGACGTTATAACCTTTAGCAAAGTCGATCGCTTTACTCGGTTCCTTGAAACCTACTTTCGCCCCTGTTCCCAAAGCTCCAGCGCGGACTCTAAAAAATTGTTCCACATCGAAGAAAAACGGATCTTCCCGCAAGCCTGCAAATACAGTTAAGTTAGAACCGCCGACAGGTACTGTATTCAAAACAGAATTAGAATTCAGCGGAGTTGTGGCAATCAAACCGCCGTTAACTGTAGTCTTAGTAGTTGTCTCGGAGCCGCCGCGAACCACAGTTATCGCCACTGCTTGCATACCTTGATTGTTAGGCGGACTGAAGGCAAACCGCAAGATAATATCGGCGCGTCCAGTCGGTGTAGAATTCACGTCACCTACCTGCGTGATGTGAAATTGGTAAAGGGCTGTAGTGCTGAAATAATATTGATAGCGGGCTACAGAACGGGGATTTGAATTCATTGTCAATACTAAATCCCCGTCCGCAGCACTGGAGTTTTGGTCTTTTTCGCGATATACGTACAGGTCGGTTAAATTGACAGTGCGACCTTTGATATCGACTTCGCCGTCGTCGTGGTCGGAAGCGGCAATTATCCCTGGAGTTAATACAGCAATTAGAGCTACTTCAATCGCTAGTATGATTCGGCGAATTTTCTTGGTGAGTTTCACAGTTAGCACCTATATTTCAATGAGAATTTTACAGAACTTCTAGATGTAGGGTGCGCACTGCGCACCTTACCGCTGTATATGTAGGGTGCGCACTGCGCACCTTACCGCGCTTTAAATAGCGTGTAAAACCAATTTTTGTGCAAGTCCTAATTGGTATACGAAGGTTTGGGGATTTTGGATCTCTGCTGCAAGATTAGGTATAAAAAACTATGCCGAGGTGATAAACTGCAAGATGAATCGGGAAAAATACAATTCAAAGCATGGCAAAGTGAGCCCGCAAAGGCATACTTATGCTTGCCTCCCCAATTAACTTAGAATTATGTTCTATAGTGGTATACGCCGAATATTTGATTTTGGATCTGCACACTCAAAACAAAATTTTTTAGGTACACTGAGATGACAGGCGAAAAGTCAAGCGATGAATCGCTGCTTTTAGTGCAGATTGCCCACAAAGACCAAACAGCATTAGCTAAACTGTACGATCGCTACGGTCGTCCAAGTTACGCTCTCGCTTACAAAATCCTGGGTTCGGTAGAAGAAGCTGAAGAAGTGGTACTCGATGTTTTTTCCCAAATTTGGCAAAAAGCAGCAACTTACGATCCTAGTCGCAGTCGAGCGGATACGTGGTTGTTCATGCTGACCCGCAGTCGTTCCCTCGATCGCCTCCGAGTGTTGCAGCGAACATTCCGCGCAGCCCAAGCTTGCCTGGAAGATGCGAAAAATCCCTGTTCGAGCCTTCCAGAACCGATGGAAGATGCCATGATAGAAGAACGCAGCGAACAAGTCACAGCCGCGCTAGAAAAACTGCCAGCAGAACAGCGAATTGCGATCGAACTAGCCTACTATCAAGGGTTGACTTGCGTGGCAATCGGGGCTAAAATCGGTATCCCGACAGGTACAGTTAAAACTAGAATTCGCTTGGGAATTTCTAAATTGCGTCAAGCTTTGAACGAAGAAATTTAGATTAATCTTAAACAAATTTTAAATAGTTTAAGATTAATCTAAAATTATTGCATCTCTAATCTTCTATCTTGAGTGCTATGGCAGCGGAAAAATCTCAAATATAAAATCAACTTAGGCTGAATTTCAATTAATGCCGGAAAACAGATGGAAATGATGCCAGACGAGGAGTTTAATATGCTTGCAGCGCTTCAAGCTCTCGATATCCTCGATGAGTCAGAAAGTCGTGCACTTACAGAGAAATTGAGAGCATCCCCAGAACAGGAAAGCGAACGGGCTGCCTTGGAAGCAGCAATTGCTGCGATCGGCTACACAGCCCCTGCCGTTCCCGTCGCCCCCGACCTGAAAAACCGCCTATTTCAGCGCATAGCGGAACTGCCACTAACGGCAGAATCAGCTAATTCAAAGCCAATTGTTACCTCCCCAACCGAGAACAATACTCCATCTTTAATCGTGCGATCGCAGGATATCCAATGGAAACCTTTTGGAGTTCCGGGAATCTCGATCGGCAAGCTTTACATTGACAAAGGAAAGAGCGAAATTACTTGTTTGATGCGACTGGAACCGGGAGTAACTTTTCCCCTGCACCGACACGCGGACTCGGAGGAGGTATTTGTATTAGAAGGAGATTTAATTGTAGAAGGTGAAATCTGCCATCAAGGTGATTATATTCGATCGGTTCCGTATTCTACACATTCGCCCCTGACTGAAGGGGGATGTTTGCTGTTAATCAAAAGTTCCACAAACAACGAAATGCTCGTTTGACTCGACACCTGAATTTATTGTGGCACGGGTATCTGCCCCGTCAAGCACCAACTAAAAATTACAAATAAAGGATAGTGCTATGCTAAATTACTGGCGTTTAACTGCTCTGATGTCCGCCGTTATTATACAATTTGTCCCGATCGCCAAAAGTGCGATCGCCCAAGAACGCGAAGGCTGTTTTCTGGTCAATGCAGCGGGAGAAGTAATTAACTTAAACCTGTTGTGTTCGCCTCAAGAATCAATTAAACTTACAGGAAACGATGGGAAATTTATTGAAGACTACAAACGCTTAGCAAAAAGCTACTCTCCAGACGCAACGAACAATTTACTGCAAAGCATTCAAAGTAGCCCAGGTCAAAAAATTGCCGCAGCTAAAAGAATGTGTGCCGAAGCAAAATCAGGAGTTTCTCTGCCGGAAGTTAAATTAAGGGCGATCGCGCAAGCCCTCAGTATCGAAAATCCAACAGTCAAGGAAAGTTTTCTCGCCGATGCCGATATTATCACCACCCTTGCAGGCAATCATTACTGCCCGGAATTAGCCAGCAAGTAAGATCGTGAAATCTGTAGAGACACGGCAATCCCGCGTCTCTACTTGCAGTTAAAATATTAATAGTCCTCTTGTCGCGCAACGACTCAGGAAATTACCAGACATGAGATGAAACATTTAAAATCAAGTTCCGCCGATTTGCGGGATTTATTCAAAGACAGCATTACAGTTAAATATCTCGCGGAACCGCTGAAAGCTGTCCCGGCGGTTGAAGATGCAGCTAAATTGCGATCGTGGATGGAATCCCGCGATTTTGACGTGCTAGGGATCGAGGAAAACGGCACGGTTTGTGGCTATGTAGAACGATCGCACTTAATCACAGGCAAATGTAGCGACTACCAGCAAATCTTCCACCCGTCACAGTTAATCGCCGCCTCAACTGCGTTGATGGAATTGCTCCCGCTGCTGCGAGAAAAACCCCGATTATTTGTATTAGAAAGCAACCGCATCAACGGGATTGTCACCTGCGGGGACTTGCAAAAAGCACCGGTGCGGATGCTGCTGTTTGGGTTGGTGACGCTGCTGGAAATGAATTTATTGCGGATTGTGCGGATCTATTTTCCCCAAGATTCGTGGCAAAAGTTGCTGAAGGGCGATCGCATTGTAGCAGCAAAACACCTGTGGGAATTAGGGCGATCGCGAAATGAAGCAATTGACTTAATAGATTACCTGCAATTCTGCGACAAGCGAGATTTAATCCTGACTTCTGCCGAAATAGTCGATCGACTGGGGCTCAAATCCAAACGTTATGGAGAGCGTTTTTTGAAGTCAGCAGAAGCATTAAGAAACAAATTAGCACACGCCCAAGATTTAATCAACGGTTCTTCTTGGCCTGAAGTAATTTTTCTCGCTCAGGAAATAGAATCGCTGTTGCAGCGCTGCGAAGAAATTGAAATTGCCGCACCCGCCGAATTAGACAAAATTTAATCAATTTTGCCTTTATTTCTTAGTCGGCGTCCGGCGGACATCGTTTGTGTAGACGCGATTTCAATCGCCGAGTTTGATCTTTATTTCTTAGTCGGCGTCCGGCGGACATCGTTTGTGTAGACGCGATTTTAATCGCCGAGTTTGATCTTTATTTCTTAGTCGGCGTCCGGCGGACATCGTTTGTGTAGACGCGATTTCAATCGCCGAGTTTGATCTTTATTTCTTAGTCGGCGTCCGGCGGACATCGTTTGTGTAGACGCGATTTCAATCGCCGAGTTTGATCTTTATTTCTTAGTCCGCGTCGGCGGACATCGTTTGTGTAGACGCGATTTCAATCGCCGAGTTTGATCTTTATTTCTTAGTCCGCGTCGGCGGACATCGTTTGTGTAGACGCGATTTCAATCGCCGAGTTTGATCTTTATTTCTTAGTCCGCGTCGGCGGACATCGTTTGTGTAGACGCGATTTCAATCGCCGAGTTTGATCTTTATTTCTTAGTCCGCGTCGGCGGACATCGTTTGTGTAGACGCGATTTCAATCGCCGAGTGATTTAGTTTTTTATCTTGAGTTTCCTATTAGTATACTGAGGAACCCAACCTTGAGCAGTGGTGTAATACTGCACAGCTTTCAAGTACAGCAACGGAGTGAGATAAAACCAATGTTCGGTATTAGCCGGTACTTTAATGTATTCTTCAGCTTCCAACATTAATTGTACCTGAGAGCCGTTAGGATACACAAAACCAAAAACACATTCCCCAGCTAAGACGTGCAGAACTTCTGCATCTGCGTGGGTGTGAGTGCGATCGCTTTTAGTCATCAGCGAGTAAATCTGCGGCGAACCGGGATGCAGCACTTTTAAGTCGCACCACTGACATCCGCTAGCGCGCTTGAAATATTCAAACTCGGTTTTAAATGCTGCGAGTACCTGCTGTTTTTCTGTTACGCTGAGAATGTCTTGGAGTAGGATTTCTCGAACCGCAGGATTTTTGTTCGTTGACAGGCGATCGATCTGAATATTTAAAACATCCAGTTGGCGAGCGATCGCCCCTATCTCCGTATATGTCCTACCATTTTCCAGTTGCAGAACAGGCATATTACACCACCTAATGTGTTGAGATTCGAGGCAAATTTAGTTTCCATTTTTAAGCTGCCGTTTTAAGCTACTGTCAAAAACTAAACTCCCCCTTATTTTAAATAATAGCCGATCGCTAAAATCCGATATCCTACCTTCAGAATCATCAAATAATTACCATATATGAGATGATTTCCGGGTTTTTTTAAGTTTTATTTCTAGTTCTCAGGCTTGGCCTGGGAATGCAGATCCATCGGCTCTGCCTATTTTTTGTGGTGCGATATTTAAAATGGCGATCGGCAGAACACCGCTACAGCATGAGAATACAGAAACACAGGGTCGTTTTATAAAAATTTCGTCAAATTCCCTTATAATCAAAGACTAAAGCTCAAAATTACAGCGCAGCCTAATTGCTGCTACATTTATGCCTCTACCTATAGTTGCTATTATTGGACGCCCCAATGTAGGCAAATCGACGATCGTCAACCGTTTAGCCAACAGCCAAGACGCGATCGTCCACGACGAACCAGGAATCACGCGCGATCGCACGTACAGACCAGCATACTGGGGCGATCGCGAATATCAAGTCGTAGACACCGGCGGGCTAGTATTCGACGACGAGACCGAATTTCTGCCATTAATCCGCGAACAAGCACTGGCAGCCCTATCAGAAGCCAGCGCAGCCATTTTCGTAGTAGACGGAAAAACCGGACTCACAGGCGGCGACGAATCCATCGCCTCTTGGCTGCGGGTGCAAAAAGTCCCGATCATTCTCGCCGTCAACAAATGCGAATCGGAAAATACAGGACTCACCCAAGCAGCAGACTTTTGGACATTGGGATTGGGAGAACCTTTCCCAATTTCCGGGATTCACGGTAACGGCACCGGCGAATTGCTAGACCAATTAATGACTTACCTTCCCACAGAAGTAGAGCCAGAAGTAGATGAAATTAAAGTAGCAATTATCGGTCGTCCCAACGTCGGAAAATCGAGCTTGCTTAACTCATTTCTCGGAGAAAACCGCGCCATAGTCAGCCCAATTTCCGGCACAACCCGCGACGCAATTGACACCATAGTAGAACGCAACGGTCAAACCTACCGCCTGATCGACACCGCCGGAATTCGCAAAAAGAAAAACGTCGAATATGGTGCCGAATTTTTCGGAATCAACCGCGCCTTCAAAGCCATCCGCCGCGCCGATGTCATACTGCTAGTAATTGACGCAATTGACGGCGTTACCGACCAAGATCAAAAATTAGCCGATCGCATCAGCCAAGAAGGTCGAGCCTGCATCATCGTCATCAACAAATGGGATGCCATAGAAAAGGACAACGACACCATCTACGAGTACGAAAAAACAGCAAGAACTAAACTATATTTCCTCGACTGGGCAGAAATGATCTTTGTCAGCGCCATGAGTGGACAGCGAGTTGAAAAAATCATTGAATTAGTAGACAAAGCCTCCGACGAACACAAGCGTCGCGTCGCTACCGCAATCATCAACGAAGTCATAGAAGAAGCCACAAGCTGGCACTCAGCGCCAGTTACTCGCCAAGGAAAACAAGGCAAAATCTATTACGGTACTCAAGTGCGATCGCAACCACCGACAATCGCGCTATTCGTCAACGATCCCAAACGCTTCACCGAAAACTACCGCCGCTACATGGAAAGCCAATTCCGCAAACACCTCGGCTTTACAGGTACACCAATGCGGCTGCTTTGGAGAGGCAAAAAAGTTCGCGCCAGCGAAGAAAGTACCACCAACAGAGCACTGCGCGTGAAGTAATTCTAGATTCGAGATAGAAGAAAAAACGCACTTTAATGATATAATTAAGTTGCGTTTTTTTGTGTTCTCTTCCTTCTTTTTTCTTCCTTCTTTTCTCTTCCTTCGCGTGCTTCGCGGTTCAATAAATTGATATTCTTGAAAATCTAAAATCTAAAATCGACAACATGGATTTACTTCGATCGCTTCCTATTGGACTTTACCTAGAACAACCCGTAACCTGGCTACACCGGCTCGACTCCCGCGTCAAATTAGCCTGGTTGATGACATTTCTGATTGTACCAATACTCGCCAATCCCGTTTGGCGGTTGATGCTAGTCGCAATGTTAATCGTACTGACACTCAGCGCAGCCATTCCCTTCCGCGTGTGGAAACAGCAAATGGGACTGTTGCTGCTATTCTGCCTTTTAGTATTTTGCCTCAGCGCGATCGCCCCCGACGCACTTCCATCAGGACACCAGCCCCGCATCCCCGCCGACGAATTAACCTTTTCCCAACAGCCCGCAACCCTTCCACCCCCTCAAGAGCCGAAAGTCTGGTACAAACCTTTTAATTTAGGCTCAAACTCCCCAACCCAAAATCCTAAATCTCAACCGCAAAGTAAACTCCCCCAACCCACAAACTACAGTTACGTTTTATTCAAACAAGGCCCGATCACAATCACCCGCAAATCCTTAGATTTAGCTATCAATGTCAGCACCTTATTTTTCACAGTAATTTACAGCACCAACCTCTACCTCCTTACCACAGCCAGCGAAGAAATCACCGCAGCTATAGAAAACTTAATGCAGCCGCTGCGTCGTTTAAACTGGCCTGTCACCGAAATCGCACTAACATTAACGTTATCTTTGCGCTTCATTCCCCTAGTATTGGAAGAAATACAAAATTTAGTGCGATCGGTCAGCACCAGAGCGATCAACTGGAAAAAACTCGGATTTCGCCGCGCCGCTCAAGTTTGGTTACTGATCGCCGAGCGGCTGTTAGAAAACTTGCTCCTGCGAGCCGAACAAATGGCTAGCGCTATGACAGTTCGCGGCTTCACCAGTCCCGATCGACACCGTGTAGAATGGCATCAGTTGCACTTCAAAATCCGAGACTGGATCGCCCTCGGCTGCTTACTCGCCCTCTGGAGCGCCCGCTTGGTTTGGGGTTGGGACAGTTGACAGTTGACAGTTAACAGTTAACAGTTGACAGTTGACAGTTGACAGTTAACAGTTAACAGTTGACAGTTGACAGTTGACAGTACGAGAATCTAACCATTTATGCTTGACGGGTATGGGCCACCCATCCAAGCAAAACTAATACCAGTTTCCAACAAGAATGCAGATCGCGATAGTGCTGCTAAAGTAATGGAGACGAATATTTAGAGATTCAAGACTTTGAACATCTATCTTGGGACAGATATCGTATATATTCCCCGCATTCAAGCTGCATTAGACCGGTTTGGCGATCGCTTCCTCGAAAAAGTTTACACCCCCGCCGAACAAAGAGATTGCCGACAACTAAATTCTCAAGACAGCAGCATTAAAGGTAAAATGAATCGAGTTTCCTGCAACCAACTAGCCGGGCGGTGGGCAGCCAAGGAAGCTGTTGTCAAGGCCCTAGGCACGGGATGGCGGGGAATACGGTATGCAGATGTGGAAATTCGGCGCTCCGAAAACGGTGCTCCCAACGTGCAACTGCACGGAACCGCAGCAGCACAAGCCTCTGTTTGGGGAAATTGCCAGTGGCAGTTGAGCCTCAGTCACGATGGAGACTATAGCATGGCTACGGCGATCGCCCTTTGCACCCCGCGATCGAGTGAAACTAAAATCTAAAGTCTAAATCTTTAATCTAGTATTGATCGATTGTGAGCGTAAATGACTACCGAAACCTACCTGAACCATCCAAACTTCGGCCTCCTCTTCAGGGTATCCCAGGTTGAAGACAGCCAAGAATTATTTACCACCCTATACGCCCAGCGCCTATTTTTCTTAGTAACAAACGGCCCTGGTGGCCTGAGATTTGAACCCATCAGCCGCTCAGACGCTCGCCTCATGGTCGAAATTCGCCTGCGAACCCTCCGTCGCAGCGGTCAATATCAGGAGTACGACCAATTACAGGTTATTCACAAGCGGACATTTCAGTAGCGAAAATCGGCAAGTGGTAACTTGGTAATTGGTAATCGGTAATTGGTAATCGGTAATTGGTAATTTGGTAATTGGTATCTGTTTTAATTTTCTTGCCCTCCAGTTCTCAGCGATCCAGAACCTATGACCATTGCCTCTCGAATTAACAGCATTCGCCAAGACTTGCCCGAATCAGTGCGGTTAATTGCCGTTACCAAACAGGTATCGACTGACGCTATCCGCGAAGCATACGAGGCCGGTATCCGAGATTTTGGCGAGAGCAAGATTCAAGAGACTGCCGAAAAACAAAGCCAACTGCAAGATTTGCCGGATATCAACTGGCACTTAATCGGCCACTTGCAAGCCAACAAAGTCGCCAAAGCCGCTTTGCATTTCCAGTGGATTCACTCTCTAGACAGCTTAAAACTCGCGACTCGGATCTCGCGCTTGGCGGGCGAACAGTCTTGCTCTCCCCAAGTCTGCCTGCAAGTCAAAATGTTGCCAGATCCCGACAAATACGGGTGGAGCGTCCCAGAACTGCTTGCCGACCTTCCAGAACTCAACGAATGTCAGCATATCAAAATTCAAGGTTTGATGACAATACCTCCGTTGGGATTAGATGACTCGCAAATCCTAGAATTGTTTAACAGCACCCGCGAACTTGCTAATAAAATCCAGCAGCAAAATTTGCCCCACATCCAAATGCAGCAGCTCTCGATGGGGATGTCGGGAGATTATCATTTGGCAATTCAAGCAGGTGCTACTATGATACGGCTAGGAACCAGCTTGTTTGGCTCTAGGAAGGACAACTTGGGTTAAAAATAGAGTAGTTAGCGACCCGCGGCTAACCCGCAACGCGAGTATAGTCGGGGTAATAAAGTCGTGAAGGAGCTTAAAAGGTGAGCATTTTTTCTAAGCTACGAGATTTTGTAGGCTTCAACAACGAGCCTGAGTACGATTATGAATACGACGAAGCGGATGGAGATCGTTTTCAAACTGTCTACCAACCGCCAGAACCGAATGCCGCTGCCACCGCAGCAGCAGAAGAAGAACGCCGCCAAAATCGCAGAATGCGGGAGCGGTCAGTAGTAGGATCGACAGGTACGGATGTTGTTGCACCAACCGGGGGAGTAGGGTCAGTAATGAATAACGTGATTGGAATGCCTGGAGCTATGAACGGGATTTCGGAAGTAGTAGTAATGGAGCCGCGCACTTTTGAAGAGATGCCGGCAGCCATTCGAGCGCTTAAAGAGCGCAAGTCTGTGGTTTTGAACCTGACTGTGATGGACCCTGACCAAGCGCAAAGGGCTGTGGACTTTGTGGCGGGCGGTACTTACGCCCTTGACGGTCATCAAGAGCGAATTGGCGAAAGCATTTTCTTGTTTACGCCTAGCTGCGTGCAAGTCAGAACTCAGTCTGGTGTGGTTCACGAAGTGCCATCAGCCCAAGGACGGCCCCGTCCTGCTGCTGCTCCTGCACCGACAGTCTGGCCGGCAGAACAAACTCAAATCGCTCAGTAATCTGTTGACTGTTGACTGTTGACTGTTGACTGTTGACTGTTGACTGGAAAGCAGTTGGCAGTCGGCAGTTGACCAATAACCATAGGACTAAGACAAAAAAAATGTCTGCTATCGTTAGTTGGCAAGGTGCGCATTGCACACCCTACATAGAGTGTGTGTGCGTCCAGTACCGAACTAATAACCAATAACAATAACAATAACCAATAACTAATAACAACTAACTAATAACTATGATAAAATTTGGTACGATCGGCGGCGGGGTAATGGGAGAAGCTCTCCTGTCACGCCTCATAGCACAAAAAGTTTATTTGCCCTCAGAAATATTGGTCAGCGATCCGCAACTCCAACGGCGCGAATTTTTGACGGAAACCTACGGAATCGCTACAACAGCAAGCAATATAGAAGTTGCTACCGCTACAGAAGTGCTGTTTTTGGCGATTAAACCGCAAATGTTTGATACGGTAGCTTTGGAGTTGGCCGTGGCGATCGATCGCCAACAAGGAAATAATGGAGAAACAGCTAATTCTCAGCCAGAAGCCGTGATAGTGTCAATTTTGGCAGGAGTCCCGCTCAGCAAGCTCGAACCGGCGTTTCCGGGGCGAGTAGTGCTGCGTGTGATGCCAAATACTCCGGCAACGGTAGGCGCGGGAATGAGCGCGATCGCCCCAGGGAAACTCGTGCAACCGGCTGATTTAGAATTAGTCAAGCGCATCTTTCAGGCGGTGGGAGAAGTAGTAGAAGTACCTGAGAGTATGCTAGATGCGGTGACTGGCCTTTCCGGTTCCGGCCCTGGTTATGTAGCGATTTTGATCGAAGCCTTGACAGATGGCGGAGTTTGTGCAGGTTTGCCACGGGCGATCGCCTCCCAATTAGCAATACAAACAGTATTCGGTACAGCGAAGCTATTACAAGAAACAGGAATGCACCCAGCAGAATTAAAAGATCGAGTGACAAGTCCCGGCGGTACAACTATTGCCGGAATTGCTACATTAGAGAGTAACGGCTTTCGATCGGCCTTAATCGAAGCAGTGAAAGCAGCTTGTTTGCGTTCTCAAGAATTGGGGAAATAACCACAGAGAATTTAAAGACGTACAATAAAAAAATAAGAGTTGAGTTCAAGGGAGGACGATCGCCAATGCCAGAAAAGTTAGAAGAAAGGGTTGCCCTCTTAGAAGCTGAAGTTGCCCGCCTCAAAGACAAAGTAGAAAGTGACTCGTTTTCTAAACCTTGGTGGGAACGAATTGCTGGAACATTTGCTGACAATCCGGCTTATAATGAGGCGATGCAGTTGGCTAGAGAATACCGTGACTCTCTGCGCTCAAATTCTACCGAACAATCCGAAGATTAAATGTACATTCTTGATACGGATCACCTCAGTGTTTTAGATCGCGGAGGAGTCGCGTCACAACGTCTGCTTCAAAGATTAGCCAACATCAATCCCACTGAAGTAGCGACGAGTATTATCAGCTACGAGGAGCAGATGCGAGGATGGTTGAGCTATGCAGCTAAAGCACAGACTGTTGAGCAGCAAGTTGAGGCGTACAAACAGCTCAAGCGCCAACTTATGAATTATTGCGTTATCCCAATTATCGACTTTGACAGGGAAGCCGTACAAGAATTTCAGCGTCTTAAAAAATTGTATCCCAGACTAGGCGCAATGGATTTGAAAATTGCTTCAGTTGCGCTGGTAAATCAGGCGGTTGTTTTGACACGAAATAGCCGTGATTTTGGACAAATAGCAGGTTTATCTATTGAAGATTGGACATAGATAATATTTTAGATTATTTCGGTGCTACCCACAGTGCGAGCACTTCAAGAGCTCGCGGTAATTCTCATCGCGAGCGGGGACAGCACTGCACTCGGAATAATTTTTTTCCGATGACAGCAGAAACGATATGAAAAGCGATCGCACTCTGGTCTAATTAATCGCTAGCGGCTGTTTCCAATTTCTTTCCAATTCTCGGCTCAGTACCGTTCAAAAGCCGCTGAATATTGCTGCGATGCCGCACAATCACAAACACGCCGCCCGCAATTCCAAATAATACATAAGCCAGCGGCTGATCTAAAGCAAACATCAATCCAGCAACGCTAATTGCTCCGATAATCGAGCTTAAAGAAACAATGCGCGATACCGCAAAAACTATGCCAAAAATCCCGAAAGTTCCCAAACCAACAGGCCAGTACAAACCGAGCAAAACTCCCAGACTTGTAGCCACAGATTTACCGCCGGTAAACCCCAGCCAGATAGATTTGCTGTGTCCCAAAACTGCAAACAAACCCGCCGCAGTTGCCATCCACGGGATGATAGTTGCAGTATTTTCTAAACCGGCGGCGATCGCTAGTTGGCTGGTAAACTCTAGAGAGTAGATGTAGCGGATTAGGCCGATCGCACTTACGCCCTTCAACACGTCAACCAGCAACACCCCCAACCCCGGCCACTTCCCCAAAGTCCTGAGTACATTAGTCGCACCAGTCGAACCCGAACCTACTTCGCGAATATCAATCCCCAGCATCAATTTACCCAAGGCGTACCCAGTCGGAATTGAACCCAGCAGGTAAGCTGCGATTAACAATGCGCCATTTAAAATTATCCAGCTAGCCATTTTCTAATTTGAGATTTCGTGTACTTTTAAAATTTGCAACCTTTCCCTATAATAATTAGCAATTGGCAATTAAGTAGGTGGTAGGAATAAACATTAGATGGGGAGGAGAGGGTTTTGCCTTCATAAAGAGGGCGGGTTTTGCCTTGATCAAGCCTTAATCAAGAGGGCGGGTTTTGCCTTAATCAAGAGGGCGGGTTTTGCCTTCATACAGTCGATTGTTTCATAGATTATTCGCTAAACCCGCCCCTACCAGTCGATTGTTTCATAGATTATTCGCTAAACCCGCCCCTACCAGATATTGTGTGTTTTTTCCGCTGTTCCAATTACCAATTACCAATTACCAATTACCAATTACCAATTCAAAAATCCTTAGCAGCCATCAAACTTTGCGGATCGGGAGCAAAGGCTAGCCACAGAGGAAATTGCAGCATCGACAAACTAATTAAATCCTCAGTTTCATCAATCGCAATTAACGGCAAATTGCCATCTTTCACCAGTCGATCGGCTTTTTGAGCCAAAGCCTCCGCAGACTCAAACATAATAATGCCGCGTTCCGGGCCAAAATCGCTGCGAGTAATCCCCAAACAGTCCTGCAAACCCCTGCGCCACTCTCCCAAACGTTCGGGACTGTTGGCGAGCACCAAAGTCCGCACCCGTGCGCCGTAGACACTTCTGAGTACAGAAATAATCGTCGAAGTAATCAAGATATTTTGCAACCGCGAACCCATAGTCCGCAAAGCGCCTCTTCCTCCTTGGGTGAAAAACCAGTTAGAAACTCGTTCCGCGTGGATGGGTTCAAAGGTGCGGCGGAGTTGCCAAGGCGGGCCGTAATAGTCGGGGAGAGTGCGATATTGGTCTAGGGTGCGGCGAATTTGTTTGGCTTGTTCTTGAAATCCTTGTTCGGCAAATCTGGGATTTACCGGGGAAGAGGATGGAGAATCATCAACAGAGATTTTTTGGGTAGTTTCTTGCACCGGTGGCGTCATATCTAAGAGTTCGGCGGTAGCGGCTAAATCCTGCAAACTGCCGACTAGATAGTCTTTGAAACCTTGGACTCGGATTGCTAAATCTTGGGAAACTCCGGCAAAAGTTGTCCGCATTTCCTTTTGAATTCGATCGCGCCTGCGTTCGAGTTTTTCGACTTCGATTTGTAGTGCTTGTTTGCGACTATCTAATTGAATCAAGCCGTCTTGTACCAAACGCCCGATCGATGTTTGAGCCTCGCCCAATGCTTCCTGCGCCTTGGCTTTGTCGGCTTCCAAGGCGGCAATTCTGGCAGTCAAATCTTGTTCTTGCTGCTGCAATGCTTGAACTCGTTGGGCCAAATTGTCGGTGACTTTTTCTGGTACGGGCGTTACCGTTTCTGCGGTTGTTGCTGGCTGGGATTCGGTTTCTGGCTCGATAAGTGCGATCGCACTTTCAGATTCGCTATCCTCTGTCTTTGGCTCTATTTGGGCGATCGCGCCCACTTCGTCCACCACAGGGGTAATGTGGGGATTTTCCTCGTCCCAGGGGTCTCTTTCGGGCAGAATTTG
>Ga0209591_10001674_pt1 | contig 27182 bp, 22 predicted proteins | sample MAT01_FD_187207 | JGI IMG/M metagenome (GOLD analysis project Ga0209591, IMG submission 187207) | Freshwater microbial communities from Lake Fryxell liftoff mats and glacier meltwater in Antarctica - MAT-01 (SPAdes) (version 2) | ecosystem: Environmental > Aquatic > Freshwater > Ice > Liftoff... | reverse complement strand
CGCCATTCGCCCGCGTTCACGCGCCAGGCGTGGATCGCGCTCTATGTGAAGGACACGACGAAAGGTCCGGTCGTGTGGGAGATCAAGGAGTCACCCTTCTGGCTGCGGCGCGAGGGCGTGCCGACGGTGACGATCTGCCAAGTCCGCACTGCGGCCGACGCGTCGATGCGCGCGCGGTCGATGACACGGAGCAAGCAGGTGGAGTACCTGGAGCGCGTCACGCGCAGGCTCGAGCGGTACAGAATCCGGGGTCTCGTCGCATCCGCGGCGCATCGTCGCGCGACCATCAGAAAACTGCATGATCTAGGCTTCCGACTCACCGGCATGCGGCGATGCCAGAGAGAATAAGGGGCGCTGTAGTGCTAGCGGTCCGTAGCGAAACCCATCCTGGCTGCGAACGAGCCTGAGCGGGCATCTGCTGCGCCGCCGCGACTTGCGGTATCTCGCGGATAAAGCTGCGTCGCGGCTCCCACGCTCAATCTGGGCATCTGCCCACTCATGCTCGCTCTCGCCGACGGAGCGGTCTCGCCACGGACTGTTAAGGCATCGATGGCGATGCATCCCTAGGGCAGAATTGCTGCGCCAGACGAGATCGCTCGGGCGATCTCGTTCCTGCTCAGCCCGAACAACTCGTTTGTGACCTGCCAGGTGTTAGGTGTCGATGGTGGGTTGTCGAAGGTGAATGGCCGTTGAAACCGCTCTTTCCCTCTGCCACCCCACGCACGCCCGCGCGGAATGCAATTGCCTATCACTGACGTGCTCCAACCTAACAGGCTAGTTGTGCGTGTCCACGCTGGAGACGAAGCGAAGTGGGGCTGTCGTTCTAAAACCGCCAACTGAGAAAGCCAGCGACGAACGGCGCTGGAGCGAGATCCGACGAAGCGAGCTCGTTGCCGTTGCGGTCGTAGAGGCTCAACTCTTCGCCGACCATGACGCCCACGAGGAAGTCGAGCCGGAGCTGCGGGATCGGCTTGATTCCAGTACGCAGCCACAGGCCAAGGCCTTGATCTTCACCGACGCCTTCAGGCGCCGGTCCCCTGTCGTCCAGCCGGAACCGACGAGACTCCCACCGGCCGCCAATGGAGAACTCCATGTTCTCGACGGCACTGCACACAAGCTCAAGGCCAGCACCTGTTGGATATGCCTCGGGACCAGCCACGTTCGTGAGTCGAATCGAGTCGGTGATCCGCCAATCGACAAAGAGAAGCGGCACGACCAGAACGTCATCCTCGATCTGACTAGAGACGAGCACGCCGCCGCCAATCGTGAACTTGTCATTGGCGCGCCACGTCGCCCCAGCAGTGCCGCCGATCGAGAGCGACTCACCGGCATCGGCGTCCGTCTCCCCCGCTGCACCGCCGAAGAGCCCCAACGAGAGCGACCACGCTTCGTTCAGCTCTATGCCCACGTTGCCGCCAAACTGGGCGCCCAGAACCGTGTTCCAAGGATCTGCGCCCGTTCCGAGCGACAGTACGCTCGGGCCGCCAAAATTGTACCAGCCGCCTTCCCATGAGAAGCGCAGGCCCAGATCAACCGTCGGCGTGAGTTCGAAGCGCGAGCCAAATGTCGCGTACGCACGATCCGCCGACACTGAGCCTGGGCCATCCTTGAAGTCGCTCTCAAACTGGTAGAGATAGCCGCCCGCGAGACGAAAGGTAGTGTCCGGTCGCTCGTCGGGAGACTGCGCGACGGTCGAAGCGGCTTGAAAGATTGTGTCCGGCTGCTCGTCAGGTGACTGCGCGCCGGTCGAAGTGGCTATAGCTGCGCATCCAAGTAACGAGAGAGCGTGCGTGTGGAGAGTCATGGCGGGGCTGCTTCGTTCTAGCTGTGGGGGCCGATTCGATCAACTGCGTTGATTCACAACCCCATAGTGGCTGATCCGAAGCCCAACAGCCGCTACCCCCCGGTGGCGAAAGTGCTTTGGTAGCGAGAACGAGGATGTTGGCACAGATGCCCAACTATAGAGTGGGAGCCGCGACGCGGCTTCATCCGCAAGATACGGCAAGTCGCGGCGACGCCGCAGCCACCCAATGTTGAGAGCTAACAGCCTCGTTCGCAGCCCGAATGACTTTCGCCGCAGACTGCTAGGGAAGTCAAATCTCATGCGTACGCGCCTCGTGATCACCGGAATGGTTCTGCTCATCGGAGCGATGCTTCTCACTGTCTTGCTGCAGTGCATGACAGTGCGACAACACGAATTCGAAGTCAACTTGTGTGGCGACGCGATGCAGCTCGAAAAGGCGCGATCGATCGGCGCCCGCGACGGTGAACCGAACCTCACCGTCAATGACCTCGTCAGCGGCAACTACTTCTCACCAGTACTCGCGGCTCATCGCCCCCGAAGCGCCTGACGACGTCCGTTGGTCCGAACCTGGCACGAACTACACACCGCGCCTATTCGATTGCAACGGCAACGATGCAGACGTCACGATGATCGATGCACCGGTTCGCATCGGATCGCTCGTCTTGTTTCCGATCACGGCTGACGCAGATCCGACGGACTGGAGTCTCGTCGTCCTCGCCAGCGAGCGCGTGCCGAAGCAGATCGTTGTCTTCGCAGACGGCCGTGTGGCTGCCGTCTCGAACGACGTATTCACAGCGGAACTCGACGCGTTGACTCAGCGTCGCGACGCTCATGGAGCGCACGCGAACGTGTGGGTCCTGCTTGACTTTGAATGACGAGCGACTGAAATCTGCCCCTCTGTCCGCTGCGCGGACATCTCCCCACGATCGAAGCGATCGTGGGGAGAGGAAGAGTGTCGTCGGCCGCGCTCTCCTCTACATCTCCCCGTTGACCGTTTCGGTCAACGGGGAGATGTCGCGCAGCGACAGAGGGGCTGAGACCTAACTACACCGCAGCTGGACCCACCAGCGCGTCGCCCACCACGAACGAAGGCGAGCGGATGAGCGAGCGAGCGTCCGCGTGCGCCTCGGCCTGACGTCTCGGTCTGCCGTTCAGCGGCACACGCCGAGCGCCGAGCTGCCGTCGAATGGGTGGCCAGTATGGCTTTCGGCAAGGGCCGATTCATCCCACTTTTTTCGGTAATTCCTGTGATTCGTGGCAGTGCCCACTCCTCAACGGTGCGGTGCTCATAGCCGCGAGGTCACTCGCCGTCGCTGCCGAACTGCTGGCGACCGACGGCCCCCGCCCGATCCCGCACCCAAAGGAGTCGCACGCCATGAATCACTTCCCATCTAGCCTGCCCGCCAGCTTGCTCACCTCGTTTCCCAAGCTCGGTCGCTGGGCAGCGCTCGCAGCCATCGCCCTGATCGCACCAGCCGCGTCCGCGGATGTGCTTCAGGTGTACTGGACGATTCCGGCGGGGCACCAAATCGCCCGGGTCAATGCCGACGGTTCCTCGCCCGGCGGAATCGCGGTCTCCCCCGCCGGTGATCCGATGGGAGTGACCTTCGACGAGGCCAATGGGCAGATGTACTGGGTCACCTCATACATCAACGGGCAAGACCGGATCTATCGCTGTTCGATCGATGGCACCCAGCCATGGGAAGTGACGACTGTTCGAACCGGTCTGCACGGGCTTGGCTCGGACATCGAGTACGACGCCGTTGCGGGCAAGCTCTACTGGTGCGCCTGGGCTGGCCAGTCTCCCAACGGCGGTGGCGTCTATCGCTGCGATCTCGACGGTGCAAACGAAGAGACGATCGTCACGGGTCTGGAGCGGCCGACGCGCATGGTCTTGGATCCGGCAAACAACCGCGTGTAATGGACTGACTCTGCGAACTGGCTCATTCAGCGGGCAAGCACGCTCGGGACGAACCTGAGCGTGACGACAATCATTCCGTTTCCGATTGCGCCCGAGGGCTTGGCGATCGACTTCGATGGCGGTCTTGTCTACTGGAGCGAACTCAACACCGGGGCCATCGAACGAGCGAGCTTGGGCGGGTTTGGCGCTGACACCGTGGTCCTTGTCAACGATCTTGCTGGCGCCAGCCCGCCGCGCGACCTTGGGATCGACTTCGATACCGGAACGATGTACTGGACCGATCCGGTGCATTCCAAGATTCGGACGGCGAACCTGAGCGGCAGAGGCATCGCCTCCTTGGCCACCGCATCGTCCTGCGTCGGGCTCTCGCTTCGATTCGCACCGCCGCCCCCGCCGTGCGACGCGGACTTCGACGCCAACGGATCCGTCGATGGTGGGGACCTCGCGTCGCTCCTAGGCAACTGGGGTGTGACCGGACTCAGTGACTGGGATCTGACCGGCAATGGCATCGTCGATGGCGCCGACCTCGCGTCGCTGCTCGGCTTCTGGGGGACCTGTCCGGGCTAAGTTCTCACCGCTCGCTCAGGGAGGGCTCCGCCGCGATTCTTTCATTCGGCGGGATGAACGATGCGTGTCGCTCTCTTCGCGCGTTGCTGGGCGCCAGCCTCGACAGAGGCTGGCGCCTTTTCGAGTAGTACCAACATCGCTTCCGCAATCGCGACAGCGGCGGCGCGATCGCCTCTGCCTCGCTCAATGCAACATCGATCGTGCGGCCATGGGATGGTCCAAACGTCCGCCCCGATCGCTCGACCAACTCGTGATAGAGCTCGGCAGCCTCCGCGCGACGACCGCCCGCCGCCAGAGCCGAAGCCTGCCGATTGATGATGGCAAGCGTGACCCGATGATCGGGCCCCGAGATGCGCTCGTGGATTGCTCGCGCCGCGACGAAGTGCGGAACGGCCTCGTCGAAGCGACGTGCGTCGACTAACAGCTCGCCCCAGTTGTTCTCGGCGACCGCCGTGTCGCGGTGGTCGGGTCCAAGCGTGCGGGCCAAACCGTCGCGGGCGGCGCGAAAGCGATCGTCCGACTCGCTCAGTCGTCCCAGATCATGAAGCGACTGGGCGACGGCGTTCTCGGCGATGGCGGTCATGGCATGGTCGCGGCCATTCAGCGCCAAGAACCGCTCGTAGCACGTGCATCGCAGCTCGTAGGCCTCCTCGTAGCGCCTGTCGCGCCGACAAGCGCTGGCGATGTTGCCCATCGTGATGAGGGTCGCCTTCGCACCATCGCCAAGGGTGCGCTCTTGCGATGCCAGCACCTCGCGGAGCATCGCTTCCGCTTCGGCGTGCTTGCCTTCGACCGGAAGGGCGACTGCCATGTTGCTGCGAACGATGAGCGTCTTCGGAGCATCTTCGCCAAGCAGCGATCGCCGGCCATCAAGCGCTCGGCGGTAGAGCGCGGTCGCCTCATCATGATGCCCAAGCTGAGCCTTGGTCTGACCCAACGCGTTGACGCTGTCGAGCGAAGCTTCCGCATTGGGGCCGAGGGCCGCGTCGCGCAGCCGGAGCGCTATTTCGTACTCCTGCGCCGCGGACTCGTAGTCGCGCAGGTTGTAGAAGATGGTCCCCATCTCGTTGTGAACTGCGGCGGCTTGAATCGGTTGGGCCTCAAAAGAAGGCGCGATATCGTCGAGGGCACCCCGCACCAGCGCGCGGATGTCCACCGATCCTCCGCGGTTCGGATCAACTCGGGCCATCATGCGCACCATGAAGTCACTCACCGCTTGGGAGGTGTTGGCGGCGTCGGTGGCTCGCAATGCCTCACGATGCGCGCGATCGGCTTCCCCGGCATAGAGAACGAGTCCGAGCAGTAAGACCAGGAGCGTCGCCGCAATGCCCGCGACCACACCACGATGCCGCGCCGCAAACCGCGTCAACTGGTAGGCCGTGGTGGCGGGGCGGGCCTCGATCGGTTCGCCGTCAAGGAATCGCTGGAAATCGGCGGCTAGGGCGCCGGCGGAGGAGTACCGACGGTTCCGATCGCGATCGATCGCCTTCATGACGATGCATTCAAGATCGCGCCCCACCGATGGCGCGAAGCGTCGGAGCGGCGGCGGCTCGCATTCGACGATGACGCGAATCGTTTCGGCGATCGAGCCACTGGGTGCATCGAAGGGGAGACGTCCGCTGAGGAGCTCGTACGCCATCACGCCCAAGCTGTAGATGTCGCTTCGCGTATCAACCTCCCCACTTCCGCCGCCACTGCCGTCGCCGAACTGCTCGGGACTCATGTAGCGAAGCGTTCCGACGAGCATGCCGGGCATCGTTGCCATGGACAGCGGCGAGTCGGCGTCGAGCAGTCGGGCGACGCCGAAGTCGAGGACTCGCGGTCGCCCATCGGGCGCGCCGAGGACGTTAGATGGCTTGAGATCGCGGTGAATCACGCCTTTCTCCTGGGCGTGCTGGACCGCCTCGGCGATAGCAATGAGCATCGCGACTCGGGCGCGGGTTCCGAGCGTTGGGTCAGCCGCGACCTCGTTCAGCGGCTTTCCGTCCACCAACTCCATGACGAGGTACGGGAAAGGGGTTCCGTCGACATCGCCGTTTCCCACCGCGAAAATCTGAGCGATTCCCGGGTGCCGCAACCGGGCGAGCGCCGCGCCTTCACGTACCAAGCGCTGCGAAAGCGCTCGTGAAGCGAGTCCGGGATGGACGAACTTCAGCGCGACCCGCCGTGCGGGCGACTCCTGCTCGGCCTCGAAGACGACTCCCATGCCCCCCGTGGCGATCGTTCTCAGGATGCGATAGCCATCGATCGTGCGACCGACGAAAGCGTGCGGAGCATCGAGCCCAGCGCCGAGCTGAAGAGAGGCCGCGATCGGCGGCTCGAGGAACGCGCCCGCGGCTGCATGGAAGCGAAGCAATCGGTCGAGTTCGGCGCTGAGCGTCGTATCGGATCGGGCAAGCTGCTCGATGAACGCCGCACGCCTGTCGGAGGGAAGTTCGATCGCGTCACCGAAGAGGTCGCTCATCCGCGTCCAGCGCGCCCCAGCGGAAGCGTCACCGGAACTGGTGTTCGGTTTGCCGTCAGGATTGGCGTCGGGGACATCAGGCATCGCGGTCCTTCCCTTCGATCTCGCCGCGAAGCCACGCCCGTGCTGCGGCCCAATCGCGATGCACGGATCGTTCCGACTCGCCTGTCACTTCTGCAACCTGAGGTGGCGTGAGGCCCGCGAAAAATCGAAGCTCGACGACGCGTGCCTGGCGCTCACTCAGATGACGAAGCCGATCGAGCGCGGCGTCAAGGGCGAGCAGGTCGATCGATCCCTCTTCGAACCGATCGGCAATATCGTCGAGCGCTTCCCGCCCTCGGTCCCCTCCGCGCTTGAGCCGCCGCCGATCCCGCACGTGATTCACCAAGATCCGTCGCATAGCAGTGGCGGCGACGGCGAAGAAATGGCCTCGGTCTTTCCAATGCGTCTCGCGCTGGCCAACGAGTTTCAGATAGGCCCCGTGGACGAGGGCGGTCGGCGGAAGCGTGTGGCCCGCTGACTCGCCGCGAAGGTAGCTGGCGGCGAGCCCACGCAGTTCTTCGTACACCAGCGGTAGGAGGCGGTTGGCCGCCGCATCGTCGCCCGCAGTGGCCGCCGCCAAAAGGATCGTGACGTCATCGGCTGGGTGTGTGGCCATCGAGACCCCTCCTTCGCCTGGTCGACATCGTGCTTGCCCCGCTATGGACGATACATCACGACAGACGTGAAATCGGCCACCAGCGGCACTTGTTTTTTCGTTTGGGTTCCTCCGTTTGAGTTTTTTGTTTGGGACAGACACCGACCGCCGAGACTGAGGCGCGACTGGACGGACCCCGCCTAACGCAGTGCGAGGTGCAAAACCGCAACGGGACACACCCGTTCGTCTGTGTTCGTCTGACTTTGAATGACGAGCGACGGAGGGGCTGAGACCCAACTACACCGCAGCTGGACCCACCAGCGCGTCGCCCGCCACGAACGGAGGCGCACGGACGAGCAAGCGTCCGCGCGATCGCTGCGCGCGGGCTGTGACCTTTCGCGCTTCCCTCTCTCACAACCGACATCAGGGCGACTGCAGATGCGGCCGCGAAGCGCACGGACGCGCCGCATGGTGTGTCCACTATGCGCTTTCGCGCGTCCGCATCCCCGGGCGCTTCGTATCAACGCCGTATGCGTCCCCGGCTGCTGCTCCGGTACGGTGCGATCGGAATCGTGTTGACGGTCGTAGTCGCTGCTCTTCGCATCATCGTTCTGACTAGTGTTCTCCGGGCCAGGATCTCTCACGCGCACCCGGCGACGCCGAGCGTCCCGCTGCATGCGCTGCGGCTAATCGCTCGCAGGTCGCAGCGGAGCTACGGCTTGCCCAGAGTGCGGGCGGGTTCAAGCGAAATAGGAGACGTGCGCGCGTGAGTGTGTCCTCGATGAGGCCCACGCTGGCCAACCGTGGAAAGCACAGAACTTGGCAGCTCGGATGCGGACGACCGCTCACGAGCTGCCAAGTTCGTTCTTAGAGTGATTGCGCGCGACCGCGCCGCGCCAACGTTCAAGGCCGCTGCTCAGCCCGCACGTCACATCAGTTGCGACGCCGACGGCCCTTCAGACCGGCAAGACCAAACAGGGCAACTGCACCGGGTGCGGGAATCAGGCACTCCACGTTCACCGTGAGCGCACCGCCAATGTTGTCCGAGCTGTCGATGCGGAATCCGAAGACGTCGCCCGCATTCAGATTCAAACCCGTCCAGTTGAGTCCGCTCAACGTGTTGTTGTTCGCGAGCTGGGTGTAGACGCCGTTCAGCGTGTAACCAAAGGTGTCAAAGCCGCCAGAGTCTGGAGACGAGACGACGCTCCAGTTGAATGACACGAAGTTCGCGTCGTTTGCGAACCATGTAGCGCGCCAAGAGCCGCTATCGAAGCTTCCGTCGTCGGAGCTCACTAATGTCATCAGACTATTGCCGCCCGCGAAGGAAACGCCGCCGCTTCCAGTGCTACCTGTAGACGTAATGGACCAATCGCCGGGAATGAACTCGGGGCAATCGGTCCGCGCCTCAGCTACCGCAGCAGCGACGAGCGAGGCAATACCGGCCACGGCATAGATGCTCTTATTCAATGCAATCTCCAGAAGTGCAGAAAGGCTTGCGACGACCTGCTGCAGTCCAGCTTTATGCCGCGAGCACATTGGAGCCCGTGGCGACACCCCATGAAAAAAAGGGGACAGGAAAAGACGACAGTGACGAGCCTTTCGACCAGCCACCCTCAAGCCCTTTCCCGTGGAGAGAGACTCGCTTAGGCGAACCTCTCGGACCTAGTTTGTCGCGCGAACTGAACAAGTCAACCCGATGTCGGACAAAAGAGAGAGTGGTCGTTGTCTGCGCTATTTCTGCGCGGCAGAGCTCACGCGTTGAACTCACTTCACGCTCGATGGCGCGCCGTCGATCGCCATTGCGGCCGCAGTCTACAAACGAGTTCAGCGACTAGTCTTACGGTCGGTGCCTGTGCCTCAGGTGGACAGTTCCATGAGCTTGCGTGGACAGCTTGCGTGGACAGACCAGTGCGATTGCGTCAATCGCTCGTTCGGCACTATCGCCTACTCGGTGGTGCAATCGAGTGAGAAGTAGTTGCGGCGAGACGGGCGCACGCCGCAACAATCGATGAGGCTGGCGTGGTTGACCTTGTCCTCCCGGGATGCCGAGGGGTGAGGGTCGGTACGCTTGGGCGCGGGTGTGTCCACCATGCGCTCCCTTCGCATCGTGCGGATCGGGCGCGCCCGATGCCGAATGCGCCTTCTCGAGGATGTGACTCTTCGTCTCCCCTGTTTAGAGAGGCCCCCATGCGATTCAATCGTCTCTCGTCTGCGTCTCTCGTCGCGCTCGCGTTCTGCAGCGTCGCGGGGGCTCAATCCATCGGTACTGATGATTTCCAAGCCGCCGTACTCGGCGCCCTCCCCGCGTGCCCGTGGCGCGATGTGGGTCTGGTCGACATCACGCTTCCGAACCCGCCGGATCCGTCCGCAGTCGTCATCACGACCACCGACGCCTTCGGGGCGATGACCCAGGCGCTGCACATCGTCGATTCCATTGCGCCGTCGCAAGGCATCTACGCATTGGTCCCAGTGAGCTCCGAGTACAGCGTCGCCGCCGACGTGCGCGTTGATCGCTACAGCGACAACTCGAGGTTCCCCGCGGGGGATTGGGCAATGGAAGTCGGCATCGGTAAGCTCGATGGCACGCTTGATCTGGCATTCACGCCGCAAGTGGGCATCTATGCCTCCTCGCTGACGCACGGCTGGCGCCTCTACGCCGTCGGCACCAGCTATACCGCATCAGCCGACATCGATCTCGAACTGCCCGCCACGATCGGCGTGTGGTATCGCGTGCAAGTCGACTTGGTCGCGGCGACCGGAAGCGTGCGTAGCCGCGTTTGGAACAAGGCGACGGACGAACTGTTAGTCGACCGCATTGACGTCGTGCCGCTATGGACACCCGCCGACGGCATCTTCGACCGCCTCATGGTGCTCGACGGCGAGACGAGCGAGGCGACGACGATCTCTAATCTCGCGACCGTCGACAACGTCGTGTTCAACTCAGCGCCGCCGATTCCGCCCGGACCGCTTGGCGATCTGAACGGTGACGGCGCGGTGAATGCGGCGGATCTGGCGATTCTTCTGGGGAGTTGGACGGGCTGACTCCTGAACCCGAGCAGCTGTAACTCGCGCTGTATTGTTAGGTCAACGCACCAAGCATGTTGGCGAGATCGGCAGCACCGACTTCTCCGTCGAGGTCAAGTCCGCTGCGCACCAGCCGTCGCCACAGGTGCCCCATGCTCCGAGCAGGATGCCCAGATCATGCAGTCTTCTGATGCTCGCGCGACGATGCGCCGCAGATGCGACGCGGCCCCGGAGTCTGTACCGCTCGAGCATGCTGGCGCCGCGCTCGAGGAACTCCGCTCGCTTCCTGCGCGTCAACGACCTCGCTCGCATGGACGCGTCGGCCGCGGTGAGCCACAGTTAGCTTCTCCAGCCGAGTGAATCGCCCACCTCCGCTTTGGGGGGAAGCTCACCCGCCCGACCACGCTCCCAGCAACATTGCCAAGTCCGCAGCATCCGCGATTCCGTCGCCATTCAAGTCGCCGCTCGTCCTACTGCCCCAGAATCCGAGCAGCGTCGCCAAGTCAACGGCATTCACGACGCCATCGCCGTTGAAGTCCGGAGTTGGCTTGCATGTCGGACCTGTGCAATCGATCGGCGTGCACAGCACTGAATGATGGATGTACTCAATCTGATGCCAGTACCGCGAGTCCTCGAGCAAGTGGTACGTGCGCCGCCAGATCCAGAACTCGCGCTGGAACTTCTTGCCGAAGATCTTGATCTTGAAGCGGATCTTGTTGCCGCGCACTTCCTCGTGCATCGGCTTCATGCACGTCGTCTTTAAGAGAGGCGCGATGTCCCCCTGTCCAGCGAGATACGGGCTGTATACCAACGGGTCAGTGAGCACGCGCGTCTCTTCCCAATTGTGCTCGTCACCATCCGCAGTGTGTTGATAATCCGGATAGGTATCCAGCGCGCGAATCGCAGATTTGTGGCTCGACGCGCTCTGCATGAAACTGAAGTGGTTGGGATAGCGCGCCTCGGGATCGAGAAGCGGAAGCGTGACCTGATCGATCGGCTGGAGCATCCCCGTTGGCGAAATCCAACGCGTTGCTCCCGATGCCACGGCACCGGGAGGCAGCGCCTTATCTTTCGTCTGGTCGCGGTAATAAAACCTCGCGCGCTTCGGATTGTCGAGCGTCTTCTTCAGACCCTTGTCGAAGACCTTGCCCACCGAGTCGGGAAAGAACACGCTCGATCCAAGCGTGACTGGATTTGGGTTGGGGACCTGGCTGTTGATGTTGACGACCCCATCGTCAATCCCGCGATGAAGCCAGAACTTGAGCGGCTTGGTCTGACTCGGATGACCGGCAACGGCGGAGATCGTTCGAACCGGCGTGCCCGCGATCGACGGTCCCCAGCGCCATTGCGTCACCGGAGGAATGAGGTCGATGAGGACGCTCTTGGCGACGAGTGCGATCGCCATCGCCTTGATGTCGTTCGTGCCACTGCAACCGGGCATCAGCGGGTCGGGATCGGCCGCCTCTAGGCACAGCCTCGCAATGAGGCACAGGTCCCACAGCACGCTTTGCGGAACGAAGCCGGACAATCCAACGGCCGCAGTGGCCAAGTGTGATCCAAGGAACGCGCCCGACGGGGCGACGTGCGCCTTGCATTGCTGCGGGATGAATCCGGCACCGAGATTCGGATAGGTCGCCGCCGCGTGCATCGCTGCATCGGTGACCAGAGCGCCGGTCGAGTGCGACAACACGACGAAGCTCGGCGTCCCGAAGTTGCTCGTGTCGTCGCAGCCGGACGGATCGACCACGCCGACGCCGGTGCGCATCGCATCGGCAATCTGCGTGAGCACCGCGTGCACGCCAATCTCGGCGCGCTGCGTGCATGGGTAGCAGACGACGAGATAGCGATTCTTGATGTTGTGAGCCTGCAGGAAGTTCTGGATGTAGTCGGACCAGTTGGTCTCGGCCTTCGTCTTGAAGTATCCGCCCGCGTAAAACTCAGGATTCTGAATCGATCCGGGAAACACCGTTGGCTGCCGCCACTCGGCCTCGGCGCCAGGAACCCCGTAGAAGCGATCGGTGAGATGTTCGAGTCTCAATCCATGAATGAGAATGATGTCGCGACCGCCGAACACGTACTCGTTGCCCGGCGGCGGGCAGTGCGGACCACCGACTGCAAACGGCCCGGGAACGACGGACAACGCGCCCAGCAATCCATCGGGCTGCGATTGGACGATCGCCGTGGCCTGCTGCTCCCACGTCGTGAGGTCGTCGAGGATCTCGTCAGGGTCATCGACGATGCCAAGCTTCCCGAGCTCGGCCTTGAGATCGAAGGCGTCGTCCTCGCGATCGACGTCATCGCCGATCGTTGGATCGCACGGGATCTGGCCGTACCAGAGGTCCAGTGTCGTGTTCAATCCAGGATAGAGATCCGACACGTTGCCGCGATCTTGATCGATATCGATGAGCTCAACTGGATTACCGTCCCAATCGCGAGGCATGATCGGATTGCCGTTGGCATCGGTCGCGATCGCGTCGTTGTCGCAGCAAAGTTGCGACGACGGCTCGCAGGAGACCTCGAGTCGATAGTGCCCGGCCGCGCCGCACGGGAAGCCGTTCGAGACTGCGGGCGCAAGCAGCACGCGATAGATGCCAGGCGCGAGGCAGACTTCCACGGTCGTCGGACACGCGCCGGTTCCCGCCGCGAGAATGCTCGGGTCGGCGCAGTTCGTGTCCGTCACGTACATCGCCGCAGGGATTTCCGACACCAGCGAAAGCGAAATCCGCACGACCGTCGAATACGACGAGAGGTCGAGCGTGTACCAATCGACGTCAAACGTTGCGCCGTTGTTGTCGACCGACAGCTCGCCGCACGTCGGCTTCACGCACGAGAGAAATCCGTAATTGCCTGTGCCATGACAGCCATTGTTGACATCGACGCCGCACGGTTCGTTCTCTGCAATCGCGCCGTTGCAATCGGCCGAGCAGCCGATGCACAGCGCCAGCGCGCTTGTCACACAGGTGAGATCCCACGCGATGGCGCAGCACAGCGCGTCGACGGCGCACACGTTCGCGCAGCACGTCACATCGTTGCAGCCGGGCCCGGCATGCGGCTCGAAGCAGCTCGGCAGGCGAGCGTTGCAGCTGACGCCGCCACCGCTGAAGGTCGAGACCGTCATGACGACCTGCGAGTTGGGAAAGCCGAGCAGGTTCGTCGGTATGAAGTTGGGAACGCCGCACGAGACGGCACGGATGTACGTCGGCGCCGTTTGTCCGTTGTCGTTGCAGCCCAGCGCGATGAAGCCGCCGTCACCGCCTGCGGCCGGCGCGCGCGTCGGCGTGGTGAGCTCAACGATGAACTGGCTGGCTGCCGGAATCGCGACGCCGCCGGGAAACTCCGCGACATGAAACGTACTCGCCGCGCCAGCAGGGATCAGCACGGCGCTTTCCGCGAGCACGAGCAGGTTGTCGTACGGACCGTCCACTGCGCCCGCGAGCACGCGGACATGGACTGGCCACACGGCGCCCTTATTGACGTCTATGCCGAACGTCACGCATTCGATCGTGATCGAGCTCTCGGCGATGAACGAGCGCGCCAGCGAGGTCTCAGCAGAAGCGGTTCCTGCATCACAGACGATCGAAGCCTCGCCTTCGATGACGTCCGCCGCGATCGATTGCGTAAGCGTTCCATCGCCGCAGTTGGGCCCGCCGGCGACGCTGCCGCCGCGAACCGCGTGCTGCGTTCCGTGATGCCGCTGCCCAGCAGCCAGTTGATCCGCCAGCGCGATCGACGTGATTGCCGTGGTCGCTGCCACGCACGTGCAAGCGATGCGGGCCGCGCGATTGTGACGTATGCGCATCATGATGCCTCCCCTGCACAGTGTCCGGGACAGCGCCAACGATAACAATTCGCGGCGCGGGAAGGGTCTTACTTACTTGGTTCCTTACTTACTTCACCCAGCTCGCTCCACTGGGCGCGTCACGACGACTTGACGTGCGATCCCTTCAGATTCGCAACCTCGCGCATCATGGCGTCGAGCCGCGCTTGCAGGTCAGCGACGGCGTTGGCATAGCCCATAATGGACACACCCCTGTACAAATGCGGACCTGATAGTGGAAACAGCGGCTGTCCACGAAACTGCTCCCCGCCCGGCTCGGTCGCAGCCCGAATGGAGTTTCTGAGCGGCCTGCGAGCGCGCACAATGCGGCCGTGCCCGACGGCGACCGACAACGTCGATTTGAGGCGATATTCGCGAAGGCGATCGCACTCCCACACCACGAGCGCGCCAGCGTCGTCAGTGATGCGTGCGCGGGCGATGACCCATCGCGCCGCCAACTCGACGAGCTCCTTGCGGCGCACGACGCGGACGATGGTCCGCTCGACGCGAGCGCGATCGGCGCGCGACGCATGGACGAGCCAGTCTGTTCGCGCGGTCGCTCGGTCCTGCTGCTGTACAGTTCGCATTCGGCGCGTCTGTCGCCTTGTCGATGGGAGGACAAGACGCGCGAGCTGGGGCCCCGAACCGATGCGAAGCCGCCGCCGGAATGGCGGCGCTAGTTCACCACGCCAGCACCGAGCAGTCGAATTACCCGCTCTTTTCTGGGGCGCGGCGCGCATGCTAGCACGCATCGGCGTGGCTTTGATCGTGCAGTCCGGTCGACTACGGCTCGCGTGCCGACCGGGCCAAACACCCCCCTTCCACCGGCGACGGGCCCCATGCTCGCAGGCCTGCCTCAGCACTCTCATCTAACTCTGCGGGAGCGCTAACCTCTCGCTCGTCGTGACAACCGCCGACCTTGCGAGTACACTCGTTGGGTACGCCGTACTTGACCGCCCGCATCGTGCGGGCAGCCGCCTCTGGCCGTTTCACCCTCCGTCCTTCCCGCCAGATCAAGCGCTCGTTCTAGGGAATATTCCAATGTCCAACGAAGACAGCACGAAGTCCGATCGTTCCTCGGCCGCCAAAGCCGTTTCCATGTTGCTGGTTCACCACGAGTTGCAGGTGTCAGCACCAGTCCGCAAGGTGATGGAAAAACTGCACTACGAAGCGACTCGCGCCGAGCGGCGGCGCAAGAGCACGCCGACCGACGCGGCACGGATACGCGAGTACCTCGCGCAACGTGCTCTCGGTGGACGCGCAGTGCCAACGGGAACGGAGATCGCCGAGGCGACAGGCATCCCGGCGAAGGACACGCACGCCCATCTCGCGATGATGAAGAAGCGGGCGAAGTAGAACTTCGTTGGCGCGTACGACAGGTGCTGGCGACGGGTGCTGGCGACAGGTGCCGGCGACTCGTGCCTAGGCCCGCGACCGACCCGAAAGAAGGCGTTTGTTAGGAGTCCGCAAGCGACCGCGGCGGCTCCGGTTCTTCGACTGCGTCCTCGTCGGAGACCTGAAGCGAGTCGCGAATCACCTGCGCGGCGATCGCGTCGAAGTGCTCGCGCAAGACGACTTCGGCCGCCTGGTAGTGCGGCATGATCCGCCGGTTCATGACCGTGCGCGTTGCCTTCAGCATGACGCTTGATCGCCGCTGACCTCGATAACGAAACGGACTCGCTCCGTGATGGCGCGCGATTGCGAGGAACAGTCGTCGCGACCACGCATCTTCGACCTTTATTCTGAACTCGATCACCGCCTCGGCCGCTGATGCTGGCGCGGGAGCTCTCTCAGTCGATGGTGAACCGGGCTCGCGCAGGCGTTCGCGGAGCCGCTCAGCCGCAGCGGCAGCCGCTGCTTGCTCGCCAGCCGTGCCCGGCGCGTCATACAGCGCTTGGATTTTCCGTAGTCGCTCGAAAAGAGCGCTTCGCTCGTCGTTCATGGTTACGCCGGGGATGCCGCAGCAATCCGCGAGTCCTGCGCCGCCAGCGCCCGGCACCGTCGACCCAGCGGGCTCCGTGTATCAAGGGATTGAATCAGACCTCTTTGATCCGACCGAACGACACGTTACCTTCTGAGTTCGCCGCCGTCTCCCTCCCGTCGGACGATGCGTTGATTCCCCCTTTCCCTTTTCCCTGTCCGAGTACGAATCCCATGCTGCTTTCCCACCGGCTTGTCGTCGCGGCCACCATTGTCGCGTCGTCTATCGTCATGTCCGCGTCCGCTGATGTCGTTGTCGGCTGGACGATTCCCACTGCGTTCCCAACCAACCCGCCCCCGTCGGGAACGTCGTTCTCAGCTGGCGTCGCTGATCAAGGCCTGAACGCGCTGGGTTCCAATCTCAGCTCGTCGCACGTCGCGGTCGCGACCGCATACACCTCGCCAGCGGGGAACGGCAGCCAATTCTCTTTCAGCAGCAACAACTGGGCGATCGGCGACTACTACGAAGCCCGCTTTTCGGCACTGGGGTTCACGGATCTATCGCTGTCTTGGGATCAAGCGCGAAGCTCGACGGGCCCCGCGTCGTTCGAATTGATCATGAGCGTCGACGGCGGCTCGAACTTCACGACGCTGCTTGCTTCGTACGCCGTCCTTCAATCGGGCGGCGGTGGCGCCCCGGGCACTTGGTCGACCGCGATCTACAACCCGCTCTACACGCTCGGGCAGTCGCTGGGCAATCTGGGCGACAACCAAGCGGACGTCATTCTCCGCTTTCGCGCGCTCGTCGCCCCGGGAGGCATCTCCGGTTCCAGCCGCATCGATAGTGTTTTCGTGAACGGCACCGCAGTCCCTGCGCCCGGCGCGATCGTGCTGCTCGGTATGACTGGGCTTCTGGGGGCACGGCGGCGCCGCGCTTAACAACTCGGCTCAACTATTCCTACGTCTCTTCAACCGCCGCGCCGGGTCAATGACCCGCGCGGCGGTCGTATTCTGAGTCTCCTCCACTCACACTCCCTAACGTTTCGCCGGTGCTGGCGTCGGCGCTGGTGCCTTCTCTCGCGCTACGACAAGCTCCGCCATCGCTCGCCCGAGCGCGTCGCCGATGAGGAGGTAACTTTCGCTGCTGCCGCTCCAGTGATGGATATGCCCTGGATTCGGCGACTCTTCGGGCTTGCGGCGGAACTCGCTGGTTGGCACGAATCGGGCACCGTCGCTTACTTCCTTACGAGCACAAGCGGCCTTCTGCCCGTTCCGCAACACCATGCTGTCGTGATTGCCGGTTTCGCCCACGACGAAGGGAAGCGTCCGAACGCCGAACTCGTGGCGTAGATCCGTGATGAGATAAACGAGATTCTCTTCGTACTCGGCGGCGGCCTTGTCGTCACACCCGTCGTTCCAGCCTTGGAACCAAATGACGCCGTCCAATTGCGGCGTGCGCCCAGCCAGCGCCGGCAACGCTGTTGGAATCGCCGCAATCGCGGCGCGGTATTCCTTCAGCATCTGAGCGTAGTACGGCCCTACTTCCCCGCCCGCACTCGGCGGACGAAAGTCCTTCGCCAAACTTTTGCCACCCCATGCCGTCTTGATCAGTAGCACCGGCTCGTCGAGGCGCGAGCCGAGCGCGTCACCGATGCCGAGTTCAGGTCCAAAGTGATGGCGGTCGTCATAAACGGCGAATCCAACCGAAAGCGGGCCCGCCTTCTGGACTTTGTTCTCGGTGAGATAAGAAACGAAGACGTCGTCACGCGTGGTCCACGTGCCGTCGGCATTCCGGAGCTGCTTCCAACGCTCGTGGTGTGCGGGATCGGCAACAAACGCAGCCAGATTTCCGCGGCCGCCGTTGTAGTCTTTCGCGTCGTCAAGATCGACAACACCGTGGCCTTCCATATTTGATTGACCAGCGAGGAGATAGACACGTAGTCGAGGCGCTGCGGCCGCTGTCAGCGTCGCAGCCGGAGGCGCCGCCGACACCGACAGCGCACACGCAAAACCAATGATCAACACGAATGGACGAATAGCAGCGGCATAGATCGAGCGTGACATCGGGCGGTTCTCCTGTTTCAAGAATCCTCTTTCAAGAATCCTTCTAAGAATTGGGGCGTGCATCTCCATCGCTTCACGACGCGAGTTCAATGGTGCGGATGACTTCCTCCGCGACCATTGCCTTTGTCTTCTCCTTCTCCTTCGTGTCCTCGCGGCGAGCGCTGTCCTCGGTCTTCCACTGAGCTGCGAGCACTCGGAGTTCTGGAAGAATCGCTTTGGCCGCGACACCGTACTCGGTGAGGAGCGGGAGGATCTCCTTCGTCTTACTTCCCCAGCCGTTCTGAGTTCGCGCGTACTCGATGAACACTGGCAGCCCTTTCACAATGCGATGCTTCGCCATGTAGCGCAGTGCCTCGACGCGAATCTCCTGCGCGAACATCTCGCCGCTCGGAGGAGTTCGGCTAGCGACAGTAGCAATATCTAATTCCAAGGATTGCAACTCGTCGTCGGGCAGCGTCCGGAAGATCGACCGCATCGCCACCGTGCCAAGGCCGTCATCGCAAGCGAGCATGCGGCGGATGACGGGGAAGACGAGCGCGCGATCCACGCCGTCGAGCGAGGTTGCGACGAGCCCACTCTGATTCGGCACCTGATCGATGTAGTCGGCGCGGAACAACGCGAACGAGAGATACTTGGCCTCGATGCCGCGCGGATCTGCGGAATTCTCAATCGCGCACCGTCGTAGGAGCTCTGGCACCGCCTTCATCGCCGGCTTGCCGATCGTCGTCAGCGCAAACGCCGCGCGGATCCGGACCCACATGTCGGAATCGGACAGGAGCGCGATGAGTGCGTCGGTCGCGGGCGCCGCACGGATACCCAATTGCTCAAGCGCCACACACGCGCCGAGGCGCGCGTCGCGCGCGTCGCTCGCGAGCATCGGAAGAAGCATCGGGACGAGAGCATCCGCTTGCTCTTTTCGTTCGCCGATGACTCGCGCCGCACGGATGCGCACGCTCGGCGACCAATCACCCAGGGCGCCGACGATATCCACATTCGACATCGTGGCGAATCGTTTGTCGACTGTTCCAAGGTTGAAATCTCGACCGCTTGCAATCACCGACGCGAGTGCGTCGCCGCGCAGAAATTTCGACTCGTCAACACCTTTTCCGGTGAGCCACAACGTGCGAAGCGGCAGTGACGCATGCAATACGAAGATGCCCGTCATGTCCCATCCGTAGTTGTCGCGTTCGATCGTGAAAAAGCTGCCATCAAAACGGCGTGCGAGGTCGTAGTACCAACGTTGCTCGCGCAAGAACGCCGAGACCGCGTCGGGACCGGCGCGATTCGATCCGAGCGCGCCCCACAGCAAGCCGAGGTAATTTCCAGTGTGCCCGAGTTCCTTCTCACCATAGGCGGCCGTCGCCATGCGCGAGAAGAACCTCGCGCCGTCGTGGAGTCCCATGAGGTCGAACGCCACTGCGGCGGCAGCACTCTTTCCGTTGTCGTCGTGCAGCCAGTACGGCGGGTGATCACCATACGGGACCGAACCCTTGCCTATGTAGAAGCGGAAGAACTCGTGTGACTTCCGCACTGCGGTATGCACTGCCGGATCGTCGATACCGCACTTCTCCGCGAGAATCAGTGAGATCCAGCACACGAGACCGCACTGGTTGATCGCGCCGTATCCACCGAGGGTTCCATTATTTCCCTCGACGCGAAACCCGTGTCCCCACGTGCCGACCTCGCTTTGGCCAATCGCGATCTTGTGCGCATACTCGCGAATGGCGGGCAAGACGAAGTCATCTTTCGTTACTAGGTAGTACTCGGTGAGGAAGAGCGCTGCGTAGCCCCACGTCCACGCGTAGAGCCCTTCGCGCATGACGAGATCGAGCTCCTTCGGTCCCACCTTGCGTGCGTACTCGCTCACAAGTGCGAGATACTCAGGTTTCCCGCTCGCGAGGAGCGCCATCGCGTTGACTGAGTTGAGAACCTCTGGGTCCCAGTTGTCTCCGCGCGTTGGCTTGTCGATGCTGCCGCCAGGGAATCCGCGCTGCGCGATGGAACGACAGCCGTCTTCGATGATGCGTGCCGCTTTGGCGCAGTTCCACGGAGATGTGCCGCTGAAGCTCTTTCGCGGCTCGAGAGCGATCGCAATACTGCTAACCGTGCCTTCGCGCCAGCGGAGGAGCGTCAGCGATCCGTGGCCAGCCTCGCTCTCCGCAGCGGCAAGCGCCTCCGCAAACGCGCGGCGAGCGTCGGCGTCAAACGGCTTGTCACCGACGCCGACTATCACGTCGCCCGGCTTGAGCACTTCTTCGGCGGGCGAGCCCTTCGCGACCGAACCGATCAGAATTTGCCGAGCCTCCGACGTATCGAATTCCCGAGCGAAGATCCAGCCCTTCGCACCGGTTGGACCGAGATTCCAATCGGGATCGCCTGTTTTCTTCTCGCCTCGCGTCATGTCGGGCGGTGGTGCCGCACGCTTCGATTGCAGCAGGGAAATAGCGGGCGCCACGGCCGTGACCAGCCACGTAGCGACGACCGCAGATGTCCACAGCGAACGACGCACTGGGGATTTGCTACTCACGACGGAACTCCTTGCTTGAACACTTTGTATCGAAAATACTTTGGTGGCGAGACTGAGCATCATGGTCGCATCGCGACGACGCAGATGGGTCGTCAGGCTCGTTCGCAGCCTAACAGCCTGTCGCTGAGTGATTCTCGCCACGGGCTACTACGCCATCCGTGGCATGTCACGCGTCTGCTGCTCAAGCCCGCACTCGAGGCACGTGCTCAGCCCCGCACGCGGCACGATCTCGTGGTTGCATCCAAGGCAGGTTCGCGCGTCGCGCCAGCGGAGACCACGGAGGTAACCGTGCGTTAGCCCGGCAACGAGGGATAGAACCGCCAGCGGCTGCCAGAGCGGCATGACGAGGTGATGGCCCGACCAACCGGCAGCGTGAAAAGGACGCCAAATGCTGCCGTCGAGGACGGCGTCGTAGTTGAAGACCCCGATCGGCCCGAGCACCGGTCGAGAGACGCGGGCGTTCCACGACGCAGGCAGTTCGCGATGGAGGCCGAAGTTCACGCAAGTCGGGTGGCACTTTGCCACTTCGTGCCGAGCGGGAAACCTCTCGGTTACGCTCGCGACGATGGTTCCCGCCAGCCTCGCGCCCTGGGTCGTCGCTGCCGTCGTCGCCCTCACCGTCAGCGCGCTCGCGCTGGGTGTGGCGGCGGATGCAGCAATGCTCACTGCGCTCCTCGCGGTTGCGGTGCTAGGGCTCGTCACGCCGACTCAGGCTGCCTCGGGTTTCGCGAACGAGGGCGTGCTGGCGATCGCGGCGCTTTACATCGTCGTCGCCGGTCTCCAGTCGACCGGCGCAATTCGTCGGCTCACGACGGGCTTGCTCCGCCCAGTTGCAAGCGAGCGCATGGCCCTCCTACGACTTTGTCTGCCAGTCGCGGCGGCCAGTTCGCTGCTCAACAACACGCCAATTGTCGCGGTGCTCATCCCGGTTGTCACTGATTGGGCGAAGCGCATGCGTCTCTCGCCAAGTCGGCTGCTCATGCCGCTCAGCTTCGCGACGATTCTCGGTGGCACGATCACGGTGATCGGCACTAGTACGAATTTAGTCGTGCTTGGTCTCGTTCGAGAGGCGAGCGCCAAGCTTGACGCGCCGGCTGGACTCCGATCGATCGGCTTCTTCGAGCTCGCATGGGTCGGCGTTCCGCTCGCGATCGTCGGCATCGCATACATCATTTTCTTCGCGCCGATCTTGTTGCCAGCGCGCAAGCCAGTGCTCGACGTCACGGAAGATGCCCGGCGCTACACCGCGCGCCTCCGCGTGGTGCCGAATGGGCCACTGGTGAATCGCACGATCGAGCAAGCTGGCTTGCGCCACTTGCCCGGTCTGTTCCTCGTCGAAATAGAGCGCGGCGAGGAAGTGCTCCCCGCACCCGCACCGGACGCAATGCTGCGCGGCAACGACATCATTGTGCTTGCTGGCGTGCTCGAAACGGTGAAGGAACTGCTCTCGACGCGCGGGCTCGCGGCGGCGGAAGAGTCGCACGCACCGAGAGCACCATCACGAACCCTCGTCGAGGCGGTCGTGAGTCCGTCGTTCCCAGGGCTCAATCTGTCGATTCGCGAGTTCGGCTTTCGGCGGCGCTACGACGCCGCGGTCTTGGCCGTCGCGCGTGACGGCGAGCGCGTGCCCGGTCGCATCGGCGACGTCGTGCCGCAAGCGGGCGACACGCTGCTGATTCAATCGGCGCCTGAGTTCGTAGAGCGCTGGCGCGACAGTCGCGACTTCTACCTCGTCGGTCAAGTCGACGGCGGCGAAGCGCCGAGCCACGACCGCGCTTGGATCGCGATGCTGATCTTGGCGGCGATGATTGGATTTGCAACGTGGAAGGGCGAGATGCTTGGAGCGGCGGCGCTCGCCGGTGCAGCGATGATTCTCTTCCGCTGCGTCACGCCGTCCCAAGCGCGAGCGTCGCTCGACCTCGCGACGTTGCTCGTCATCGCGGCGAGTTTGGGAGTATCAAAGGCCGTCGAAACCAGCGGACTCGGAACGATCGTCGGGAAGGGCCTCGTCGACATCGCAGCTGGTCACCCTACTGGAACGGTCGCGGCCATCTACGTCGCAACGATGATCTTCACCGCGTTCGTCAGCAACGGCGCCGCGGCGGCGATCATGTTCCCGATTGCGCTAGGAGCCGCGCGCTCGCTCGGCGGCGACGCAATGCCGTACGTCATGGCGATCTTGTTTGCCGCGAGCGCTGACTTTGCAACACCGATCGGCTACCAGACAAATCTCATGGTCTATGGCCCCGGCGGCTATCGATTCACCGACTACCTCCGGCTTGGACTTCCGCTCAATGCTGTCGCATTGGTTGTGACGACGGTCGTGATCTCGTTCGTCTACAAGTTGTAAATTATTGGCTCGACGGCAACTTCGGTCCGCTGTTCAAGCGTGACTCGAGTCGCTTGAGCGGTACGAGCACGATCCACGCGGTCACCGCAGTGACGGTTGCGAGGATCGGCTCGCCGAGTCCTGCCACCGCGCCGATGACAGCGACTAACCACACGGAGGCCGCCGTCGTTAGCCCACGGACGCCGCCGTCTTCCTTCTGTCGCTGCAGAATCGCGCCAGCACCGAGAAAACCAACACCTTGGAGCACGCCTTGAACCACACGGCTGCTGCCGCTTGGATCCGAATCCCTTGCGGTCATCGCTGCGACGATCGATGCTGCGGAAATGGCAACGATCACATGCGTCCGCAAGCCAGCCGACTGATGCCTGCGCTCCCGCGTCAACCCGATGATGCCACCGAGCACCGCGCTGAGCATGACTCGACTGGCCGGCACCACAAAATCGTGGCGTAGGTTCGAGAAGAGACCGAAGTCCGCCCAGTTCATCGCCGCTGTTGCAAGAGTGCTCATCAATGCGCCGAGATCGGCGGATTCGCTGGTTTGGCTTGAACAGTCGGCTGGCTCGGCTTCGTCGTCACAGCGACTTCAGCGGAAAAGACGCCGCGTGGATCGCCGCGTTCCGTGAGGGTACGTGCGAGCGTCGCGATCGTGCGGGGCACACGCCCGTGGAAGCGCTCCTGAACACCCTGCAAGACCACGACGTCGCGGTCGAGATCGACCATCTCATCGTCGAGTCGCACGCACAGGCTATCGATGTTTGTCGCTTCGACGACGCGAACGATTTGACCCTCTCGTTCGGCGACGACGCGGGCGCCTGCCCTCGGCTCGTCGACAGCGAGCCAGTAGAACCTCCGATGCGTCACGTCGTCTTGCAGCCAGACGATCTTCGTCGGTCGCGCATCGCGCGTGAACGTGCCCATCCATGGGAGCGCCTTGGCGTCGTCGCGGCCCATCCAGTGCCCTTTTCCCTCGTGCAGCTCCACTTGGTTGCGGTAGGCCCCCGGATTATCCGCAGCGAGCTTCTCTAACATCTCTTTCCACTGTGCTGCGATCTTGTTGCGATCGTACGCGCTATCGTTCGCTCCGACGTGCAACGCGAATCCGATGTTGCGAAGTCCGTCTGGCTTGGTTTCGTTCGGATGCCCCGCCATCATCGCTGCGGACGCAAGTCGGTCGGCCATGCGCGGCGCGAGCTGATAGACACCATCGCCTCCCGCGCTGTAACCCATGATGTACACGCGGTCGGGATTGACGTCCTCGAGAACGATGAGATCCTCGATCAGCCGATCAAACAGCGCATCGATCGGAGGCTGATGCCACAGATTCCACTCGTCGCTCGGCGCGCGCGGCGCGAGATAAATGCCCTCGTCGAGCGTGTAGAGATGCTTCTGATTCTCCCACTGCTGGTCGTTCACTTGCTTCGGAGCGCCGCCTCCACCGTGCATCGAAATGTAGAGGCTGCGGCCGGTCGGGGGCTTTTCACCGAAGGTCGTGAACCAGAACGGCATGCGAGCCCCGTCGTGTACAAGCACGCGCGACTCAATCTCTTTCGAGCGTTCGACGCGGATCTGCTTCGTGTGCGCGGCCCACAGGATCTCGCGAGCTTCGTCGGCGTCCTTCTTCGAGATCGCTACAGCGGCGAACGGCTGCGCTGCGACTTCATCGAGCGCGTGCTGCGCGACAAACGCACGAAGTTCGTCGACGGCGGAGCGCGGGGCGGCGGGAGAATCGGTGACGAGGAACGCGACGACTGCGGCGATGACTGCGGTCAGCATCGCAAGAGCCTACCGAAGCGATCAGGCCAGCGCTGCGATCGCCCGCTCGATTTCTTCTGGCGTGTTGTAGTGCACCGCGCTCACGCGCACCACTCCTTCAGTTGTGTCGATCCCGAGTGCTTCGCAGAGGCGAAATGCGTACATGTGTCCGTAGCGAATTGCGACCATCGCGGCGTGCGCGGCAGACACAACTTCGCTCGGCTTCCGCCGAGTGTCCAGCACGCTGACCGTTGGAACTCGCTCGTTTGCAGCTGAGGCATCGGAGCCGACCAGACGCAGATGTGTGTTCGAACCGAGGCCTTCGATGAGGCGTCGCTGCAAGGGAAGTTCCAACTCAGTCATCCGCGCGAATACTCGTTCGACCGTCGCGCGATCGCATGGCTTCGACTCGTCCCGGTCGGCAAGGAAATTGAGGTAGCGACCGAGCGCGACGATCGCCGCACAGCCTTCATGACATGCTCCACCTAACTCGAACTTGTACGGAACGCGATCTCGGGGAATGAACACGTGGTTCGGTCCCTCGAGCTCGCCAAGCGCGTCGGCCCGAGCATAGAGCGCGCCCATGTGCGGCCCGTACACCTTGTACGTCGAATAGACGTACCAATCGACATCCCATCGTTCAACATCAATCGCGCGGTGCGGCGCGTACGCGACGCCGTCGACGAATACGCGGGCGCCGGCGCGGTGCGCGCGTCGCGTGACTTCCGCAACATCGATGATCGCACCGAGCAAATTAGAGACGTGCGGAAACGCAACGATGCGCGTGCGCTCGCTAAGCACCTCATCAAGGCCATCGAGCGTGCAGTCCATCGCATCGCGATCAACCTTCCACCAGCGAATCTTCGCGCCTGCCTGCTCAAGCCGGAGCCACGGTCCGATGTTAGCCTCGTGACCGGTTTCGGCGAGCACGATCTCGTCGCCAGACTTCCAACGCGAGGCGTAGCAACCGGCGATCAAGTAGCACAGTTGCGTTGACGACGGCCCGAGGATCGCGGTGCCAGTACGCGTGCCGTTCATCAGAACATTCGCAAACGCGTGCGCCGCATCGACCGTTTCAGTTGCGACATTCGACATCGGGTAGCCAGCGCCGAGCTGAACGTAACTCCCGAGCATGTAGTCCCGGATCGCATCGGCCACGTCGATGGGTACCTGCGATCCGCCAGCGTTTTCGAGCAGCGTCCAAGGCGTGCGAAGCGCTGGAAACCGGGAACGAATCTCGTCGAGTGATGGCATGCGAGCGAGTGTAAGGCCGCGTTGGCACGATCACTTTGCGTCGGCTCCGCTACGCTGTCGGCCATGCCGTCGGTCGCATCACTGCATGTGTATCCCGTCAAGGGCGCGGCTCGAATGACCGTCGAGCGCTGGCCGGTCGACGAGCGCGGCCTGCGCCACGATCGACGCTTCATGTTGATCACCGCCGACAATCGGTTCGTCTCCCAACGGAATTGTCCGAAGCTCGCGCTGGTGCGAACGGCGATCGAGGGCGACGCACTTCTTCTTGCATGCACGCTCGGCGAGGTGAGCGTCCCCCTCACGCTCACCAACGCACAGCGCGTGAGCGCCGTCGTGTGGGACGACTCGCTTGAGTGCGCCCTGGTCTCGAGCGCGGCCGACGACTTGTTCACGCGGTTTCTCCAACTCCCCTGCCGACTTGTGTGGATGCCCGACGACGCGGCGCGACTTACGCCTTCCGGGCGCGGCGACCCGCGCCGGCGCGTCAGCCTTGCAGACCGGGCGCCGGTGCTCTTGACCACGGAAGCATCGCTCGAAGACTTGAACACGCGCTTAGAGCGCGGCGGAGCGGCGCGAGTGCCCATGGATCGGTTCCGGCCGAACATCGTCGTGACGGGAGTCGCGAGTGGCCTGGACGACGATTGGTGTGCAATCGCAATCGGGCCGACTCGGTTTCGCGTCACAAACGCCTGCAAGCGGTGCCAGGTCGTCACGATCGACCAGGCGACCGGTGCCCTGCAGGGAGCGGAGCCGCTGCGGACCCTGGCGACCTATCGCCGCGATGGCGACAGCGTCGCCTTCGGACAGCATCTTCTCGCTGATGCGTTCGGCACGATCGCGGTCGGCGACGAGATCGACGTGCGAGCAGGCCGTGGCGAAACTTTTCCTAGCTGCGCACGAGTCTGAACGGGCATCTGCGGCGTCGCCGCAGCCACCCAATATTGGGGGCTAACAACCTCGTTCGTAGCCCGAATGACTTTCGCCACCGGCTGTTAGCACTACAGCGCCCCTTCCGCTCAAGCCGCTGACACCCTCCAGCCGATGAACCTCGCGCCGCACTGCGGCAGGAGGCATCATGAAC
>Ga0209591_10001673_pt1 | contig 27191 bp, 18 predicted proteins | sample MAT01_FD_187207 | JGI IMG/M metagenome (GOLD analysis project Ga0209591, IMG submission 187207) | Freshwater microbial communities from Lake Fryxell liftoff mats and glacier meltwater in Antarctica - MAT-01 (SPAdes) (version 2) | ecosystem: Environmental > Aquatic > Freshwater > Ice > Liftoff... | reverse complement strand
GTAGTAAAAGTAAAATTTCAATAAAAGGCCTGCATAACTTTGATTGATTTTAAATGCCTCCCAAAATTGGTTCTAATTCCTGATCTAAAACTATATGCTTATGTCCTATTTTTTAGCTAAACATTCGATTATTACTTACAAGCAATTGGTGAAAACCAAAATACTAATCTTACTATCCGCAGCCATTGCAATACAAGCAATAGATGCCTACGCACAATCGCCATTGTCAGGCAAAGTTGAAACATATAACAATCGACCTACAATTTTTATAAACAACAAACCAGAATATCCCATAATTTACTCCCTCACCGATGTACCGGGTGGCCGGTGGTCGTGGGAGGAAGTGCCACGTTACAATATGAAATCGTTTTGCAATCTGGGCATCAAACTCATTCAAGTTGATATTGCTTTTGATCATGTGTGGAAAGAAGATGGAACCATTGTATTGGATACCGTGCAGCGTCAGTTAAAAGGTGTGATCGATATTTGCCCTGAGGCAGCCATCTTTATTCGGTTTCACGTAAATCCACCTAAGTGGTGGCAGAAAAAATTCCCAGAAGAAAATACAGTGTATGCCGATCGTGAACCAAAACCTGACATCAACTGGGGACTGCAGCGCATTATTGAGGACGATGAAGAAACTCCCGCGCGATTCAGTCTTGCTTCAGAAAAATGGAAAACAGAAGCAACTGAAAAATTGAAAGAACTTTTGTCGAAATTAAAAACTATTCCGGAAGCGAATGCGCTTATCGGCATTCAGGTAGCCAGTGGTGTCTATGGCGAATGGCATTACTGGGGGTTTATAGAAAACGAACCCGACATGAGCAAACCCATGCAAACGTACTTTAAAAACTGGTTGGCCGAAAAATACAAAACCAATAAAGCACTGCAAAAAGCCTGGAATAATAAAAGCGTAACATTCACCAACGCACAACTTCCCACACTAAAAGAAAGACGGGAGACGAACGCTGGTATTTTTCGCGACCCAATAACTGAACGAAATGTAATTGATTACTTTGAAGCTCAACATCAGGTTGTGGCAGATGATATTCTGCACTTCTGCAAAGTGATAAAAGAAAACTGGCCACGACCGATTATTACGGGTGCCTTCTATGGATACTTCTATTCGTTGTTTGGCCGCGATGCAGCAGGTGGCCATTTACAACTACAACGTGTGCTCAACTCCCCACACATCGATTACCTTAGTGCACCCGGCACTTATTATCCGAACGCTGTAGAAATGGGTGACCCGTATCGCTCGCGCAGTCTGATCAACTCCATTACGCTTCATGGAAAATTGTGGTTGGATGAAATGGATCAGCAAACTCCGCTCCTTCCTTTAAAAGATAAAGACTATAAAGAGAGTGTTGATAAAAGTGTTGCACAAGTGAGGCGCAACGTAATGTTTACCTTATCGAAAGGACAAGGATTGTGGTTTTACGATTTTGGACCATCGGGATTTAATGGAGGCAAGCGCCTAAACGACCACGGATCCTTTGGGTGGTGGGACGAGCCGACCGTGCACGATAATATCAAACAACTAAAAAAATTGGGCGATGCGCAATTGCATAAACCGTATCAAAGTGATGCTGATGTGTTGTTAGTTCATGATACCGAATCATTTTATCACATGGGCAGCGACAGAAAACATACGTCCATTACCCATTGGGGAAACAACTGGCCAACGATCGGTATTTTTAAAAGTGGGGTTGTACACGATGTGATTCATGTTGCTGATCTTGATAAGATTAATCTAACACCTTATAAAGCAATTGTATTTGTGAATACGTTTTTGTTGCACGCTGATCAAAAGAAATTAATTCATGACAAAGTTGCTAAAGAAAACCGTCATCTCATCTGGCTATATGCACCCGGATATAGCGATGGAAAAAAACTAAATACATTAAACTTGATAGAAACCACCGGAATAGAAATTGAAAAGATACAACCAACAGACCCGGTATCGATAGTGGTTAATTCTTCCATTGTAAAAGATACCATCTCAGTCTGGAATTCTGTAATCAACCCTCTGTTTATTGTTAAAGATTCAAATGCAGAAAGCCTGGGAGTGATTTCCGGAACACCGCAGATTGGTTTTGCGAAAAAGAAACTAAGAGAAAGTACATCATGGTTCATCAGCCTACCTCCCGATAATCCCAAACTCTGGCGGCACATTTTCAAAGAAGCAGGCGCACATGTTTATGACGATAGTGAAGATATTTTTTATAGTGGCAATGGCACGCTCACTGTTCACACGAAGCAAGGCGGAGCAAAAACAATCCTACTTAAAAATGGTAAAAGTATTTCGATAGTACTTTTACCTTTCTCTACCACCATTTTAAATCCTGAAACGGGAGAACTTGTATTGTAGTAGGACTAAGTTCCTGTTTTTGAGAGAAAATACCTTCTATCCATAATCTCCTTTTACGGGAAGCGATATTTTCAAAACCCTTTGGTTATAGGTTGAAATTCTATTTTATTATTTCAGCGCATATTCAAATTGGTAGCTACCTGATCCTACCTTAATTTTCAAATCATTTCCATCTTTGCCTGAAGAGGTAATTGTTTTTAATTTTCCAATATCGATCCCGTGTTCCGTAATGTTTGCTGATGCCGCTTTTGGAAGCACAAGGGTTGCCGTTGTGTTGGTTGGAATTTGTACTGAAAGTTTAAACATTCCATCCTGTATTTCCCATGATGATTTTGCCAGACCATAACCTGTTTCCAATTCAGCGGAGGCGTTTGATAATTTTCCTCCAGGCTTAGGCGCGATTAAAATTTCTTTATAGCCTGGCACTACTTCCTGAAGACCAGCAACGGTTCGGTACATCCAATCGCCAATGGCTCCGTAAGCATAATGATTAAATGAATTCATATCCGGAGTCTGAAATGTGCTGTCAGGTTTTATTCCATCCCAACGTTCCCAAATCGTTGTGGCTCCCATCTTTACAGGGTAAAGCCATGATGGATAAGTTTCCTGCATTAATAAATTATATGCAACATCAACGAAGCCAAATCGTGTAAGCACTTCACAGAGATAAGGTGTACCAAGTAAACCGGTTGTTAAATGATTGCCATAGTCTTTTACATTTTGCACCAGGCGCTCCGCAGCTTGAGCGCGTAGGTTTTCTGGTAGCATATCAAAATTTAATGCGAGCACATAAGCCGTTTGTGTTCCGGTGACAAGACGCCCATTAGCGGTAAGGTATTCTTTTTGGAAAGCATCTTTGATCTGCTTCAACATCTCAGCGTACCGTGATGCATCTTCGGTTTTTCCTAAAACCTTAGCAGATTTAAGAAGTAGTTGCGTAGAGTGAGCCCAAAAGCACTGAGCGATTAAATATTTATCGGTGACTGTGGACCGATCATCATCATCATGAACAGGCTTGTAGAAGAGCCAATCACCAAAATGAAATCCACTATTCCATAAATCAGTTTTGCTAGTCTTGTCAATGTAGTTTACCCATGCCTTCATGCTTTCATATTGTTGTTCAAGAATCCGTTTGTCACCAAAGGCCATATACATGTTCCATGGAATGATCGTAGCGGCATCTGCCCATCCTGCTGAAGCCCCAAAGTCTTTGTTCACCATATTTGGAACGACAGGTGGAACACGACCGTCTTCTGCCTGATCAGTAGCAAGATCTTTTAACCATTTGGTAAAGAACGTAGCAGCATTCATCCGGCATAAGCCCTATCATCAACGCACTTTTTTATTTTTTCTCTTTTGGCCATTCACTTACACCAGCCTGCCCCATAATGGCTTCTGCATTTCTAAAAAACCGATTGGCACCTATTACCTTAGCATTTCCAATGGGAGAAATCGTTGCAAAGGCAAATGCGCTTCCAGTAAAAGAGGTTTGCAATGAAACTGCGCCATCTTTCTTTTCCAATAAAAGTTCTAGTCGGCCTTTGGCGAGATGATAAATTAACTTTGCATTACTTTTGGTTACAACCTGTTCGTGTCGTATTGTCATTATATTTTCATTGCCAAGGGATGTATAACAATCTTTCAAGGTTATAGAGGTTCCGGAAACTTCAAAAGATCCATCAGGATGAATAGCGTAGTCTACAGATTGTGCCCGACTAATAAAAGGCAGGAGATTGATTAGACCGAAGGCTAATAGAAAATAAATGCTTTTTTGAATTTTACCATAGGCGCAAATTGATTTAAAAATAAAACTATTGCATCCTGATCAATCCTGTTTAAATGATAATAGCCAAAGTAAAAAATCATTTGGTACTTCCTGTTTTGCTTTAAGAACAGGCTTCTTCTACTTTCGAAACACCATCCCATTTTTTGTGGAAGTACTCATCCTCCCTTTTCTTCTTACTGCTTATTTTTCCATTCTGTTAACACATTATTTCGTGTAAATCTAATTCAGAACGAGGCAATTTTTATATTGTATATTTTCCTTTTTGGCAAGGGTAGTAAGGTAGATACAGTTCAAAAACAAATATTCCTGGATTGGATATGGCTCTTCCGTGGAAAGGCACTAGTGATCCTTCTTTTCAGGATATGGCAGGATGCATATCTAACATTTTATACATAAATTGATTCCTTTACAAATTTTAGATGAAGCTACCTAAAGTGTTTTTGTTCGCTGTTGTTTTTCTTCTTGAACTTTCACTAACTCTTGAAGCTCAGCAACCTCAAGAATGGAAATAGTTTTGTATGCAAAGATTGAAAACGCCAATTCTTTGCGTCAGACTCATTGGCCAGAAACCAAATTTTACTAAAACAAAATGAAGGACTAAGTAATATTGCAGTATAACAGCTACCAGCAGAACACTGTAATACAAAATATAGGCAATCTTAATATATATCAAACGATACATTAATAATAATCTGAGGTAATATGAAAAAGTTAACAGTATCATTTATTCTTATAAGCACCCTTCTCCTTGATAGCACCGCGCTTCTAGGCCAGGAAATTGACTACAAAGGTTTTCCGCAATGGAAATGGCAGAAGCGCGATTCAACCGAATATTATCTTTATACACCTTCAAACGTTAAGCCAGGAGAAAAATATCCAGTAGCTATATTTCTTCACGGCTGCTGCGGAGAGGATTACCACGCTACTTTGCGCAGCACAGTAGATCCACCCATTCGCATGTGGCACAACTTCGGTTTGAACGAACAAAAAATCCCTACCTATTTGATTGCACCACAGACGAGCAGAGGATGGTCTCAGCATATTGAAAACTTAAAAGCTGTAATTGATGAGTTGATTAGCACAGGGAAAGCTGATCCACAGCGAATTTACATCACCGGTTTTTCAATGGGAGCGGCAGGTACCTGGGAGTTTATAAAAAGATACCCCAACTATTTTGCAGCGGCACTTCCAATGGGAATAGATTTTAGTGGCGATCCTGAAAAAATTAAACATGTACCCATCTGGACAAACAAAGGTGAAACGGATTGGTTTTCGCGAAGCCTTAATAAACAGGTATCCGTTTTGCGTACGTTAAATGGTGATCCTTATAGTCTGGATGCGAACTGGCAAACCGGAGTGAATCCTGTTTTCACTGAATTCAAAAGTGTTGGGCATGGTGTGCAATGGATAGCAACAAGCAGACAAGATCTTGCTGGTTGGGCCTATTCGAAAGTCAATGATGGAAATAAATACCCTACAGTCTATTTTAAATCGCCATTGTACAAGACACGGTTTACAGAAGATCAACTGGTTAGTGTGGAGATCGAAGCAAATGATCCGGATGGTTTTATCGAACGGATTGAAGTGTTCGTGAATAATAAACTCTTACAAACTATTAACAAAGCACCATTCATCGCTCAATTCAAAATGGTTTCTGGTGATGTGAGTATTGAAGCCAAGGCGTATGACAACAATGGGAAAATAACTTCAACATCCACGATTGTGAAGACAAATATAAAAACAAGTTTCATAACAGATGTACTACCTGCAGGAATGCAGGGCGGATATTATGAGAAGAAACTTTCAGCGAGTGGCAACGGTGTTGTACAATTTGAGTTGACTGAAAAAGGTAAGTTGCCAGCGGGATTGATCTTGACGGATGGATTGATTAAAGGTATTCCTGTACAGACGGGAAACTTTACATTTGAAATAATGGCACACGATGAAGATCGCGGAGATGAGAAAGCAAAACAGTTTACACTTGAAATAAAAAATAAGCTGCCGAATGAAGTGGTTATTACAGAAGTCAGGAATTATAAAGGTGAGGTTTTTCCTTTGGCCAAAGTTGTGCTCGGAGAATCTTTGTGGAGAAATACGGATGGTGAAGTTAACTTCAGCGAAGTGGAAGGTTACAACAACTTAACCTTCATTCAAGGCGATTTGTACGACACTGCAAATGTTACCAATTACATGAGCTTTCGTGTAGACGAGCCCGTTATCGTTTTTGTGGCTTACGAACGAAAAGACAATCTTTTCAAATCAACCATACCTGCTTGGGTGAAAGCGTTTACAAAAGAAAAAGGAAAACAAATTGTTGCTCAGTATTATTACTATGATGTTTACAGCAAGAAATTTCCCAAAGGTATAATCTCACTTCCCGATGCCTACGAAAAACAAAATGGTGTAAATACAAATTACTTTATAATGATTAAACCGGATGGAAAGTAGAATGAAGTTGTCAATATCAACCTTAATATATCCATCCTGATCAATCCTGTTTAAATGATAATAGCCAAAGTAAAAAATCATTTGGTACTTCCTGTTTTGCTTTAAGAACAGGCCTCTTCTACTATCGGCCAAGGGCGGCTATGATTTTTTAGGCGTTGCTGTGCAGCGTTACTTTTGATAAATATCTATTGAATTAGAATATGAGAACTTTTCAATCAGTCCATTTCGGCTATTTCTTCTCAAAATTTGCAGTTACACTTCCTACATTATCAATCACCACTTTCAATTTAATATCCTGATTAATAATTACCAGTTCAACAGGAGAACCTGGGATTACCAGGTGTCCTTTTTCTAAAGATAAGCCTCTATCGGTTAGAGAATTCACCAGCCATCGTAACGAGTGAAGAGGGCCCCCCATTATCTCTGAAGCCTTTGCAGAAACTATGAAGGAATCATTATTATAAACAGTAAACTTCTCATCCAAGAATTGTAAATCTTCAGGGGAAACTCTTTGGTTTCCTATAATAAGTCCAGTATGAATGCCACCAGAACAAATTAATTCTTGGATTGTCGGTGGGTTAACCCAAAAATTGTACTCATGAATTTCAATTCCCGGACTTACGTAGTCTATTGCATTTATAAGCTCTTGATCAGAAAGGTTTTTTCCTTCAAGGGTTTTTCCAATTTTTAAAACAATTTCTGGTTCGATTGCGCAATTAATGTAATCACTCCAGTTAACATTTACTTGGTTGTCTCTAACATGGGGATAGAATAATTTTGCATAAATAGGTTCACTTAAACCAAATTGCTTCCGAATTGAATTGCTCGTACAACCTATTTTGAATCCTGCAACATGCTCTCCGTATTCGATTCTTCTTTTCGTTACTAAATCCTGTACTTCATAAGCGTCTTGAATTGAAAGATTTCGTACTGAATCATCTTCTCCGTGCCATTCTTTTTTATAAAAGGAGTGATAAAAGTGACTTGCTATAGATTCGAGTGTCTTCATTTAATTTGGTTCAGCTATGATTATCGGCAATAGTTTTTAACTTATTAATCAAGCTGAGGATTTATTAATCAATTACTTTTTCTTTTTCTCGTCTCTTTCGATGATGTATCGATTTACGTGGTAATAAATTCCGCGCAACAGAATACTTATCCAGTCTGGTCATCCATTCAATTCGTATCCTAATTCGTATACCGCTTTTTAAATCAAGAGCGTGCGAATTAAAATATCATCCTCGTTACTCAGTGTTGACCCCATGCCCATACTTTCCATGCAAGCACCTAAATAAAAACGGCTTACACAATGTTGCAAACGCTTTGCGGAATGTTATTTTAAATGAATTTATTTTAATAGCGGGCATGTGAAGCAAGGTTAGTGAGGGTTAGGGGTAGCTAAAAATATTTCATAGGTCTTTGCTTCCGAGGTCCATTTGTATCCCAACTCAAATCTGTTTTACCGCCAACAGGTTACTCCGCTGGAGTAAAATACACGAAGAAATAATTTTCCACAAACACGTTGCTCCTCTGGAGAAGCAAGCATCAAACAATTAAAGATTTATCAATCAATGTAAATCAACTATTATAGTTTAAAAGCAATTTCCCAGAGCTCGGCACGCATTCGTCTTGATCTTGTGTAGTAAAGTTGTTAATTTCAATTTTTATTCAGGTTATGGTTAACTATTATCAAAGTGCAAAAAACAAACCGCAAATATTTAATCAGCTAAATTGTAAGGAGCTTTTATTTGTTCACTACAATTGCCCGCTAGAATTTGGCAAAACTATTAATTGGTCTGAGCAGAATTTTATCTTATATATTATTTCAGGAAAAAAAGGTTTGCATACTCCCGGCCAATCTTGGATTCTCACTAGAAGTGACGCTGCCTTTGTAAAGAAAGGCGCAGCCATCATCGATAAATATTTTACTGAAGAAGTACTTTGCATCATCACCTTCTTTATTCCCGACAATTACCTACGATCTTTCATTCACGACCATAAAAATTTAACGCGTCAAAAAGTTTTGAGTACATCCTGTAATGATCTGGTAATACCCTTACAGACCAATGATTTAATGAGTGCCTATATAGAATCATTATTGCCTTATTTTTATGCCGAAACAAAACCTTCCGAAGAGCTACTCGAGTTAAAATTTCGCGAACTCCTCCTCAACATTTTAAGCAATCCGGAAAATCAACAGCTAAACAATTATTTACACCAACTCACCATGTCGCGAGCCGACAATCTACGGCAAACGATGGAGGCAAACTGTCTTTTTAATCTCACGTTGGAGAACTATGCAAGATTAAACAACTTAAGTCTATCATCTTTTAAACGACACTTCTTTTCCGTATTTCACATGAGCCCGGGGCAGTGGTTGCTGCGACAAAAACTTGACTATGCGCACAAGCTGTTGCTTACATCGGACAGATCGATATCAGAAATTTGTTTTGAAAGTGGATTTGAGGACAGCACCAACTTCAGTCACGTGTTCAAGAAAAAATTTGGCGAATCACCATTAAAATTCCGCGCGAAATTTAACCCGCCATACAGTTATAAAATATGAACCGCGTTCACAAATAGTTGATCTTTTTAACAAGGTTTTCGCTGTTATACCTATTTACCTTTATTGGACAATTAAATAAGGTATAACTAACAACCCTTGAGTATGAAAAAAATTAAAAACATTCAAGCAATGTTCACGATGTTCACACTTACAATCTTGACCTTCGCGTTTAACGCCTGCGAGAAAGAGCCTGTAATGAACATTGGAACCGCCAGTAAAGAAAATGCCAATGTTATTGTCGATTGGTATGAACTTCAATTGAAGATGACGTTAAATGCCAGTCCCGCAATTAGCCCTCTAATAGCTAACCGGTCGTATGGCTTTATTGGAGTAGGGCTTTATGAATCTGTGCGCCCGGGCATTAAGAATTCAATCAGCTTAAGTCAAAAGCTTTTACAAATGCCAACAATGCCCATGACGGAGAATGGGAGTAGATATTCATGGTCGGTTTCGGCTAATGCAACATTGGCCAAGTTGGTTGCTTATTTCTACCCAGTGGCAGTTGTTACGGCTAATCAACAACGGATTGATTCTTTGGAAACGGCTTATAATGAGACATTAAAATTAACGCTTGACGCACAAGTATTTGTGCGCTCGCAGACGTTCGGAATCGCAGTAGCAGAAGCCATTATTAACTGGTCACAGAGTGACAATCTTAATCTTTCGAATGCTGATTACACGCCTCCCGTATTCCCTGGTTCTTGGGTGCCAACATCGCCAGCAAATGGATTATCTCCTTATTTTGGAAACACGCGCCCGTTCATAGAAGAAAGTTTACAACATACCTCTCCTTCTTTTGTATATGCATATTCGGAAGAACTAAATTCTGATTTTTACAAAATGGTAAAGGATATGTATGACAACTCTAAAACCCTTACAACAGATCAAAAAAACATTGCCCTTTATTGGAATGACGCGGGCGTTGGTGTTGGCTATTTACCTCCCGGACATTCTGTTTCTATTCTCACTCAAACTATTAAAAAAGAAAAAAGCAATCTGGCTGATGCCGCTGTAGCTTGCGCGAAAACTGGCATTTCTTTGCATGATGCTATTATTGCGTGTTGGAAATCAAAGTATGAACACAATTTACTTCGACCAATTACCTATATCAAAAAAAATATAGATGACTCTTGGGCACCCGTATTAGGGACACCGCCATTTCCTGAATACCCTGCAGCCCATGCTTTTATTACAGCAGCATTTATGGAAACCATGACAAACCTTTATGGGAATAACCATTCCTTTACTGACAATACCTATCAGACAAAATATGGTGGTGCGCGCACTTACACCTCATTCAACGCTGCCGCAGAGGAGTGCGGAATGTCACGGTACTTCGGTGGTATTCACTATCTGCCTTCTATTACCAACGGATTAAAGTTAGGAAAGGAAGTAGGCACATTAGTCAATAACATAAAGCTTACGCCTTCCAACGATCACTAAAAACGTATCGCAACACAAAGTTTAAAAACTTAGTCAATTGAAGGGAGTCTTCGGACTCCTTTTTTTTAACCTTTTGTGTTGCACTTATTACTTGAACTTAGGATAGACGTAAACTGATTTAAAAATAAAGCCATTCCATCCTGATCAATCCTATTGCAAAGGCATTGTAAATTTTCTTTATTAAGAGAAATGATGATAGTCAAATCATGCAATTATGTTGAAATGCCTGTTTAACTTCAAAAACAGGCAGGATAGAACAGGATTAAATTCACTGCGGAATTTTTAACATTGCTAATAAATTCTAAATCGATATGAAAAGAATAACGATAATCTTGCTTCCGGTTTTGATTGTAGTAGGGCTGATAGCATGCAGTGGCGATGAAGAAGTGAAGCGTTTTACATTATCCATTACCAATGGTACAGGTAGTGGCGTGTATCCGGTTGGGCAAACGGTTACCATAACTAGCCAAGCGGCAGAAGAAGGAAAGGAATTTGATCAATGGATTGGAGATGCTGATCTTGTTGCCAGTAAAATAAATCCAGTAACCACGCTGTCAATGCCTTCGCGTGATGCTGCCATTACCGCTACATATCGTGATATTGATTTAGGTGAACCGGTTGGAATCACACTTGACAAAACAGTAAAATATCAAACCATCGATGGCTTTGGATTTTTTGGCGCTTACGATGTTTGGTGGGGAAGTGCCTCTAACATGTGGAATGATGCATGGGGCGAAAAAGTAATCAGCGATTTAGGTATTACTATTTGGCGCAACGAATATTTTCCTCCTGCCACAGCTACTGTAGGGCAAGATGCCGACTGGGCAAAACAAAAGCCGGTTGTTGAAGGATTGAAAGCCAAAGCAGATAAATATAACGTTGACCTTAAATTTATTTTCACCGTATGGAGTCCACCTGCGGACCTTAAATGGCTATCAAATTTTACATGGCCAGGCGATGCAAACGCAACGCGAAATGCAGGCGCGGTATCAACAAAAAACGGAGGAACACTCAATCCAAATAAATACACTGAATATGCAAACTGGTTAAAAGATGGAATACAACTCTACAAAGATGCAGGGATTGATCTCTATGCGTTGAGCTTGCAAAACGAGTTAATGTTTACTCAAACCTTTAACTCTTGCACCTATACCTTTACGTGGTACAACGACCTTGTGAAAGATGTAGTGCCAAAAATAAAATCAACGTATCCAAACGTAAAAGTGTTTGGGGCAGAACACATGTTGGATATGGAAGGAGCAGACATTAACTGGCCTTTCTTTTATCACGCCAATGTGAAAGCTGATGCAGCCGCTGCTTCCAATCTGGATATTCTAGCAGTGCATGGTTACACAGATGGCGTGGCACCATCCAGTGGATCGGGTTTGGCAGAACGATGGACAAACCACCGTCAACAATTTTCTACGCCCATGAATAAGCCAGCATGGATGACGGAGACTTCTGGTTATTTAGACGCATGGCTCGGCTCTTCCGTTAAGCCCGGAGCATTAAGCCTGGCACAAGACATTCACGCAGGATTGTATTATGGAAACATGAGTGCGTGGGTTTGGTGGCAAGGCAGTGGCCAAGGTGGAATAGATGAATTTAATCTTATGAAAGGCACAACGGTAGGTAAGAAGTATTACGCATCTAAGCATTTCTACCGTTATGTTCGTCCCGGAGCAGTGCGCATCGCAGGTGTTTCAACAGATCCAACTGTTTTTGTAACCGCGTACGAGCACGCCACCAATGGAACGCATACAGTCATTGTTATTAATTCAGGAACAGCAGCTAAAAATCTTTACCTCAGTAGTGTTGGATCAGGCTTACCCGATTCATTCTCTATGTATAGAACAACTGAAGGAAGCGAAAACTGCACATTAATAGGCACAGTAAACATGGGAATGTTAAATAGCTTTGTTATACCAGCGAAGAGTATCATTACACTTCAGGCTGGTGGCGATCCGCTTTAAACGAAACTGATGAACTTGATTAAGACATATTTGGGTTTACTAGTCGGCTTTGTGCTCTTCTTAAGCTGTACTAAAACGGATGACCACCCAAAACTTCATCGCGCCATCTCCTATCCGCAAAGTAAGGTAATTAATTCCTTGCGGTGGACAAGTAATCCATCTCGTTATCCTGGCACTAACTCTGACATGCATTGGTGGACATGGGGAATTGATAGCGCAGTGTATATAGTGGATGATGACGGGAAAAATTTTGACGGCCCAGCGCACTATGCACATGTGCTCAGAATTAATGGTATCCCGCCACATCATATAGTAGAAACCATGACCGACTTTCAAGATGAAGCATATGACTTTCGGCATAACATTCCCAACGAACTTGTACGCAGGTATGTTTGCGGCATTGTGTCCATTGATTCAATATTGTATGTAACACTATATGATTATGACTGGAACCTGCCGGATAAAATCCTCAATCGCGATACACTCTATTCCCGTATCCAGCAATTTAATCCATGGCATCATCTTGATTCTGCACTGGGTTACACTATGGGCTTTATTGATTCCTATTCCAAACACTATGGTGTAGCGGGTATTATTACTTCGCGTGATTCAGGAAAAACGTGGATAAACATTCCTACTAAAAACACCCCTCGTTTTCTGGGGCCAAATTTTGCGGCCTTAGCCTTTCTTACTTTTGGACCAGGCAATAAGCAAACACCTGCCGAACTTCAGCCCTATGTGTATGCTATCTCAAATGACAACAACTGGGAAAGTGGTGATCATATTTTTCTCACTCGTGTACATCGCGACAGCATTCTGGAAAGAAAAGCCTGGCAATTTTTTGAAGGCATTGCTCAGCAGCCTTCGTGGACAAAGCAAGAATCAGAAGCCAAACCAATATTCTCAGACAACGGACATGCGGGGCATCCTACGATCACCTTTAACAAAGCTCTGAGGCGCTATATTCTATGTGTTGCCAGTGATGTAATTCCACATAAAGAAAATGCAACACCTGAAGAACGTAAGCAATGGGACTGGGCTTCAGAAATGCAACTGTATGAATCCATTAACCCTTGGGGACCGTGGTCAATCTTTCACAACGATCCGCAGTGGGGTGGAAAAGATCATACCTGCTACCTGCCTCAGATACCAAGTGCATGGTTGAGCAGCGATGGGCTTTCAGGTGTAATGATGTATGCAGGCGATTATACCAATCGCAAGGGTGAGTATTATGGATTGATGACACAAAAGTTTACGCTGGTTATACCAGATAAATAAAATTCATCTCGCACTTAAAAGTTAAGGGAAGAATTAGAAGTGCGAACATTATAACATGAAATATTTAAGTATTTGTTTTATTCTATGCAGCGGATTGGCGACAGCACAAAACGGAACCGACACATGGTTTCCATTTAACCCAACCGACTATTATAAACCCGGCTCACTCAACATGAGCGATTGGTTAGATAAACCCGCTGGCAAGCATGGCTTTTTGCAAATCAAAGGCAAAGACTTTGCGTTTGAAGATGGAACACCTGTAAAATTTTGGGGTGTGAACATTGCGGGTGATGCCCCGTTCTCCAATGCAGAAAAAGCGACAGAGTGGACTCGCTTCATGGCCAAGTACGGAATAAACGGAGTGCGCTTTCACAAATTTACATGGGATGCTACCGATGGAATTCATTCCACCCAAATTACAGACGAAAACTGGAAGCACTTCGATTTCTTCTGCAACAGCCTGCGCACTGCTGGCATTTATTACAGCTGGTCGCACATTTATGGTCATCGCGTGATGAAAGCCGATAGCGCACGGTTATTGGCATATGAGGAGGTGAAGGATACAAAATTTCCGTGGTCGCATTTAAACTCAACAACGTGCTCATTGGTAAACTTTGCAGAAGATTTACAAGCACTGAACATTGAGCTTACGGTGAACATGCTCAATCATTTAAATCCCCTAACTGAAAAACGCTATGCCGATGATCCTGCACTATCGTTTATCGAATTACAAAATGAAGATAACATTTATTGGGCAGCTATAGAAGAAACCTTAAAGCAAACACCAACCTATCGCAAGCTATTGTGCAAAAAGTTTTCAGATTGGCTTCAGAACAAATACAAAACACAACAGTCGTTAAATGATGCCTGGAGTAATCAAGGCATGGATGCAGGTGAATCGCTCGCATTACAAAACATCTATCCGCATCCCAATCACGGATTATTTTCACATGAATATGACAAAGCACTAAAAGAAAATCGAAGTGTGCCGCAATACATTGCTGATCGCGCTACTTTTTTATATGAAGAGCAATTGGCGTTTTATAAAAAGTTTATAGCTGCCATTCGCGCCACCGGATACAAAGGTGTAATTGTAGGCAGTTGCTGGCAGGCAGGATCGGGCATCACACATTTTTATAATCTTCATACAGATTATGTAGCAGGTGCAATTGATCGTCATAACTATTTTGGTGGCGGAGAAGGGCATTCGTTAAAACCCGGTAAGTTTGAAAACAAAGCTATGGTATCGCAACCTGGCTCAGGATTATTTAGCACTGGTTTTCAACAAGTGGCAGACCGACCTTTTCAAATTTCAGAATGGATGAGTTTGATACCTACCGAGTGGACGGCAGAAAGCTCGCCCATCATTGCCGCCTATGGCATGGGCTTGCAAGGCTGGGATGCTTCGTATGCATTCGCCATGGATTACTCCGAGTTTACCAAAACCATACAAAGCCATGGAGTGTATAATGTTACATCGCCTACGCAACTGGCGCTATATCCTGCATTAGCAGCAATGATCTATCGTGGCGATGTAAAGGAAGGTGATGTTATTGCCAACCGAAATGTAAACATCCATGATCTTAAAGAAGGCAAACTCGACTTCGTTGAAAAAACCGCCCAACAATACGATGTAAAAAGTTTTGAGTCGGCCGTGCCCATGGAGGCATTAGCTATTGGGCCGGTTACCATTTCATTTGATGAATCAATGCCGACAATGAGAATTGATCTATCGAAGTTTTGGAACCAAGCGAAAAAAGAAATTACATCTACTACAAATCAGTTAAAGTGGAACTATTCAGGCAAGGGATACTTCACTATTAACACTCCAGGTACAAAAGGCTTAATTGGTTTTGCGGAAAATCAAGAGCAGACATTAGGTTCGATAAAAATATTAACGAGTAACAACTTTGCCGTAATCCTGATCAGTAGTATGGAAAAAGATAACTCCATTGATCAAGCTAATCGAATCTTGGTTACCACTATGGCGAGAGCACAAAACACAGGAATGGAATTTAGTGCTGACCGAACTGAACTCATGAGAGTGGGGACATCTCCCATTATGTTAGAACCTGTAAAGGTCGATGTTCAACTTAACCCTGCGCGAAAAGGAACTGTATATGTGCTCGACCATACAGGCAGCCGTACGGGAGAGACAATACCTATCACGAAAGGAAGACTTTTATTGGATGGCGCTGTACACAAAACGATCTACTACGAGATTGACTATTCGAAATAGCACGTATTAATTATCAGAAGTACGTTCATTCAAAATTTAATACTCTACCAATAGCTTAGTTGACGTTGATTTATAGTTCGCACCGGTAATCCGTGAAGTATAGATACCAGTTGGTAAAACAGGCAGCTTAATTTCGCGCCTACTTTTAGGGAATTTTTGAAGGCTGCATACCAATTGTAGGATCACATGGTAATAAACCCACATTATGCAATAGAAACGCATTTGCATAATTTGACGAATGAAAATCAAACACTTACGTTGAAAAATATTTTCCCTATTGGGCGATTTTCATTGTAAGGTCATGACGCTTCGGTCATGATCCTGATAGTAGCATCAGGGTTTAACCTTGACATCCTGACAGTAAACGTCAGGATCGTCCAACGCTACGGGCAGATTATGCATCCTAATCATAATCTGGGATAAAACGACTATTCCAGGAGATACTTTTTAATTTCTGACGAAATGTTAAAACTATTTGCCGTTAAGATTATTTCTTTTGAAGTAACAAGTCCGATTACTTCCTACCATTTTTTTTGCCTGTAATTACTTGAATTTTTCCGGCTCATACTTAGAGGTTGTATCTGGTTTTGCCTTTTTGTATTCCCAAACAGTAATGATCACCGTGCTGATCAGGACTAATAATCCTCCCACTACAGAAAATAAGTTTAACTTTTCGTGGAGCCATAGTGCAGCAATGGGCAACGCGAAAAAAGTAATCAAAAAGTTAGAGAAGGCTACTTGTATAGCATCCAGATTTTTTAGTGCCTTAAAAAACAAAAGCATGGATAAAAAATTGTGGAATACCGTTAGCAATAAAAGTCCAGTCCAAGTACGTGATGTGAAAGAAGAAATCGTGCTGAACACATCGCCTTCGTAATGCCAAACCAATGGAGCCAACAAAAGCACCATGAAGATGTAGGTATAGAAAAGCATTTCCATTTCGGTATAATCGTTGGCTATTTTTTTACAGAAGGTGTTATAAAATCCACTTCCAAAAACGCCAAGAAAAATCAGCGCATTGCCCAGCATGTATTGAATGGTAAAGTCGCTATTGAATATGTCTTTTAATGAAACGAGACTAACACCGACTATTGCAATCCCAAAACTTATCCAACGTAAAGGCGTCATCTTTTCTTTTAAAATAACATACGCAAGTACTGCCGATAATATGGGTAAGCATAACGCGATAATCGCTGCATTACTGGCTGTTGATTGCTGTGTACCAATGGTGGTGAGTACTTGAGCAGGAAATTGACCTACTATTGCAAGCAATATAAAAACTTTCAAATCGCTCAGCTTTCTCTTTTTATTTACTCTTACATCCTTAATTACAAATGGAATAAGAAAAAGTGTTGCCATCAGCATAGGTAAAAATACGGTGCTAAAGGCTCCAACCTGATCTTGTACCAACTTGATGGAGGTGAATTGTAAAGCCCACATCAAATTACATAGCAATAGTAAAATCCAGGCGGTTGTAGTTTTATTCATGCTAATTGCTATGTTTTGTTCGCGTGTATTTTTTTAAAACTAATGTCCGTTGCTCATGAATGATCATTTTAAAGTGGCCACAAATCCACCAAAAGGCAAAACTTCAACTATCAATTTTTTACCTGATGCAATAGAAAAATCCGAAGATGAAAATTCCTGATTGGTTTTACCATCGGTGATCACAGAAGCCGAAAAAGAATTTCCTTTCAAACGCGAGAGATCGATGTCCCATTTTTGTTTTTCATTTGTTCCATTAATGCCCCCGATATACCATACGCTGTTTGATCTTCTGGCTATAATACAATCCTTTCCGGGATACCCCGCGAGCAGAACGGTTGAGTCCCAGGCAACCGGTACTGTTTTTAAAAAGGTTTTTGGTGCCTCGGGTAAAGAAAGAATTGCTTCAACTTTATCAGCGATATGTAGAATACCGTTTTCAAATACAACGGCTAAGGCCAGCTCATGCGCATAGGTAGTAGCATGCGGATATCGTTGATTTGAAAACGTGACAGGTGTATAATCCATTGATCCGACTACATTGCGCGTAAAAGGAAGAATGGTGTTGTGCCACACAGCATGACTGGTATAGAGGCTGTCGAACGCATAATTTTCCGCACCTTTTACCGCTTCCATACCAATTAGGTTTGGCCAGGTTCTGTTCCAACCGCGCGGCAATGTGCAGCCATGAAAATTGACAAGTATTTTATTGTCGGCTGCATCCTTCAAAATATCCAAGTACTGCTTAATGATTTTCGGTTTATCACTTTGAAAGAAATCCACCTTAATCCCTTTCACTCCCCATGCTGCCAACTTTTTAAATTCTTCTTTTCGCTCTATATTATTGCTCATAATGTCGCGTGGTCTTTCTGTAACACTATTGTGAGCGCCACCAGAATTATACCACATCAAAATACCAATGTTTTTTGTACGTGCATAATCAACGAGTTGTTCAATAGTACCTCCTTTCATAATATCCCAATTGGCATCCACAAGAGAATACTCCCACCCCATCTCTGCCGACAAGTCAACAAATTTTTTGAGCGATGTAAAGTTCTTAGAACTTCCAGCATCGCTCCACCAACTCCATGAAGATCGGCCAGGCTTAATCCACGAGGGATCCGAAATTTGAGAAGGAGGATTTAGTTTTACCACCATGTCTGATTCTACAATGTCCGAAAGGTTTTCGCCCACAATGACCACACGCCACGGAGTTGCCCAAGGCAATGTTGAGGCTGGAATATGAGTTACTGTATTATTTGCTTCTGAAACCTCAGGCATACGAATTACATATAAACCACTGTCTGCTTTCGGCTGAAGATGTGCCGCAAAATAAGTAGAGTCTACAGCCGCTTCGGTAAGCAACATCCAGGCATTCTCTGTTTGAAAGAGTGCAGGAAAAGCCCAACCTTCAATGGATGGAGCAGACGTGCCAATGGGTATGCCATTTTCAAAATAACGTTCGTAACCTGGCGACCACATTGTGATTTTATCATACGGCTGAAGCCACGTTTTGCCATTTCCTTTTATTGAAAATCCGGTCATTTCTTGTTCTACGCTATACACGGTAGTGGAATCTTTATCTGGAAAACAATAACGAAACGCTACCCCGTCATTGCTCGCTCGGGCAATAATTTGAATCTTATCCGCCTTATCATTTTCAAACGTAAGCGTCATTTCATTGGCCTGATTACGCATGGTTTTTCGCTTGCCCGTTGGCAAGGCAAAAGTCTCATCTATGGATACAATAGAACCTTGAGAAATAAAGTGAAGATGCTGAACAAACGATGCATCACTTCGCAGAATGCCCAAAGGTGAACTACCGATAACCTGTTCTTTAACAGAAGAACCTTTTTTAAAAACCGAATAAAATAATTGAGCGTGCTCGTCAAATGAAACGGAAAATTCAATATTTCCAGAAGGCGAAGAAACAATCCATTCCTCTTTCTTGTCTTGGCATGAAATGAGAAGTGCAATCAACGAAATGATATTGACTGACGTGATGAGTAAATTCTTCATATTTATGTGATCAATGTAAGTAGTTAGATACAGTAATGGGCGATGTCAACACGTTCGTACTAGGCTTCATTTTCTCAACGTGGATAGTTCCAACGCTATTCTCTTACTCGTTGGCGAATTTGGATTTGCTTCTCCAACAAAATCATCAATCAACAGATTTTGAACTTCAAGGCATTCAATACCGTGAGTGAAAAAATTAGGAAGGCCATCACCCCATTTCAAATCAAAGTTCCGAATCGCAAGACTATTAACATACTGAGCATAAATACCAGGAATGTCATGCTCAAAAATTTGCTTTTCGTAGATGGCCGTAGGGCGCAATTCGAAATTGCCACCCTTCGTCATCGTATCGCGTCCCTTCACGATTTTTAGTTTGAGATTGTTGAACTGAATATTCTCCATCCTACTTTCTTTGTCGCCATAGATCAAAATTCCGTGCCCAGCGGTTGCCGAAATATTATTGAATTGAATATTCTTTATTTGCCCTGGGCGCTTGCCAGCAAACCTGGACGTAGAAGACAGATGAATAGGCTCACCGTTGCCCCACCAAATTCCATTATGCAAACGTGTTTCAATGATAATGTCTGTAAAGATTAACTCTTCAATATCCGAGGCATCGTGCGCAAAGATTCCTATTCCACGATTTGATTCAGTTATAATAATGTTAGAGAAAATGCATTTACGGATAGGATGCTGGCCATATCCAATTCGAATGGCAGATGAACGGGATTGCAAGCGACAATTTGTTACCTGAATGTTTTCGGCATAAATACTTTTATTCCCATGCGTGTATTTGTCTTGTTCCTTCGAATCAAAACCCGGAGTATTTTCTATTCTCGCAAAACCGGTAACGATAATAGCATCGTCTCCGGCTATAATATCACAATTTGAAATTCTAATGTTTCTTGAAACAGTGATATGAATTCCGTCACTATTAGGTATCATAATATTGTTCAATAGCGAAATCCCTTCCACCAATACATCCTCACAATAGCCAAAACGAATTGCCCATACAGGAGTATCCTTAACGGTAACATCTTTTATCGTTACTTGATTGCAATGAAAAAAAACGATGGTCATTCCGGGTTGTGACTTACGTTTAATTGGGCCGTCCGTGAGAAATATTCCTTTTGGTAAATACTTTTCCTTTTGCCGCGTATAATTTAAATCATAGGGCTTTGTTGTATTCTGCGATAATCCGTCCTGATGATTTTGTGTGGAATCATAAAAACTAGATCCCCTCCCATTAATGATTCCCTTACCCGTTATGCTTATATTGGAAGCATCTTGACAAAAAATCATTCCATAACGTTCAGTCCCAATTTTAAAATCTTCAAGATTTTCACTTGACCTCAGTTCGGCACCTTGCTCAAGGTAAAGGTTAATATTGCTCTTCAAAATAATGGCACCAATAACAAATACTCCAGCCGGCACCACCACCTTACCTCCACCGTCATTATAGCATGCATCAATTGCTTTTTGCACGGCTACAGTAGATAGCTGATTTCGTACCGCGCCATAATCCAAAATATTAAAGTCCTTTGCTTCAACAAACAGTGTTGAAATAAACAGCATTGCCATTAAGGCCAGAGATTTTTTCATATGCATAAAAATTAGTTTCCTAAACATTGTTTTTGCGGCATGGCGAGGCGCCACCGGGCTATCCGTTGCAAGTCCGGCTGGCACACACACCAACCCGCTTCGGGCTTTCCACTTCTATCCCTTGCCGAAATTCTGCCAATTTGTAAATCTGAGCTATGATGGTTCATTAAATGAAAAATACTGTTTTACTTTTTGATTTTCCAGTCACAAAAAACACTCAGCGAAAGCAGAATTACTTTACCCTTTAAAATAAATCTTGTTCACTTATTTAATTGTTAATCCCACCGTATTCTGTTGCCGTATTTTAGCGCTTTCCAAATCCGTTAGCTTCTTGCCCATATAAGTTAAGTTTTCGATAGTAACGTCAGACACATTTTTTTCCGCATCATAACCATGAAAGACCGAGAAAGGCATCAAGCCACCCACTACCTGAATATCTTTAAATACAACACCACTTATCTTTCCGCGAAATGGACGATGCTCTGCCTCTGTTCCCTCGGGTATCTTCTGCACACCATCCCACGCGCCATGCAAATAATATTTTTTAGTAAACTCCGGATCACGGTTACCATCCGGTCCCCATTGTGAAAAGAAAATAGCCACATCAAAAAGTTTTTGCCGCGTATCTTCAACCCGAATATTTTCAAAGACAACATCATGAACGTGTGCCTGACCAGCATTATGAATGCTCATGGCCGCACCATCTTCAACATGAATGATGTCGATGTTTTCAAATCGTATATTTTTTACTTCATCCGAATATAGTTCGAAACCAATCTCAATTGCATTTCCCCAAATGGAATTCCAAAAAATGCAGTTCTTTACTAAAATATTATCGGTTGGATGATCGGGAGGATATTTTCCGCCTGACTTAATGGCAATACAATCGTCTTTGGTATGCGCGAAAACACCATCGACCACCACATTGGTACACCTAAAAATATCGATGCCATCATCGCCCCCACTTTCACTTACGATGCGGACATTTGTGATCGACATTTTGTTACTGTGAAACATGGCGATCTGCCATGTGGTGCCATTGTGAAGTGTGATATCGTTGATGGAAACATTTTCGCAATCCGTGAAATGAAGAAACCGGTTATGGTTTTCTTCCATTGATCGGGTAAGCGTGCCGTCTAAAATTCCGCGACCGCGCACGGAAATGTTTTTCTTTCCCTTGGCATAGATAAAGCCTTGCACCACAGCTCCACCTTCTATGTAAACGGTTTGATTGTCTTGCAATTCAAGCTTCACATCTTTATAGAGTTTACCAGATTCAAACCATACTACATTTTTATCGGCTTTAGAGGGTTTGTTTTTTTCTGGCGCGTTTGAAAATATAAACAACGGCTGCTGTCGTATTCTTCCGTTTAACTCCAGACTCACATTTTCTGGCTTATTCAGTGTAATCGAAAAAGAGTGATCGCCTGTATAGGTGGGCTTTATTCCTAAACGCATGGGTCGCGCATCTACCCATCGCACATCATACATCGTAGTGACATCGACTTTTGCTGTTCCAGTAAAATCAAACACGGCATACGATGCTATGGGTGTGTCGTACACCGGCACCGATATTCCATTGACTTTTACTTGATAATATTTTTCGGAAGCAAATCCCTCAGGTGCTTTCCAAGTGATTACCTGCGCATAGGTGACGGATGAAAGTAAAGTCAATGCAAATATCAATTTTTTCATGTGTAAAAGTTTTCTTTGGTAAGTAGTGCTTTATCTTATGTATTATTTGAGCTTCTTCACTCTAAAATCCCTGTATTCAATTTTCATCGGTGGCCCAACATGAACCTGAACTCCTAAATATCCTGTAAAGGTTTGGTGAACACTATCCTGATCGGTCACATCACTCATCAGCACTCCGTTGATGAAATGCTGTAGCCGATTACCATTTATGATTAAGTGATACTCGTTCCAATCCTCTTTATGAATGAATTTCTGTAAGTCAGCTTTTGTGCCGAGCGTATCTGTTAGCTGAATTTTACCGTTTGGTTCAATGACGACTTTCTGACCGCGTAAAGCAAGAAATTCTCTGCCGCGCTCTTCATAGTTTTGTCCGCTCCAGTTGTCTTCTCCATCAATGTCTGCCTGATACCCTTTTAATGCAAATCGTTCTCCATCAATTAAAACGCTGCGGTAGTTGATGCCGCTATTACCTTTTGCCGATACACGATACTCCACCTTCAACTCAAAATTATCAGGCATATTTTTTTGATAGATGATAAATGAGTTTCGCTTTAGTAATGTGGAAGGTGTAACCTCACCAATCAGAAGACCATTCTCCACACGCCAATATGTTGAATCGCCTTTCCAGCCCTTTAAATCTCTTCCATTGGAGATGGAAACGAAATTCTTCTCTTTCTTTTGTGCATAGAGGGTATTGGTTAGAGCCAAAAGAGCTATGACTAAAGTGAAAGAAGAAAAGTCGATAATTTTATTATGGGTGCCAAAATTTTCAAACATAAATAACTATTTTCAACGTTCAAGAAATGCAATTAAAAGAGCAAATCTATACTGTACTATGCTGGATAGAATTATCGATATGCCTAGACCAAGGTTAACAGAAATTGAAAAAGGAGAGGATAAACTTAGGTGCTACAATTCATTTATTTCTTAAATCTCCGACCACGCACGATCTCCTTTTGTGTACGCAATACATCCTTCATATTTTCCAGGAACAGGTACGTAACGCAATGCCTTAGTTGATCCTGTCTCTGATGTGAAATATCCCCACAAGGTCAATTGCTTTATCATGGAGAAAAAGTGGGTTGGTTCTTCTTTCTTTTTATTCTTGCTATATGCTTTTGCTTCCGTGTCTAATAGCACAACCAGGTCATGCTTTTCAACTGCTGATAATTCAGTAAAGGTTTTGTCGAACTTTTGTTTTGAGAAGTTTTGAAGCAAACTAATTCCAGTAATAAAAATTTTCTGATCTTTCTCTTCATAACAATCAGTCACAATGATTTTCATGAATTCACCAATACCTGCAGCTTTTGCTCCGGGCGATGATGCCGTTGTAGGTAAAATGGTTTCGCCCACTTCATCCAATAAAAAAACCACATCATTTGAAAATCCAATAGATGAAACTTCCTTAGGTGAACGCCTCGCGCAGCCACTTAGAAATGCTTCTGCTCCGATAACTGTTCCACCGACTAGTAAGCCTACTCTGGTGATTGCATCACGTCTGTTCATGTATTTGTAGTTCGTTAATCGTTATCCGTTAATCGTTATCCGTTATTCGTTAATAGTAGAACGCTATTGGTTAACTCTTCTTAAAAATCAAATATCATTTCATTCTAACTTCTCAATTTTCAAACACTCCCCGGTTAACTTTTAACGAATAACGATTAACCTCTCAAAGATTCATTTTCTTCAATTCCTCCTCGGTCAGCTTATTTATTGAACTGCTAACGCCACCAACATCCCCACGATATAATATTCTTCCGTTTTTAACCAATATTACGGTTGGATAACTGTTCACGTTGAATTGTCTCGCAATAGCTTCAGTAGGAGAAAACAGATGTGAGAATCCGTATGGCAATTCTCTTGCTATCTGCAGTGCGTCACCGCTTTTATCCCTCGATATGGGGATGTTGACCGCGTAGAATTTGATGCGACTATTACTAGTATACTTTTTTCTGACCTGATCAAAAACGGGAAATTTTTGAAAACAATATCCACATGATGTAGTCCAAAAATCTAAAACAATAATCTCGTCATTGTATCCCGTTAGTACTATTTTCTCTCCGTTCGCATTTGGTAATTCAATATTGGTTATAGCCTCTTCAACGCCTCCTAAATAGGTACCGTAGTTTACTTTATGAAGCCACAAATCATAACCCTTGGTAGCGAAAAAAATGGTGATGGCGGTAAACGCAGCGATAGGCACTATCCTTAATCTATTTTTTGTACAATAAATTAAAATACCGAAGCCAACTGCTAAAAAATAAGATGCGGTGCTAAGAATAGACACCTGAGCGTCCGAAAATATTATATGAATTGGGACATGAAAAGCAACAGGGTAAATTAAGGGAATAAGAGACTTAGCCATCTTAACCTTGAAAGATGTGGTATCGGTTAAAACATAAAATGTAAAGAGAGAATAGCTACAACAAACAACAAAAAAAACTATATCGTGTCCTATAGAACCGATTGGCATAATTAAAAAAAACAATGCACCGGACGATAAAAATATGTTTTTATTGGTTCTTTTCATTGTTCCGATTTAAGCAGTCCATTTTTTAAGAAAACCTCGAATTTTTCACAAATTCATTATCACAAATTCATTTTCTTTAATTCCTCCACGGCATGATTAGCAGCCCGCGCAGTAAAGGCCATGTACGTAAGCGAAGGATTCTGACACGCAGAGGATGTCATAAACGCGCCATCGGTTACAAATACATTCGGTGCATCCCACACTTGATTCCATTTGTTTAACACCGAAGTTTTAGGATCGTGGCCCATACGAGCAGTGCCCATTTCGTGAATGCCGCGTCCAAGAATTCCTTCGTCTGCAGCACCTCCCACATCCTTTACTCCGGCCGCAGTTAACATTTCCATGGCATCCGACAGCATGTCCTTTCGCATTTTCAACTCATTTTCTTTCAACTCACAATCCATCGATAGCACGTTCAGTCCCCACTTATCGGTTTTAGTTTTATCCAGCGTAATCATATTTTCATGATACGGAAGTACTTCACCGAATGCTCCCATACCAAACGTCCACCGGCCCGGTTCGGAAAGGGCGTCTTTATATTCTGCGCCAATATTATATTCTGCTATGTTACGGCTCCACCCTTCACGGCTTGCTGCACCCTGATAGCCAAAGCCACGCAAATAATCACGCTTGTCGCCAAATAGATTTCGAAAGCGTGGTATGTAAATTCCGTTAGGCCGCCTGCCATAATAATATTTATCTTCATAACCTTCCACCCAGCCACCAACACCAACACCTAAATGATGATCCATCACATTATGACCTAGCTCCCCACTGCTACTGCCCAATCCATCAGGCCAAACGTCTGTTGCTGAATTCATCAATATCCAGGCACTGTTCAGCGTAGAAGCATTCAGGAAAATAATTTTTGCTTTGTAAACATAAGTTTGATTGGTTTCACCATCCAGTACTTCTACACCGGTAGCTCTTTTCTTGTCTTTATCATACAACACTTTTGTAACGATACTCCACGGACGAAGCGTAAGGTTACCTGTCTTCTGTGCAGCCGGTAGCGTAGATGATTGTGTGCTGAAGTATCCACCAAACGGACAACCCAATCCGCACTTATCGCGATACTGACATTGCGTGCGTCCTTCCAACGGTGCAGTAACGTGCGCAGCTCTTCCGATGATCATGTGGCGCATGCCTTTATAATGATCTTTGATTCGTGCCGCAACATCTTTCTCTACACACGTCATATCCATTGCAGGAAGAAACTGACCATCAGGAAGCTGAGGAAGTCCATCGCGGTTACCGCTGATACCTGCAAAGCGTTCTACATAATCGTACCACGGATCAATATCTTTATAACGCACGGGCCAATCTACGGCAATACCTTCTTTCGCATTCGCTTCGAAATCAAATTCGCTTAACCTGTAACTTTGCTTTCCCCATAGCAATGATCTTCCACCAACTTGATAGCCTCTGTACCAATCGAAACGCTTTACTTCCGTGTACGGACATTCACTGTCTTTAACCCACCACTCATTATTTTTTTCACCTACCGATCTTCTATACTCCGACTTCATATCAATCGGTGCCTTGCCCCGATGCTTAAATTCCCAAGGTGCTTTGTTAGCGTTTACGTAGTCTTTAATATGCTCTACATTTTTTCCACGCTCCAGCATGATAGTTTTCAATCCGCTTTCGCAAAGTTCTTTTGCAGCCCAACCTCCGCTAATACCAGAGCCCACTACAATTGCATCGAATACATTTTCTGCCATTTGTTATTTTATTTATGCTTGATCTCCTTGTA
>Ga0209591_10001672_pt1 | contig 27204 bp, 25 predicted proteins | sample MAT01_FD_187207 | JGI IMG/M metagenome (GOLD analysis project Ga0209591, IMG submission 187207) | Freshwater microbial communities from Lake Fryxell liftoff mats and glacier meltwater in Antarctica - MAT-01 (SPAdes) (version 2) | ecosystem: Environmental > Aquatic > Freshwater > Ice > Liftoff... | reverse complement strand
CTCGTCGCATTTGACTCGTGAGCCCGAATCTCTCGTCCGGTGGAAAACGGCGAGTCAGCCCATAGACGAAATCTGCCAATTCAACCGCACGCTGCCAAACCGTCAGCCGCTCAAAATTGAACACCCCGAAACGGTAACCACCGAGCCTACCCCGATAAATCGCCAGATTTAACCATTCCCCAATCTCTCAACTCTCAACTCTCAGCTTTCCGCTCTCACCTCTCAACCTTCAACTCTCAACCTCTTGAAGATTCTAATTACCTGCCCCCCCATGCTCCGCGCCATCGATCGCTTTCGCGACGAATTCACCCAGCGCGGCCATGAAATCACCACCCCCAACGTCACCCAGACTCTTTCCGAAGCGGAATTGTTGACGCTGGTGCCTCAGTTCGACGGTTGGATCATCGGCGATGATCCCGCTAATCGCCGCGTCTTCACCGCCGCCAAAGCCGGCAGCCTCAAAGCCGCCGTCAAATGGGGCGTCGGCGTCGACAATGTGGACTTCGCCGCTTGTAAAGATTTGGACATTCCCATCAGCAACACCCCGGGAATGTTCGGACGCGAAGTCGCCGACATTGCTATCGGCTACGTGGTGGCCCTGGCGCGCGAAACCTTCTCCATCGATCGCGGGGTCAAGGCCGGCACCTGGCCCAAGCCGCCCGGCATGTCGCTGTGCGAAAAGAATGTCGCGCTGGTCGGCTTTGGCGACATCGGACGCAACACCGCCAAGCGTCTGGTGGCCTGCGAAATGAACGTCACCACCTACGACCCGTTCTTTGCCGTCACTCCCGGACTTGAAGCCGTGAAATCCGCCACTTGGCCGCTCAAGGTCGAGGACGCTGATTTCGTGGTCCTCACCTGTGCGTTAACCCCCGAAACGCTCCATCTGGTGAATGCGAGCAGCCTGGCTCTGATGAAGCCGGGCGTGCGCATTGTGAACGTCTCGCGCGGACCGCTGATTGATGAACGGGCCTTGGCGAAGTGCCTTGAATCCGGTCACGTGCACAGCGCGGCGCTGGAAGTGGGAGAAGTGGAACCTATCCCCGACAACTCAGTCCTCCGCCAATTTGGCGACCGCGTCCTCTTCGGCTCGCACAACGCCAGCAACACTGTCGAAGCCGTCAACCGCACCAGTCTGAAGGCCATCGACCTCATCGACGGCTTCCTCCGCGCAGCCTAGCCCGAGGAGGGAAGTGGAAAGGGGCAAGCGGTAAGGGGTAAGGAGAAACCCGACCGGCTAGGACCACGAACCCGTCCCACTAACCACTTCCTCTCACCGCTCCCTTTGCTGAGCGGTAGCGGAGAAAGGGAGAAGCATCCATGCTGCTGGCAAAAGCCAAACGAATTGCATCTGTCGTTCTGTTCCAGGCGCAGCTAAAGCGTCATGGCATCGCCTTCGGGCGGCGACCTTCGGCCTGGCCGCGACTGCCCATCCTCATCATGGACGGCGGATCCATGGTTGTGGGCGACTATTTCGCGACCCAAAACCGGCGATTCCCGGTTGAGCTGGTTGTCCGAAAGGGCGGACGACTGGTCATTGGTAATAGCGTGTCAATCAACAACGGGACCAACATCGTCTGCTCTTTAAGTATCGTTATTGGCGACAATACCATGATCGCCGACTTGGTTATCATCCGGGACCACAATGGCCACGAGGTTGACGAGGGAGCTGGTGACCCAGCCAAGGCTGTCATCATAGGTCGAAACGTGTGGATCGGATCACGCGCGATGATCATGAAGGGCGTGACCATCGGCGCTCACAGCGTCGTGGCGGCCGGGGCCGTAGTGACCAAAGATGTTCCGGAAAGAGTCGTGGTGGGAGGATGTCCGGCGACGACCCTCCGTAAAGTGATCTGTTCAGATTCATTCGCCCGATGCTGATCACCTTGGCCAGCACTGCGCGAAGCGGGGTCAACCTTAAAAGGTGAAGGGCGGAGAGGCTGGCTCCTACCCGAAGCAGCCGGCGAGACCGACTGTTAGAACGAAGGCACTCTGGCTCTTCAAGTGGGGTCAACATCATCAAAGCACTTTATGCTGCGCAGGCTAAAAAAACTCGCCCGGATTCTGGGGTTCCCGGTTTACAGCCTCCTGAATCCACGGATTGGCTTCACCGTGTTCTATCCCGCGGGCGACACTTGGCGGGCCTATACGCGGGGGCGATCATTCCCTGTCCGTGACACGCGGCTGTGGGTGCTGGAATACTTCCGCCGGTTTGTCCCTCAGCCCGGTGAATTGATTTTTGACATCGGGGGTGAGCTCGGTTTTGAAACGGAACAGTTTTCTGAGCTGGTAGGGCCTCAGGGACGGGTTTTTACCTTCGAATGCCTGCCCGACCATGTCCGCCGACTACGCGAGATGGCTGAGCGGCGAGGCAACATTACCGTCATCGAGCGCGCCTGCTGGAACTGCCCGGATACGCTGGAGTTTTCCGTGGGTCGCACCCCCGGAAGCGGTACCGCGGTGGCCGACGTTCGCGGGCAGGCAGGGCAGGAGTTGGCCGATCCGGGTCGGGAAAAGGTGAAGGTTCAGGCAGAAACGCTCGACAGCCTCTGGCATCAACATGCGGCGGGCCGACCGGTGGATTTCCTCAAGATGGACATCGAGGGAGCCGAGTATGAGGCACTGGAGGGCGCCGCGGAAATGCTCCGCCACACCCGCCGAGCAGTGATTGCCGCATATCACCTGCGCAACGGCGTCCGGACCGCCGATCGGGTGGCGGACATGTTACGCGCAGCCTTTCCCCTGGTCGAGATTCACGAAAACAACCACGTGTACGCCAGCCGCTGAAGCGCCCTCCCAGCCCTTCAAAAAGAAAGCCGACGGCCCCCGCCATAAGCGAGGGCCGTAGGACCAGTATTTGTATCGGCTGTTCCCACCCGATTTCCCTCGTCCACTTGCTGATCATTCGCAAGGCGGCCCTCGAACTATGTCTGCCGTCTCGACCTCCTCTCCTATTCCGCGCACTCAAGCGGTGATGGAATCCGTTCGACGTGCCTGGCATTCCCCGACTTTGACCACCTGGGCCAGCTTTGGGGTCCGTGCGCTCAGTCTGGCGATCGTCCTGCCGTGGGCTTTGCGGCGATTTTCCCCTCCGGAAGCCCTGGTCTGGCAGCTCATCGTCACCATCTATTCCGTCCACCTCATGTTGGATCTGGGACTGACGACCACCTTTTCTCGCCTATTTGCCTACGCTCGCGGGGGGGCCGTGCGGTTCGATAGGCAGGAGTTTGCCGCCCAGGGAGCCAATGCTTCCGCCGCACCCAACTGGGCTGGGGCCGCCGCACTATGGGCGACCCAACTGAGGCTCTTCACGTTCCTCAGCGTCGGGGCCGCGCTGGCCATGGCCACTCTGGGAACCTGGTTCTTATGGACGCCGATCCGGCAATTGCCTCATCCCGAATTGGGCTGGTTGGCTTGGGGCGTGACGATTCTGGGTTCCCCGGCGGTCTTCCGCACGATGGCCTATTCGTCGTGGCTGCTGGGAATGAATGCGGTGAGCGAGTTGCGCCGCACCGAGGCCCTTTTCGCCCTCGGGGGCATTGTGACGACCCTACTCGTGCTCGCCAGTGGAGGGCGCCTGCTCGGCATCGTTCTAGCTTCGCAAACTTGGGTATGGTTGAATCTCCTCCGCAGCCGCTGGCTTGCCCGCAGGGTTGCGGAGGGGCGGATGTGCACTTTCGGGCAATCCACCCTGGACCCCGAGGTTTGGCGCAGCCTGTGGCCGCTGGCTTGGCGCTCAGGAGTGGGCGTTCTCCTTGGGGGCGGCCTGGTTCAGGCTTCCGGATTGTTAGCGTCCAAGCTCGCCGGCCCCGGCCAAGCAGCGGTGGCGGCTTCCTTCCTGGTGGCCCTGCGCCTGGCTACGGCGCTCATTCAATTCTCGAATGCTCCATTTGGGAGCAAGCTTCCCGTACTGGCCACCCTGCGCGCCCAAAACCGGCGGGAGGAATTTCTGGCACTGACCCGCCGCGGCATGCTCCTCGCCCACTGGATCCTGGTGCTGGGAGCGGTCGTCGGCGCCGTGGGAATGCCCCTGCTGCTGAGCCTTACCGGCAGCCAGACGCCCTTCGTCACGCCGTCGGTGTGGTGGTTGCTTTGCGCCTCGTTCCTCTTCGAACGTTTCGGCGCCGCCAACCTGCAGGTATACAGCACATCCAACCACATCGTGTGGCATCTGGCCAGCGGCGGCTCAGCTTTAGTGATTATATTGGCTGGCTGTATCCTGATCCCCATCTTCGGCCTGCCCGGCCTGCCCGCCGCCATGCTGGCGGGCAACCTTCTCTTCTACGCTCCCTTCACCTCGTGGCTCATGTACCGCGACCTCAAAGTCCATCCGCTGGCCTGGGAACGTGGGCTGTTCCTACCCCCCTTGTTCGCCTTCCTCCTCGTGGCCGCCTTGCACCTTGCGTTGCATTGACGGCCGCTCCAAACTGCTAAGCCGTTTTTAAGCAGACCTTCACCGCAATCTCACGGCTCGCCACTACAACCACCACCGCTCATGAAGCCAGAGGAAACCATCGCCATTCTAAACGAGGCCTACTTCTCGGACGCACCGCACGAACAGCAAGTCCTGAAGGACCTGCAACCTATCCTGGTCGGAATGAAATCGTTTTGCGACGTCGGGGCTAGTTTGGGCCAGTTCACCAAATTTGCTAACGAATGCCTCTTCAGCGCCGACATCACTTCGATTGAAGCGGACCCTTTACGTCATCGAGAATTGGAGGCCAATATTGCGCGTTGGAGTGAAAATAAACGGAACCGATTCCGCACCCTTCATGGCGCGGCGACCCGCAGTCCAGGAACCGTCACTTTTCAAGTCACAAACTCCAACGTAAGTGGTAGCATTTTCCCCTCGGATCTGCCCCATCTCGATCCCACCATTCGCGCCAGCGTTCAGTGGCAAAAGGTCACCGTGCCATCGATCGTCCTTGATGAGCTCTATCCGGATTCCGCACCGGATTTTATCAAAATGGACATTGAAGGAGGCGAGTTGGGCGCATTGCAAGGGGCCCGGAGGCTTCTGGCTCGACGGAAGACGATCCTCCTTATCGAATTCCACAACTTTGTGATGGTCGACGGTCAGCCTGTTGGGCCGCAAAGCCAACTACTGCTCAAATCCCTCGGCTACAGTGAAATAATCTTTCATGGCAAATCCCTCTTCTACACTGGAAGTGCGGAGCGCTTTCGATCTCATTGGATCCGCCATAAGACACTCGCCCCGTTAAAAACGATCGCCCGAATAATCAAGCCGAAATCGTTCTAAAATGTTATCTTAATAGACTTCAAAAACGAGCGATTCGCTTCCGCACCCCATAGCGGCCACGTCTTATGCGCCTTCGAGCCATCTTCCTTCTTACTTTAACTCTCGTATTGATCTTCTATCAGTTCCCACCTCAGGGAATGCCTCTACCGTTCGTTCCACTGGCCAACATTCTTTTAGTTGTTCTTATCGGCCTAGCGACAGTCTATGGGCGATCACACATACTTTCAAAAAAGCCGCTGCTTTTCTTTAGTGGCCTAATCACCGCAGCAGCATTGATAAGCGTCTTCGCCAGCGAAGACAGACTAGGAGATACCCTCTTTGCTATTCGAATTCTAGTACTGTCTCCAATCGGCCTAGTGATAGCCGGCTTTGCAACTGCCAAACAGAAGATTGAAGACATACCGTATATCCTTCTCCCACCGGCATTTTTCGGAGTCCTTCTAATGAGTTGGGCACTAACGAAGCCTTTCACCGGGGAATTCAGTTCTGACATTTACATTTGGAATGAAGGCCGAGTATTCATTAATCCTCTGTCAAAATTGCCTATGTGGCCAGTAACACTTTCCGAAAATTGCGCCGCTGGCTTTTTATTGTTCTTCTTCTTATTCGGATGCCTCAATCAAAAGAAAACTTTAATGATGCTTCCTGCCGTAATCGGAGCGATTTCAATTTCAATAGTCTCCGCGACTCGTACTTACTTTTTCGCGACGATGGCAGTGTTTTTGGTATCTGCAGCGAGGCGAAGTATTTTAGACAAACGATATCGCGATTTCCTAATAGGATTTGGGTTCCTCGTGTCGATTGTATTAGCTATTATAATTTACAAACCAGCTCGAACAATTACTGAAAAAGGATTCGAGAGATTCTTTTCGGGGGATGGGTTATTTGGTTCATCGGAACGGGTAGACATTTGGCACGACAGATTTAACATCGCTAGAGGACTACCGTGGTTGGAAAGTTTAGGAGTCACAAATTACTTTGATCGATTTGAACTCTCATCGCATAATCTTTGGATAGATTACTGGCTTATGGGCGGCCATATTTATGTATTGACGGTCAGCCTCCTAGTTCTTTACATCTTGAAACAAGCATTTCGCCTACTTACCACTCGAAGATTGCGCCCCCAAGGTCTCGCATCTGCATACGGATTCTTCACATTATTTGGCGTCTCTTTTATTTCCTCTCCCGTTGTGTCGTCACCAATGGCACATCTCTTGTTCTGGTTTTTGGGAGGTTGCGTTTTGGGTTCTAATGAAAGAGGGTCAGAAATCGGTTCAAATCGAAACGCCTCTCATAATAGTTCAACCCAATCACCCAATCGATTACGGCCGAACTTGGTTAACTCATAACATTGATGAGACCATTATTTTGACACAAACATTGTTTTTCAATCTTCAAGGTCATGCCAAAATGCGCCATCTATAACGATAACTATACTTTAACATATGGCAGCTTTAAGTATTAAAAATTGGCTAGGAGGAACATATCATCAAATTCGATCATCCCGAAAATTTTATAACTACTCTAAATTGAGGGATAATTTTTCTAATAGCTCGATCCTTTCGGGTCTGAAAGGACTTCATTCCGGTCGTCGATGTTTTGTATTAGGCAATGGACCGAGTTTAAACAAAATTGATCTGCGTCGTCTCGGCAGCGAAATCACCATCGGCTGCAATGGACTATTTCTGGCCTTCGAGCGGATGATCAGTCCTCCGACGTATTATACGGTGGAGGACGTGTTGGTGGCCGAGGACCGCGCGGCTGAATTGAAGCGCATCAAGGGTTGTACAAAAATAGCTCCCCTAGATGTGAAGCAACACCTCGATGGGGGCGATTTTGTCTACTGCAACTTCCTTCGCCGATATGCGGGCATTCCAAAATTCGGATGGGCCTTTGACAAACGGGCCTACTGGGGTGGCACCGTGACTTTCTTCAATCTCCAGTTAGCGGCCTTCCTGGGCTGCAACCCCATCATTCTTGTTGGAATCGACCACAACTACGCTACCGATTTTAATATTAAGAAAGAAGGCAAAGTGTGGACTTCGCAGGAGAGTGATCAAAACCATTTCGACCCATCCTATTTCGGCAAAGGCTATCGGTGGCATGATCCGGCGGTCCATCTAATGGAGGCCTCCTACCGGGTTGCCCGTGCGGCTTGCGAGGCGCGGGGAGTCAGCACCCAAAACGCCACTGTTGGAGGAAAACTGGAAGTATTTCCCCGAGTTGCCTTCGAGTCGCTGTTCGAGGGCTGAGGACTGTTTCCTTTTTTTTCTCATGGATGCTCATAACAATCGGGTAGATAGAGCTGAAGTTGGCATCATTGGCTGTGGTGCCCTAGTTCAGGGATGTTACGTTGGCGTGTTTCGGTCGATGCCCGAAGTCAAGGTCGTGGCGGTAGCGGACCTCAACGCAGCCAGCGCGCAATTGGTTGCCCATGGATTGGGTGCGGAGGTGGCCGACGCAAAATCTATCATCGATCGATGTCCATGGATCGTAATCGCCACCCCTCCGGAAGCCCATTTTCAATTGAGCCTCGCGGCCGTCGCAGCCGGCAAGCGGGGTGTCATCGTCGAGAAACCATTCGTAGTGAGTGTCGATCAGGCCACGCGGGTCTTGAGGGCTGCGGAGGAGTCGGAGAGTCACGTATATGCCGCTCAATTTCGCCGTTCATTCCCCTCCACGATTCTCTCGCGCGACTTAGTGGCCGGCGGGGTCGTGGGACCGGTCACGGGAGTTGAGGTCTTCGAAGGGGGGCGCTTCGCGTGGGAAACCAAATCTGATTACGTGAGCAAAAGTGCCTATGGCGGCGTCCTATTCGATACCGGTTCGCACTCAGTTGATCAGGTGCTCTATATCGCCGGCTTGGAAAATGTGGATGCGGAGGTAACCATCCACAAAGTTGATCGCGACCGACCAGAACCGAGCCACCAGATTTCGGCGTCGTTTTCGATTTCCAAACGTGAGGGGAGCATTGTCGGTTCCCTAAAACTGAGCCGGGCCCAACCGCTGGCTAACGTCGTTCGAGTTTACGGCCGGGATGGCATCGTCGAGTGTGATGTCAGCTTTTCTGGGCAGGTCAGACTATTTCGAGGGGGCAAACGGATCCTCCTTGCCCCGCCCCGACCGATGCCGATTTACGTCGACGCGTTCGTTGCGGAGTACAGGGACATTTTTCGAAAAGGGCCAGCCGGTGCATTCACTGGAGCGAGCACCCTCCTTCAACTTAAGATCCTTGAGGGAATTCATCGTCATGGACACTGAACCTAATCGCATCGCCGTCATCGGTGTTCCCGGATTTGTTGGCCAACATCTGGCCAGGGCCTTACGAACGACCGGATGGTCGGTCCATGGGGTTACCAGTTCTCGGAACAGCTTTCTATTGGAACATTTGGGAATTCCCGCGGCAGAGGGCAAATTTCCCGTCGTCATTAATCTGGCCTATCCAACCGGAACGTCACCTCTAAGGCGGCGGAAAGATAACGCTAGCATCATCGCGCGAATTCGGGAATTCGCCGCACCGGGAGCCGTCATTGTGCATGCCAGCACCCTCGCCGTATTCGGTTTTTCGCTGGAGCGGGAACCCGTCTGCGGGCCGATTCGGTGGCGCCCTGATCAGGATTACATCGAATCGAAGGTATGGATGGAGAATCAGCTGGTGGATGCCTTGGCTGGGAACCACCGGGTTGACATCGTTCGCCTGGGAAATGTGTGGGGACCTGGCAGCGTGCATTGGTTGGCTGGAATGGCGAGTCGGTTACGGACCAGTTTACCGACCCTGGCGGAGGGCGGTGGATACTCCAACGTAACCGATGTCCACAACGTAGTTTCCTACTTCGAATCGTTGGCGAGGCGAACCGAAACTATGAGCGGCGCGTTCTACCACCACTTGGCGGAATTCAGTTCCGAGAGCTGGGACACCTTTGTGACCCCGGTTTCCAAGTTTCTCGGCTGTGAGCCGGTATCCGCCTTTGTTCCGCCGGCACCAAAATTAGCGTCCTTCCTCTTTGGCAAGGTCGCCGTGGAGGCGCTTAAGGCGATCAATGATTCCCGCGGACCGGGATCCCTACTCCGACAGATTTTGAACCAGCTTCCCGAATCTAGCATTGCCCGTATGCGGCGAGAGAAGTTGGCGGCTGCTACAGGCGGCTACTTCGAAGAACCCGTCCTGGCCAAAGTTCTTGGCTGCCAGCGGGAATTTCGTAGCCAGACGCTGTCGGGTTGGACTCCCCCGCTATCGCTTGCGGAATCTCTTTCGCGCGCTGTGAGTTGGTTGGATTGGGCGGGCTATTCGTCATCGCTCAAATGAGCGCCACCCAGAGTGGCAAGATTCCGGTCATAATCGTTGGTTTGACCGGTGAAAAGGGAGGGGTCGATCGAGTGATCGAGCAGTACATCCTCCATGCGGATCCCAGCGAGTTCCTAATCACAGCCATCGTCCGGGATGTCCCAGGAATTCTAGAAGATCCCGCTCTGGCGGGCCGAGCTTCGGTGGTCCGACTCCCCTATTCTGGCCGCCCCTCGATGCGGTCTGAACTTCACGCTGGCCGAACCATATTTCGCGAGACTCTTCGGGCGAAGTCTGCGGTGCTCAACTTTCACGATCATTACGGTCTATTGGCAGGACTCCCGGCATGGCGTCTTCGGAGCAGGAGTCTGCCCATGGTGGCTACTTTGCATATGCATACGAGCTGGATTCCCGGGTCGTACCGCGCGAAGCGCTTTATGGCCGTCAGCGAATCCTACATGCTCCGGCGAGCCAAAGTCATTGTTCCGGTCTCAAACGATTACGCTCGCCGGCTCGGTGCCCTCGGATTTCCCGCTGACCAAATCCAAGTCATTCACAATGGCATTGACCTCGATGCATTTGGACAAAGGTCATTTTCACGCGATTCCGCTCGTGCCTCGCTGGGAGTTAAACCAGGCCAGTTTGTTTTTGGCTTCGCCGGCCGGTTTTCCCTTCAGAAACGCCCCATTGAGTTAATCCAAGCTGTCGGCTTGCTCAAACCAGAGGAAATCAAAGACGTGATCTTCTTATTAGCAGGAAAGGGTGTCTTGCAGGAGGAAGTTGAGGCGGAGATTCGCTCCCAAAACTTGATGGAGAAGGTGTGTTTGGTCGGCCAAATAAGCGATATCCAGCGATTCTACGCGGCCATTGATGTGTTGTTGCTTCCATCCAGCCTTGAAGGTCTTTCCATGACTCTTCTCGAGGCCATGGCCACGGAAGTTCCCGCTCTAGCTACGCGCGTTGGTGGAAACAGCGAAACCGTAGAAGACCCCGAGAGCGGTTGGCTCATGGAAGACTGGAAGCCGGAAACAATCGCGGCCGGGATAAGGAGGGTCCTCCAAAACCGAGCCGAAGTACCGTTCCGAGGTGCAGCTGCCCGACGTCGCATTAAGGAAGAGTTCTCCGTTAGCAAAATGGTGTCTGAAACCAGTGAAATATATCGACGCACTTGGTTGGCTCGTATCCGTCGTTGAAGCGGCACCTCGGTTCAAACCAGTAAATTCCCCGTAATCATCATGCTTCGCGAATGGGTCCATGCGGTCATCTGGTTTCAACGTCACACCCGGGGCAAGTTACCTGTGCCAGAGCTGGCCCTTATCCGGCCCCTCGTCCGGCCCGATGACACATTAGTGGACATCGGGGCCCACGCGGGCTCCTGGTTGATGCCGATGGCACGTTGGGTTCCCCAAGGGCGGGTTTATGCATTCGAGGCGCTGCCTTACTACGCCACTACCCTGCGTCGACTAGTGATTCTTGGGTGCCGGCGTAATGTTCGGGTCATCAATCACGCGGTGACTTCCACTCCGCAGACCGTGCGCATGGTCTGGAAGGATCCCGCCGGTCAGCGAATCTCCGGCTGCACGCACATCGCGAGTGCGAGGGAGGACATCTCGGGCACGGTGGAAGTGCCGGGGGTTCCGATGGACCAGGATTTGGCCGACAACCCTGGCCGAGTCCGCTTCATCAAGTGCGACGTGGAAGGTGCGGAGTACGGAGTTTTCCTGGGCGGCCGCCAGACCATTCAGCGTTGGCGGCCGTTGGTGTTTGCCGAACTAGTTCGGGAACACCTGGCCCGGTACCAGCATTCGCTGGAGGATGTTTTCGGATATTTTGCTCAACTGGAATACGACGCCTGGGAGCTGAAGGCGGAGGGGCGATCCGTGCGCATTACCGGACCGGATGACTATCAGGGTCATGACGTATTCTTCGCCCCACGCGAGGAGAAGTTGCCTTGGAACGATTAAGAAATGCGGGTTCGGTTTCGGACACTTTATTCTCCTTCACGCTCCCAAAGCGGCAGGAAAGTAGAAAGAGAAGGAGAGGTCGATGGGCGGTTGAGAGCTAACAAGCTGACCCATCACTCAACCATCAACGCCCGAACAGGCATGGCGTTTGCGAGCAAAATCGCCCTCCCTGTGTGGGGACCTAAAAACTTTCCGATTCCCCAATCCCAACAACTGCGGGCAAACAAATATTGTGGCCGGTGTTAGTGACGCACCGATTCCGACATGCTTGCGGCAATTATTCTCCCGATCGTACGTATCGCGAGATATTCTTGCTTTCTTAGTGCCTTCGCCGTGTTTCACACCCACGCGTCAGCGACGAAACTAATCGCATAGTTGTTCGATGTGCCCAAAAATTATCCGCATCGCTTCAACCGCTCGCTGGAGGCGCATTCTGGCACCAGCGCCTCATTTGCTCTCTCAGCAGGAGAGGATTGAGGCTGATCGTGGCCAACGGAACTGAGGTGTCACTTGTTGGCGGCACGGTTGTATCCCCGTGACTCAGTGAGTTAAGTCAGCGTTGACCTATTTGAACTCCCACTACTCAGCTGCTCCGCTCCATCCACTTCGGAACGGTCTTTGTTTCGGAGGTCAAAACTGATGGCATCGGGGTGGGGCGCATTCGCCAACGAACGGCCGCAGCCATGTCTTCTCCCCACGTGGCCGGGATCAAATACAAACATCAATCTGTGCGGTTGGTGAATGTTGAAGCTATTGCGAAGCAGTTCCGAACGCGGTTGGTGAAACAAGCGAAGGAATCACTCGTAGCTACAACTGAGTTGACCATATAATACGGCCCCTCTGGTTTCCAATTCGGTACCGGAGAGCCATCTGTCTTCACGAAGTGCGCTTACTGGATCTTGCACCGCATGCCTCTCTCCCGCCAACCGACGGGGCGGACAAACGCTCATGGCACCTATATGCGGGGTTAGTTCCCCACTGCGATTCGGCCATTTTTCTTGCACGAAAGACGTTGGTGCGCCAGCAGAACGACACCATCGCTCATTCTGCGAAGCAAACCTGGCGTGACCGAAAAGGTCCCTCCGCACTCGTCTCTTTGGCAACCGGCTCAGACTACTGGTCGCTTCGACATCTGGGCCCAGGGGTGCGCCGTACCATTCGTTCCCTGGCCTCCGAACCGTTCGACGTCTTGCTGGTGAATTATCTCTACAGCTCGACTTTGTTGAAGGGATTACCGGGCGGCCGGCGGCTGCTGATCGACACCCAAAATTACGATCCTGCAGTTTTTGGTGCGCTACGGGACGCATCGCAGAATCCATTGATCCGCCTTCTCTGTCGGCGTGCTATCCGGCTTTCGGTGCGACAATTGGCCGCTCTTCCCCAGGGAGCCGTTCTTATTCATGTAAGTGAGGCGGATGCCGAGAACTATCGACGTGACCGACCGGATCTCGCTCATGTGGTCATTGAGAACGGCTGCTCGGTGCATCCACGGATTCAGAGTCCGAACTATCAGGCCAACCAGAAGGTGATCATGTTCGTCGGCAGTCTGTCCGCCCAGATGAATCAGGATGCACTAAACCATTTTGCGATCCATTTTTGGCCGGCTCTAAGACAATCGACGCAATTTCGCGTCGTTGGTTCTCGTCCTCCGGCTGGCATCAAATCGCTCTGCGCCCGCCATAGTTGGCAGCTCTTTGCTAATGTTAGCGAGGCGCGACTTGAATCGTTATACGCCGAAGCTCACTTTGCGGTACTTCCCTTTGCTTACGGCGAAGGGAGCAAGTTGAAACTCATGGAAGCCTGTGGTCGCGGGGTACCAGTCCTAGCTACGACCGCCGGCCTCCGGGGCATTGCTTCGCTACCTCCGCTGGTGTTCCCGACAGATTCACCAGAGGAGTGGTGTCGCCGAGTAAGGGAGACGAGGACTTTAGAAGCCTCGTTGATTGATCGTACGATCGAGTTCGCCCGCAACCTGTCATGGCCTCGACTTGCCGACCGGTTGGCCGACATTTGCCGGGCAGCACCAGTCTGTTCGTGGTAAACTACGGTTATTTTGCCCTCCACCGTCCTAACAATGCCTGACTGTCGAATTCGCAACGATCTGTTCAATAACCAAGAGGCCTTCGACTTGGGACGCTCGAAGTTTGTATTCATGTTATGGTATCTGGTGAAGTGCGTGTTCTTCTTATCCGCACTTCCTTGGCCCTCGCGACTTAAGGCGGTATGCCTTCGTTGCTTTGGTGCCAAGGTCGGACGAAATGTTTATTTAAAACCACGCATTAACATCCACATACCCTGGAATCTTTCGATTGGCGATCACACTTGGATTGGAGAGGAGGTTTGCATCATCAATTTTGCGCCGGTCACCATTGGTGCCCACTGTTGTCTATCCCAACGGGCCTTCCTCTGCGCGGCCAATCATGACTTTACCGCGGAAAACATGCGCTATCGGCACGCACCGATCCTAGTACAGGATGGTGCGTGGATTGGTGCCCAAGCCTTCGTGGGACCCGGCGTTACCCTCGGACAGGAATGTGTCCTCACCGCCGGCTCATTGGTGACCCACTCCACCGAACCGGCGATGATCTATTCAGGGAATCCCGCCCGCGCCGTGAAACCACGCTGGGTCAAGTGACCATCCCTTTGTATTCACTAATCATCCTGAGATGAAATTACTTCTGATCACTAATTTATTTGCCCCGGACGAACTCGCCGGGGCGTCTTTGTTTAGTGATCTAGCTGCTTTTCTTCGGACGCGAGGTCACGACATCCGAGTTACGACTACTTTTTCCTACTATCCGGCCTGGAAACTCCGTCCCGAGGATCAGGGCATTAGGGTTCGGAATGAGTTGTACCACGACATTCCCGTCCGGAGGGTACAAATGTATGTGCCCAGGCAACCGACCGGTAGGACACGTCTGCTCTCGGATTTGAGTTTCCTAAAAAGTTTGGTTTTATATGGACGCCATTCAGGTTGGGAACCTGAGGTCATAATCACTGCGTTGCCAATGCTGTCGCAATGCCTGGCGCAGAGATTCCTCTATTTCGGTCGAAGGATTCCGCGTTTTATCGTGGTTCAAGATTTTGCGGTGGAAGCAGCCTTGGAGTTAGGAATTCTCAAATTGCCTGGCGCTGGTCGTTTCCTTCACGGGATCCAACGTTGGGCACTACGCTCCGCCAAAACGTTGACTACGATTTCACCGTTGATGTTGGCAAAGCTAGACCGTGTGGTGGGTTCGGATCGGCGAACGATCTTCATTCCGAATTGGATTCATGGCAGTTTACAGGCGGAGATTGATCGTCAAGAGGCGCAACCTGAGGAGCGATCTCAGTTTCGTCTGTTTTACTCGGGCAACCTCGGTATAAAGCAAGGATTACCTGATTTCCTGGAGCAGTTAGCTAACGCTGGCGGTAGCGATTGGGATTGGCAGTTACGGATCCATGGAGGAGGTGCGGAGCGAGAACGTCTGGAAGGCATTGTTTCCAATATGCCTTGGTGTCAGCTGCGTCCAATCTTGGAGGAGCCGGAGTATATTAAGGAGTTGCGTACGACTACGGCGTGTTTGATAACCCAACGATCAGGAGTCGGTGCCAATTTCCTTCCCTCGAAATTGCTTCCAGCGTTGGCTACTGGCACCCCGGTATTAGCTGTTTGTGATCCTTCGAGCCCGTTGGGACAGGAAGTGCGCCTGGGTAACTTTGGCGAGGTTGTGGCGCCGGGAGATTCGCCCGCACTGCGTGCGATCTTGCAATCGTGGCGGCGCGATCCCAGCTTACTCATGAAAATGTCAGTGAAGGCCAAAGAGAGAGCCTTACGCTACGGACGGGCGCGTATCCTGAAACAATACGAAACTGAATTGCAGGCCTTGGCCGTAAACCGAGACTAAGGCGTTTGTTAAAATGTAAGCCACTTATTCCCAAATCCCACCTCTCACTTCCACAACATTATCCCGCCGGTCGCGAGCTCAACCATCCACATTAAAGGAGTCAGTTCGTCCAAGGAGGCCGACAAGATGGGGAAGGCGGTGTTCAGCGCGACGAAGCAGTTTTATCTGAAGCATTTCAACCCGCACAACTCGGCGCTAGTGCGCCTGAAGTACACCCTTATGTTTGGCGCCTGGGCGAATCTCGCCGCCCTAAAGGCACGCCTGAAAGGCTACCACCGCGCGCGTCCGCTGTAGCGCGAAGGGGAAGGAGTGAGAGACAGGTAAGGGGCAAGCGGGAAGCGAAAAGAAAAGACCCGGTCTGGGAACAGACCGGGTTTTTTTGTGAAGTGCGGTGGAGTGATCTCTCATCTCTCAACTCCCCCGCAATAAACCTCAGAGGTAAACCCAATACAGTTTCAACCACGGATAACGCAGATAAACACGGATAAAGCGGAACCCTTACCCCTTACCTCTCAACACTCAACTTTCAGCTCTCAACTTGCCCTCACCCCGGCCCTCTCCCACTGCGCTGTCGCTCCGCGGGCGAGGGAGAACGTTACCACACGCCAGCTTCATCGACCCCACTCTCACCTCCCCCTCCGCGCTCTTCTCCCTCGCCTCGGGGGAGAGGGCCGGGGTGAGGGCGATTTCTCATCTCTCAACTCCCCTCGCAATAAACTGAGGTAAACCCAATAAAGTTTTAACCGCGGATAACGCAGATAAACACGGATAAAGCGGAACCCTTACCCCTTACCCCTTACCTCTTACCCCTTACCTCTCAACACTCAACTTTCAGCTCTCAACTTGCCCTCACCCCGGCCCTCTCCCACTGCGCTGTCGCTCCGCGGGCGAGGGAGAAGAGAACCACACGCCAGCTTCATCGACGCTGCCCTCTTACCCCTTCCCTCTTACCTCTCCCATCCGCTTCATCCGCGGTTAAACTCCCCTGCTTCCCTCTGTGCCTCTGTGCCTCTGTGGTGAAAACTCCCCCGTCCTGTCTCTCAGCGGTAGGGGGGCGCGAGTTTGCCGTCGGGAGTGATGATGCCGGCGCGAACCAGGCTCTGACGTCCCTCTGCTTTTGTCATTCGCTTGATCCTTGCCTGTACGCGCGCCATTACTGTTTCCAAAGGCTCCCCTGGAATTCCTCTCTCCCGTTTCACATGGCGCGTCTTCTTGCAGGTCATTGGATAATTCTCTCCTGCTCTCGCGAGTCGTCAATGGTGGGCTGGAAGTATCCAATCACGCTGCGCCGGTTTCTGACGGCAACTTGAATGTGGGACTTCAGTCGGATGCCGGAGCCGACGTAGGCTGGACCGCCTTCCTGAAAGACGCCTGGAACGGAGTCGAACCTGGTTGTTTCCGCTTTTTCCCATGAGTCGATGGCCCAATTGATCACCGCACAGTCAAGGCGACGGAGGACATGATCTTCGCCGTGTCCCGATAAACCAGAGTTTGTTGGCGGCCGAATGTCGTCTTGTTCGAAATCCTGAACGAACCGTGGATAAATTGAGGCCAAATGACGGGTGAAACGTAGATCAAGAAAATCGAAACATTGGCCAAGATTGAGAATCGCCCCCAGTACCGCGGGTTTTTGAATACGATCTGGCCGCCGCTGGGCTACTTCCCGTGCCCAGTCCAAAGCGCGTTCGGGTCCATATTCCCAAAAATACACGCCTCGCCCCAACCAGTCATAGTCATTCTCACTAGCCGCGAGCGGTTGGTGCTCTATCAGGACTCGGCGAACAATTGAGGCATCACATCCATGGTAGCCAATGACAATTCGTTGATAATGGAGTCCAGTGAACATGAGCGGTGCCCGGGACTGGGCACACCGAACAGTGAAGCGGAAGAATGGGTGATCCCGCTATCGCGAGATTTAGGGGAGGGGCGGGAATTACGGACGGGAAGAGGTAAGGGGGAAGTCCTTCAGCTTTTGCCTTCTTTCGTGGCAAAATCTTCGGTTTCCGGTGGGCCTTTTCTAATCCATGTTCTCCGTGATATCCGTGGTTAAAAAGGCTTTCGGTCACCCTCTGTGCCTCCGTGCCTCTGTGCTTAAACTTCCCCCTTCCCACCGAAGCAGGTCGGAAAACCTGCGGTAAAGCAGACACGAATGTCTGCGCTACTTCTGCATCCGTGCCATCCGGGTTATCCGTGGTTAAACTTCCCCCATTCCCACGCGCCCGCCAGCTCTCGGACGTGGCGGATCTAGATGGGGCGAGCAGCAGCTCATCCCTACCTTACCGCTTCTTCTTCCCCTTCCGCTTCAACGCCGGCCGAGTCAGCAGACCTTCGTGAATCACTTGCAGCACCGCTTTGCGCTCCGCTCCGATCAGCGGCAGACGCGGCGCGCGGACCCATTCCTGGCCCAAACCCACTTCCTGCACCGCCAGCTTGATATACTGCACAAATTTTGGGTGCACATCCAGATGCAGTAGCGGCGCGAACCAACGATAGAGTTCCCGGGCCGCTTCCCATTCGCCCTGTCGGGTCAACTCCCAGAAATGCTGGTTCTCGGCGGGAAACGCGATACCGGTGCCCGCTACCCAACCGTCAATTCCCAGAATCGCACTCTCCAAGGCCAAATCATCGACCCCCGTGAACAAGGCATAGCGATCCCCACACACCCGGTGCAGATCCGTCAGACGCCGGGTGTTGCCGGAACTTTCTTTGAGGGCCACGAAATTCTTCTCGCTGGCGAGTTCAGCGAACAACTCCGGGGTAAGATCGTGCCCGTAGCTCAGTGGGTTGTTATAAATCATCAGCGGCGCGTCGGTGGCCCGGGCGATGGTCCGGAAATGGTTCAGCGATTCGCGCGCATCCGGTGACTTGTAGATCATTGGCGGCATCACCATGAAGCCATCGGCACCCAAGCGGACGCCGTCCTGCACGTAGCGGACGGCTTCGGCGACGCTGGATTCGGCGACGCCGCTCAGGACGGGGACGCGTTCATTGACGGCCTGAACCATGGCTTCGAGCACGAGGCGTTTCTCTGTGGCGGTGAGCGATTGATTCTCGCCCAGAGAGCCGAGGAAGACCAATCCACTGATGCCGGAAGCGATCAGGATTTCTGCATGGGCGGCGGTGGCGTCGAGATCGAGCGAACCGTCCCGATGCATCTGAGTGGTGATGGCGGGGAAGACTCCAGTCCAATAGGGTTTCATGAGCGGAGGACCATGATGATTGGCGGAGGGGTCGGCTGGCAACCGATTCCGCTAGGGCCAGCGAAAGCGAGCATTCTGGTGAAGAAGGTGAGAGTTGAGAGAGGGGGAATTTTTAACCACGGAGGCGCAGAGACACAGAGAAAACCTAATACATTTTTAACCGCGGATATCGCGGATAACACGGATGAGGAAGGAACCACAGGAAGGAAGGTTTAACCGCCAATAACTAGAAAACTGAAGGACTTACCTCTCACGTTTGTTCCCGTAGCAGTCGAGGTCACGAGACGGTCGGAACTAGATGGGGACCAGCCGCAGCTCATCCCTACCTGGTCTCTCAGCTCTCAACTCTCAGCCTTCCCCATCCCCCGCGTGAGCCAGCTCTCCAACGTGTCGGAACTAGACGGGGACGAGCCGCAGCTTATCCCTACCTGGTCTCTCAACGCTCAGCTCTCAACTTGCCCCTTGCCCCTTCCCCCACCTACTGCTCATTCCCAAACACACTGACGCTTTGCGGCGGGAGCGTGAACAGGGCGGAATGACCCTGGTTATGCACGGCGTAATCCTCCGCCGTCACCCCCAGCGCATTGCCCACGTTGCTGCCCCCATAAATGGCGGCGTCACTGTTCAACAACTCACGCCAACGACCCGGTAACGGCAGACCAATCCGGTAGTTCGAACGGGTCACCGGAGTGAGATTCAAGACCACCAACAAATGCGACGACGACGTCCGCCCATCCGTCACCGGAGTGTGGCGAATAAAGGTCATCACGCTGTTCTCATGGTCTCCACAATCCACCCACCAAAACCCATCCCGCTCGTAGTCGCCCTGGAACAAGGCCGGCTGACGCCGGTACACCGCATTGAGGTCCGAGACCCACTTCTGCAAACCCCGATGATACGGCCCCTCTTGGAGCAACCACCAGTCGAGTTCGCTATTCGCATTCCATTCCTTGGTCTGCCCAAACTCGCCGCCCATGAAGAGCAATTTCTTGCCCGGAAATAACCACTGATACCCGAATAAGGACCGGAGATTCGCAAACGCTTGCCAGTCGTCTCCCGGCATGCTCTGACGTAAGGATCCCTTTCCATGGACGACTTCATCATGCGAAAGCGGTAGGACGAAGTTCTCCTGGAAATGATACAGCATCGCGAAGGTCAGATCGTTCTGATGATACTTCCGATACACCGGCTCGCGTCCGAAGTAACCCAGCGTGTCGTGCATCCAACCCATGTTCCACTTGAGGTTGAACCCGAGTCCCCCGAGCCAGGGCGGACGCGACACCATGGGCCAGGCCGTGCTTTCTTCGGCGATGGTCACGACTCCAGGGTATTCGGTGCCGATCAGGTGATTAAAATGCTTGAGGAACTCGACCGCCTCCAGGTTCTCCCGGCCCCCGAATTCGTTGGGGATCCACTCTCCTTCTTTGCGGGAGTAATCGAGGTACAACATCGACGCGACGGCATCCACTCGCAGGCCGTCGATGTGGAAGCGTTCGCACCAAAAGAGGGCGTTGGCCGTGAGGAAATTCCGGACCTCATGGCGGCCGAAATTAAAGATCAACGTGCCCCAATCCTGGTGCGCCCCTTGGCGGGGATCGGCATGTTCAAACAACTCGGTGCCGTCGAAGCGGGCCAAGGCCCAGTCATCGCGGGGAAAGTGGGCTGGGACCCAATCGACAATGACCCCGATGCTGGCTTCGTGGAGGGCGTTGACCAGGAATTGGAAATCGTCGGGTGTACCGTAACGGCTGGTGGGGGCGTAGAACCCGGTCACCTGGTAGCCCCAACTGGGATAGTAAGCGTGCTCGGCGACGGGCAGAAACTCGACGTGCGTGAATCCGGTCTCGCGCAGGTACTCAATGAGCGGTTGCGCTAGCTCACGGTAACTGAGGGCTTCCCAACTGCTCTTGCGTTTCCAGGAACCCAGGTGGAGCTCGTAAATGCTCATGGGTTCGCGCAGGGGATTGGCTTCGCGCCGGCGCTTCAGCCAAGCGTCATCGGTCCACTGGAACTTCTGGTTATTCCAGACCACGGCGGCGCGTTTGGGCGGCAGTTCGAACAGGGTACCGAAGGGGTCGGTGTTGAGCTTCACATTCCCGTGGGCATCGAGAATTTCGTACTGATACAAGGCGCCTTCGCCCACGCCTGGGATGAAGATCTCCCACACCCCGGAAGAACCGAGCACGCGCAGGGCGTGGCGTCGGCCGTCCCACTGGTTGAAATCGCCGACCACGGAGACCCGTCGCGCATTGGGGGCCCAAACCGCGAACGCCACGCCGGGGACCCCGTCCAGGGTCTTGGTATGGGCGCCCAGGACGTCCCCGAGCCGTTGATGATTGCCTTGATTGAAGAGGAAGAGGTCGGTCTCGCCGACGGTCGGCCAGAAGGAGTAGGGATCGCGTCCCTGGGATTGAGTGCCATCGGCCCACGTCACGGCCAAGTCGTAGGCATAAACGGTATTGCGCCGCCCGGTTTGGCCTTCGAACACGCTGGAATCGGCGAGTTGTTGGAGCTGGAAGCGGGGTAGTTTGGGATCGGCCACTGGGATCACTTCGACCCGGGTGGCTCCGGGGAGAAAGGCGCGGGCGACGACGCCGGATCCGTCCCCGAGTGGATGCATTCCCAGCAACGTGTGCGGCGAGCGATGGAGCAGGCCGGTGAGCGAGGCAAGTTCGGTGGGGGTGAGGAGCACGGAACGACGCTAGCGCCATCCGCGCCGGGCCAGAAGCTGAAAGAAAGGGGGGGAAGTTGAGAGTTGAGAGTGAAGCGGGAAGCGGGAAGCGGGGAATTTAACCACAGAGGCGCAGAGGCACAGAGGGATGAGGGGGATTTAACCGCGCATATCACGGAAAACGCGGATGCGGATGAGGGAAGCAAGGTAGGGATGAGCTGCCGCTCGTCCCCATCTAGATCCGATACGTTGGAGAGTTGGCTGACGCGTGGGAGCGGGGAGGTTGAGAGTTGAGAGTTGAGAGTTGAGCGGGGAATTTAACCACAGAGGCGCAGAGGGATGAGGGGGATTTAACCGCGGAAAACGCGGAAAACGCGGAAAAGAGAGAGACCAAGGGATGAAAAATTAACCGTAACGAACACAAGGAACCTAAAAACTGAGGGACTTACCACTTTCCGCTTACCTCTCAGCTCTCAATTTCCCCCCTCAACTTCTCCCCCTTCCGCCTTGGTCTGGTCGGTCTCCGGTATAGGCTGAGTCGGTGGTCCAAACCGCCCTATCCACCCTCAACGCTCTGACCGATCCGCTTGGGTTTCTGTGGGCGGTGCTTTTGGGATCCGTGCTGTGGGCGCTCTGGCTGAAACGGTGGTCGTTTGCGGCGTACGCCCTCGTGCTTCTGTTGTTCCTCCAAGCGATCGCGGGAACCAATGTATCCCGCCGCTTGATTGGCCAACTGGAAGCCCCCTATGACCCACGCCGACTCCCCCTTCCGGAACAGGCCGACGCGGTGGTCATGCTGGGCGGCACCCTGGATTACGGACCGCGCGAACGACTGGGCCTCAATGTGGGCGAACCGGCGGATCGCATTCTGACCGCCGTCGAACTGGTCCGGGAAGGTCGGGCTCCGATCCTGGTCCTCAGTAGCGCCCCCTATTTGCTCCAGGCCGAGACCCGTGGAGACTCCGAATTGATTGAGTCGTGGCTGCGCAAATGGCGCCTGCCCCCGGGCGAATTGGTGCGTCTCCCCTTGTGTCGCAACACGCATGACGAGGCCTTGGAGACCGCCGCCTTGGCCACCCAACGGGGCTGGAAGCGACTGATTCTGGTCACTTCGGCCTACCATCTTCGTCGGGCGGAGGCGGCCTTTCGCCAGGCGGGTCTCACCAATCTGGCGTGTGTGGGTTGCGATTTTCAGGGAGCGGACCCGACCGAAGGAACACTCGAATGGACGGGGATTCCGCGCACGGGTTCCCTAGTGACCCTCAACTATTGGACCCACGAACAGGTCGGTTGGTGGTACTATTGGTTCCGCGGCTGGCGGTAAAAGCCCACGCATTTCTTCGTTGCCCGACGCTCGCAGCGTTGACCGGTCTTGCCGAGTCGGATACGTCTGCGCGAAAGCAGCAGTTCATTACCCATGAAATCTTCCACAGTCCTTCGCCTGGTGCTGGCCGCGTTTGCGGTCGGATTGGCCCTGATCGGTAGTGGTTGCGGCACTTCCCAGCGAAGTGCACCCGCGCCGATTCGGCCCAATTGGTACGATTCGTATTACTACAAGAGCGGCAAACTGGTGGTCCCGGAACTGCCACAGAGCTCGCCGGCCGCCGGGGTGTGGGACCAGTAGACGAATAGGGATAAGCGATCGACAATTACTGGCTGCCCGAAGAAGACGTCCCCTTCGTGGTCTTCTGCGGGTGGACACTTGCATGCGGGCGTGGCGGAGTGCCAGTCACGCCCGACTTAGGATCAACGAAACAAATCGCTGTGCATGCCGGTGCGTTCAAAGCGGACAGGCGAGTCTTTTTCGGTGAGCGTGTAAATCAGGACCCAATCCGACTCGATATGGCAGTCGCGGCTTCCCGCGCAATCTCCGCGCAACGGGTGATCCTTGAACTGCTGTGGCAAGGGCCCTCCTTCAATCAGCAGTTCGACCACTGCCTTGAGCTTCGTCGCGTTCTTGCCGCGCTTGTTCGCCCGTTTGACATCCTCCTGGAACTGGCTGGTGCGGCTGAAGGTCCTCACAGGCCCAAGTCGGCCAAAAGTTCCTGCTTGCTGTGAAACTGTTTCACGTTTCGGCCCGCTTTGCTGGCTTTGAGCGTCCGGGCGGTGAGCGCGTTCGGAATCCGCACGTCAAAGGGAAGACCGCCCCGCAGTTTGATCTGCCGATAGAGGAGATGCACGGTCTCTGAGGCCGTCAGACCCAACTGAGCAAGGATGGCTTCGACCTCGCTCTTGAGGCCGGGTTCAATCCGGGTGCGGATGGTCGCCGTTTTGCTCATGCTCCGAATGAGGCCCTGTTGTAGCCACACGACAAGAATCTTCACTTTCCAGAACTTTCCGATAGCTTGCTTCCCGCGGAAGTTGACCCGGTCCAATTTTGCCACTTTGATCCTCATTCGCCGTTGGCTGGGAGTGGGTGGTGTCGACGGTGGCACCCAGACCGCCGGATTAACTTTTTCGACAGTAAGTAATTGGTAAACAGGTGTGCGGACGTGGCGAAATGGCAGACGCGCCAGACTTAGGATCTGGTTCCGTAAGGAGTGGAGGTTCAAGTCCTCTCGTCCGCACCAAGTAACCTCGGCTCGAACTCGAGCCCCTTCCGACTGGCCGCCAGAGCCGTCCAGGCCAGTTTGGCCTTCGAGCCACGCAAAAGCTCAGCTACCCGACGCATTTACTCAGTCCACGGACCGCTTCAGTGGAATTTCCCGTTGACGGTGGTTTTGCCGGACGCGTTGACTTCACCCCTGTTTCCGCTGCGTCCCGTACCCCTCCTGGGTTCCTCGACGTTTCGGCAACCTGCCTTCCAGAATTTCCATGAGCCGCAAACTTAACCTGGCCATCGTCGGACTCGGCTTCGGGTCCGAATTCATTCCCATCTATCAACGGCATCCGCAGGCTAACATGTACGCCATCTGCCAGCGGTCGAAAGATAAGCTCGACGCCGTCGGCAAGGCCTTTGGTGTGGAGAAACGCTACCAGAGCTTCGAGGACTTGCTCCGCGATCCAAACGTGGACGCCGTGCATATCAACTCGCCGATTCATCTCCACGCCGCCCAGTCCATCGCCGCCCTGCGCGCGGGCAAACATGTGGCCTGCACCGTACCGGCCTGCACAACTCTGGAAGAGGCCCGCGAAATCGTGAAGGCCAGCAAGGAGAGCGGGAAACGGTACATGATGATGGAAACAGTCGTGTGGAGTCGGGAATACCTCTACGTCCGCGAACTCCGCGACACCGGCAAATTGGGCCGCATCCAATTTGTGCGCGGCAGCCATCTGCAAAACATGGCCGGCTGGCCGGGATACTGGGAAGGCCTTCCGCCCATGCATTACGCGACGCACTGCGTCAGCCCCTGCCTGGGCATCGTCAATGGGGAGGCCGAATACGTGTCCTGCCTGGGATCCGGCCGCATTTCCGAGGCCCGTATTGCCAAATACGGCTCCCCCTTCTCCTTCGAAACAGCCCATTTCAAAGTCCGCAATCAAGACGTGGCCGGTGAGGTCACCCGCTACTTGTTCGACGCGGCCCGGCAGTATCGGGAGAGTTTTGACTGCTACGGCTCGCAGACCTCGTTTGAGTGGCAACTCACCGAGCATGACGATCCGGTCGTGCACCTGGGCGGGGAGACCGTCGAGAAGGTGAAAATCCCCGATTACGCCCAGTTACTGCCGGAAGGGATCCGCGACTTCACGACCCAGTGTGTTTATGACCTGGCCGAAAACGCCCACTTGAGTTTTATTCAAGGCAGCGGACACGGCGGGAGCCACCCGCATCTCGCGCACGAATTCCTGACCAGCATTCTCGAAAACCGACCCAGCTTCCCGGATGTCTATCAGTCGGTGAACTGGACCATGGTCGGCATTCTGGCCCATGAATCGGCCCTACGCGGCGGCGAGAAAATGCACCTGCCGAACTTCCGCGTTCTTTGATTCCGCACGTATCGAGTGCCCACCAGTCCCTAGTCTCCTGCTCTTGGCCCCGGCGGCGGGGCCGTGGAAAAGGAGACCCGGCTTTCCAAAACGATTAGTAGACCGGCCTCGGTCACTTGGGTTTACTTCGCCGTCCTCTCACCAAAAAAAGCACAGTTCCTCTATGAGTAACGAAAAAACCAACGCCAATCGCCTCTTGTGGGCGGGCTTTATGGCAATCCTGGCGGCCGGCGTCGGCTTCGGCGTCCGGGGCGGCATCCTCGCTGACTGGGGTGCCCAATATGGATTCACCCAGACGGAATTGGGCGAAGTGACCGGATTTGGGTTGGTCGGCTTCGGAGTCGTCATCCTGATCGGCGCACTCCTTGCGGATGTCGTGGGCTACGGCAAGCTGATGGTTTCGGCCTTCATCTGCCATTTCGCCTCGGCCTTGCTGACTCTTTTCGCCACTGCGGCGTTTGCCAAAGGCGGGAAAGAAGCTGCCTATACGTGTCTCAAGTGGGGCATGATTTTGTTCTCCGTCGGTAACGGATTGGCCGAAGCGGTGGTGAACCCGCTGGTTGCTTCCCTCTTCCCCAAAAACCGCACGCATTACCTCAATATTCTGCATGCGGGTTGGCCCGCCGGGCTCGTTTTGGGCGCCCTTGCTTCCTACTTCCTGGTGGGTCAGGCCCGCTGGGAAATCCAATGGGCGCTGTTCCTCATCCCGGTCGTCGTTTACGGACTGATGTGCCTCGGCCAGCATTTCCCCAAATCCGAAGCCTCCGAGAAGGGTGTCAGCTTTGGCGACATGCTTTCCGAATTTGCCGCGCCGTTGTTGCTGGTGTTGCTGTTCATCCACGCGCTGGTCGGTTATGTCGAACTCGGCACCGATTCCTGGATTTCCAACATCACGGGTAACATCCTCGCCAGCCCGCAGAACGGCCTCCTGCTCTTCGTTTACACGTCCACGTTGATGTTCGTGCTCCGGTTTTTCGCCGGACCCATCGTTCACAAGATCTCTCCTCCCGGACTCCTGTTCGTCAGTGCCATTTTCGGAGCGACCGGTTTGTTGCTCCTCGGCAGTGCCCACGGTGCTGTGGCGTGTGTGGTGGCGGCGACGGTTTACGGTATTGGTAAGACGTTCCTGTGGCCGACCATGCTCGGCGTCGTTTCCGACCGCTTTCCCAAAGGCGGCGCGATCACGATTGGCGCCATCGGCGGCATTGGCATGTTGAGCGCCGGTTTCCTGGGAGGTCCCGGAATTGGCTACAAGCAGGATTATTTCGCCTCGAATGATCTGAAGACCAAAGCGCCGGAAGTTTACCAAAGCTACAAGGCGCCGAATGAAAACAAGTTCCTCTTCTTCCCGCCGATTGTGGGCCTGGAAGGAAGTAAAGTCGCCGCCATCCGCGCCAAAGCCGCCGATCAGCGCACTCCCGACGAAGTGAAAGTGCATGATGCCGATCTCCACGGCGGCCGAACCGCCCTCAAGGTGACCGCGGCTGTGCCGGCGTTAATGGCGGTCCTCTACTTCTTCATCCTGCTCTATTTCAAAGCCAAGGGAGGCTACAAGCCCGTGCATATCGAAGGCTCCGGTCACGGCGCCAAGGAAGTGGCTTAGCCGCGTTCGTCTCGAGCCCTTCGAGGCTTTTGCTCTTAACAAGGCGGCTCCTGATGGAGCCGCCTTTTTCTTGGCCAGGAGAACTTCCGCGAGGTTGAGTCAGCCTAAAACCGGGAGTTGAATCACAGGGGCACAGAGAAAGACCCAAGACATTTTTAACCACGGATAACGCGGTTGAAACTCACCACTGAGGCACAGAGACACAGAGCACCAACGAAATACGAACGAGAAGGCCCCGAAAGAAAGACTCACTCCCCGGAGGATGCCTTCGGAAAATCAACCTCAGGCCCCTTCCCCTGGTCTTTCCCTCTCTGTGCCTCTGTACCTCTGTCCCTCGGTGGTTCAATTCCCGGTTTTAGGTTTAACCTCGGATGACACGGATAGGGCGGATAGGGCGGATAGGGCTG
>Ga0209591_10001671_pt1 | contig 27210 bp, 25 predicted proteins | sample MAT01_FD_187207 | JGI IMG/M metagenome (GOLD analysis project Ga0209591, IMG submission 187207) | Freshwater microbial communities from Lake Fryxell liftoff mats and glacier meltwater in Antarctica - MAT-01 (SPAdes) (version 2) | ecosystem: Environmental > Aquatic > Freshwater > Ice > Liftoff... | reverse complement strand
GGCGCTGCCAGCTGCATGGAGCGTGTTCCCGCTTGCGGCGATTCAGTGCTCGATGCTGGCGAGAAGTGCGACGATGGGAACGGGATGTCCAGGGATGGTTGCGGGGCGAACTGCGACGCAGTTGAGAAAGATTTTGCCTGCCCTACGCCGGGAATGCCTTGCGTCACCACCGTGGCTTGCGGCGATTCTAAGATCACGGGCAGCGAAACCTGCGATGACGGCAATGCGGCTCCCGGGGATGGTTGCAGCGCGGCTTGTGCGCTAGAAGCTGGCTGGGGCTGCCCCGTGATTGGCGTGCGCTGCGGTGCTGCGCTGTGTGGGGATAGCAGGATTGCCGGAGCCGAAGACTGCGATGATGGGAATTCAGCGGCAGCCGACGGTTGTTCTGCAACCTGCACGCTGGAGCCAGGCTTCAAATGCGACACGCTCGGCCAGCCGTGCAGTGCTACCTCCTGCGGCGACGGTCAAGCCGAAGGCACCGAGCAGTGCGACGACGGGAACTTCAACTTAGGTGACGGCTGCTCAACACTCTGCAAGTTTGAGCCGAAGTGTGCCAACGGCGTCTGCGAAGCTCGCTGCGGAGATGGCATCAAGCTCGAGAGCGAAGCCTGTGACGACGGCAATCAGCGCAACTTCGATGGTTGCTCTTCCACTTGTACGATTGAGACGGGCTTCAGCTGTGAAGTTCTGCCAGACGCTCCTATCGTGCCGGTGGTGTATCGAGACTTCGTGGGTACCCAAGAAAATTCACCCGCAGATTCAGGCCCAAAACATCCTGATTTTCAGAACAACGGGGTCGTGACTCAACACAATTGCCAGCAAAGTATCGCCACAATCCTGGACGCCGCAGGCAAGCCTTCACTTGTGAGCGCCAACAACTGCGTCAAAGATGCAGCTTCGTTCGCCCAATGGTACCGGAGCGACGATGCCATCAACCGCACCGTCGTCGACACGATGACACTCACTCCTGTCATGGGCACGCCCGGAGCCTATGAATCCGTCAACGACTATTTTTTCCCGCTGACGGGCAAGGGTTTCAACGACCCGGCAAATCTCCTGGAGCACAGGCGCGACGCGTGGATGACTACCCCGCAGAATTTCTCATTCACGACAGAGCTGCGCTATTGGTTCACCTTCCGCGGGGGAGAACGCCTCACATTCTACGGCGACGACGACCTCTGGGTCTTCATCAACGGCAAGCGCGCCGTGAATATCCCGGGCCTACACTACAGCGAAGATCGCTGGATCCAGCTTGGGCCGCCCGGTGCGGGCTGCAACAACTTCGGCTGTCCCGCAGGTGTCGGCGGCACCGGGAGCAACATTAACAACACCCCCCCGACGAGCGGAGTTTTCGATCCGACAGCGCTGGGGCTCACGCCAGGCGGAGTGTACGAAGTGGCTATTTTTAATGCGGAACGCCAAACTGGCACTTCCCTTTTCAAACTCACGCTTCAAAACTTCTTGAACGCGCATTCCGTGTGCAAATCCACTTGTGGAGATGGAATCGTGGCTTCCAATGAAGCCTGTGACGACGCCAAGAATGATGGCTCGTATGGCAGCTGCAATCCAGATTGCTCGCTCGGGCCGCGCTGCGGCGACGGAGTTTTTCAGGCAGCATCAGGCGAGGTTTGCGATAACGGCATCAATCTCACCAGTCACGCGCCCATCGCAGACACCACGGCCTGTGCACCTGGCTGCAAGAAGCCTAACTTCTGTGGTGACGGCATCGTCGATGGTCTGTTCGGTGAAGCCTGCGACAACGGTGTCAACGACGGTGGCTACGGTCAGTGTGCCGCTGAGTGCCGCCTGGGTGAGTACTGTGGCGACGGCATTAGGAACGGCCCTGAGCAATGTGATGACGGCAACAAGGCGGCCAACGATGGTTGCACTCCGGGTTGCACTACCGGCTTGCGTTAAGAATGCGCTAGGACATTATTTGACTGAGCCGGGCGCCACCGAGCTATCCTGCACGCACGCACAGTGCTAAGTCTGGGCACAGGAGGAGCCAGAAAATGCCGTGCTTGCATGAACCAACGAGGTCCGGAGCGACGCTTAGCCTGCCTGGGTTTAGGCTCACACACCCAGTGTCCCAAGCTTCCTTCGAGAGCGCGTTCCTGCGCGGGCGAGAGCCGAGCCCCATTGAGCAAGCTCTCGCTGGCTCGCGGCGCTACGCACTCGGCCAGGGTGATGCGGTAGAGTTCTTGAAGTCTCTCCCATCGAGTTCGGTAGATTTGATCGTTACCGACCCGCCGTATGAGTCGCTAGAGAAGCACCGTGCGATCGGCACGACCACCCGGCTCTCCCACAGCAAAGCCTCCAGCAACAATTGGTTTCAAATTTTCCCGAATGAGCGCTTTCCCGAGCTCTTCACCGAGCTTTACCGCGTACTGAAGAATCACTCCCATCTTTATCTCTTCAGCGATCAGGAAACGATGTTTGTCGTGAAGCCAATCGCCGAACGCGCCGGTTTCCGCTTTTGGAAGCCGATTGTTTGGGATAAGCAGAAGATTGGCATGGGCTATCACTACCGCTCCCGATACGAATTCGTTTTGTTCTTTGAGAAGGGCAAAAGGAAGCTTTTGGACTTGGGCGTTCCCGATGTGCTCAGCTATCCGCGTATCCACCGCGGCTACCCCACTGAGAAACCCTGGGAAGTGTCGCAAGTGTTGATCACGCAAAGTAGCTTGCCTGGGCAAATCGTGCTGGATCCGTTCATGGGCTCCGGCTCGGTGGGGGTTGCAGCTCTGCGCAATCAGCGGCGCTTCTTGGGCAACGACCTGTGCCAAGAAGCCCTCGAAGTGGCGGGGTTTCGGCTGGCAGCCGAGACAGCATCACCGGATCGGCTGGCGGCCGAGGCACCATGACGGGCAACGAGTACAAACGGCTCATCGCGCAGTACGTCGTGAAAGAGTACGGCTCGAAGGTGAAGGTCTACGACGAGGTGAATATTGGCACCTCGATCATTGGCAAACAGCGTCGGGTGGATTTTTTGATCGTGGAGCCGCTCACCAATAGAGCGCTCGCCATTGAGTGCAAGTATCAGGATTCAAGCGGGACTGCGGACGAAAAAATCCCGTACACGTTGCAGGATTTGGCGACCTTGCGCATGCCGGCGGCCGTCGTTTACGCGGGCGTCGGATTCTCGGAAGGTGTGCTGCATCTGCTCCAGAGCTCTGAATACGCCGCGTATTGTCAGCCTTCGGTCACGCTCGGCAAGCTGGCCCGGCAGAAGGGACAGATCAACAGCGGAACCTGGCAGCTGGACCATGTGCTCGCGGTCACCTTCCAGTGGTGGGATTTGTTGATAGGCAATAAGCCTGAAGTCGTGCTTGCCGAGAATTTCAGCGTGGCCGACGTTGCTGCCTCCCAGCCTTCGGAATCGGCCCCAAACGAACAGGCTCCCGCCGTCGCTCGACCCAGCGCAACAGCAGATACCGGGGAAATCAGTCAGGTGCGCGCAGCCTCCAGCGGCGGCCCAAGTGTTGGGGGCGCGCCAGGTTTTGAAACGCAGCTCAGCCTGAACAGCACGAAAGCTAAAGTGCCGTTTGGGCTTACTGATTGACGACTTTGGCGCCCGCCTGGCGGAACGGAGCCCAGGCCATGGGATCATCATCCCCGAGCGCACCGGTCACGTACACGAACTTGAGCTTCTTCAGCTCCTTGAGCTCGGGCACCTTGGCCACTTTGGTGCGCTGAATGCTGAGCCTTTCCAGCTGCTTCATGCCAGTAATTGGCGAAAGATCGGCCACCTGGGTGTCATCCAACGTCAGCTCAGAAATGAGCGTGAGGCCCGCAATGGGAGCGAGATCAGCCACCTGGGTGTGGCCTAAGTCGAGACGATCTAGACGAGTGAGCTTGGCGAGCGGCTTGAGATCGGAAACGTGGTTGCGCGAAGCGCCGAGCGATTCAAGAGCAGTGGCTCCCGAAATCGGCGAAAGATCTGAATACTCACCCTTGCCCAAAAATAACTCTTTCAAGTTCGTCATGTAGGGAAAAAGACAGATATCTAGCTCGTTCAAGCTCACGTTCGCGAGGTTGAGTGAGCGCAGGCGCTTCAAATCGGCTTTCGTAACATCACCGGTTGGCTTCTGGAGCTTCAGCCGCACGGCGGCTTCAAAATCGGGCGAAGGAAAGCTCACTACGTCGGAAGTCGGACAATCCGCAGCTAACTTCTTGGGCTTCGCTTCCGGCGCGGGAGTAGGGGCTGCCGGCGGCGTTGGTGCCGGAATCGGAAGCTCCTTCGCACTTGGAGCGGGCAGCTCTTTGGTTTCAGCTGCCGGAGGCTTCTGTTCATCACATGCCATCGTCAGTGTACAGACAACGAACAGCTTGAGTGCGGACTGGCAACTGAGGTGCATGGTGGCGGACTCTAACATCCGTAGGAGCCGCGGGAAAACCAGCTGGTGTTTCGGGTCAGATTCAGGGTAAACGCCCAATCCGTGAACATTTTCACCGCCATTGTCTTAGGGATTGTTGAGGGCCTCACCGAATACCTCCCCGTGTCGTCGACCGGGCATCTCATCTTGGTCAGTCGTTGGTTAGGTGAAACGGGTGAGGCGTCCAAATCGTTCGACGTGGTGATTCAGTTTGGGGCAATTTTGGCGGTAGCTGTGCACTACCGATCACTACTCTCGGAGCGAATAGGCAAGCTGGTGCGACGTGAGCCTGGATCGGCTCAGTTGTTCCTGGGCCTCTTGCTTGGGTTTCTGCCTGCGGCCGCTGTTGGGCTCACGCTAGGGAGCTGGATCAAAGCGCATCTGTTCGGACCGCTACCGGTCGCCTTCGCGCTTGCCGCTGGAGGCGTCCTGATGCTGGCGGTCGAGTACACGGTTGGCAAACGCCAGCGAGAGCTGGAGGACGATCTTAACGCGGTGACACTGCCCCGGGCGTTCTTAATTGGTGTTGGGCAATGTTTATCACTATGGCCCGGTACTTCGCGGTCGATGTGCACGATCGTGACAGGCCAACTGTGTGGTCTTTCCACGCGAACGGCGGCTGAGTTTTCGTTCTTGTTGGCACTACCAACACTGGGCGCGGCGACTCTCTATGAAGGGTGGAAGGCGCGCCAGGTGCTGCTGGAGGACGTGGGTGCCATCAATATTGCAGCCGGTTTGTGCGCGTCATTTCTCGTGGCCTGGGCCGTCGTGGCCACCTTCTTACGCTACCTGACCAAGTATGGCCTGGCGCCGTTCGCCTACTATCGCTTACTGCTCGCGCTGATCGTGTTTTGGTTCGCGTCTTAGTTTTTGATTTCCGCGCCGAGGTAGGCACTCTTGATCCTGGGATCCTGTGCTAGCTCAGCGGCTGGCCCGTGGAGCGAGATCGTGCCGGTGACCATGCAGTAAGCACGATTGGCAACCTGCAGTGCTAATCGCGTGTTCTGCTCCACCAGCAGGATCGTGAGGCCGTTCTTGGCGATTTTCACGATACTCTCGAAGATTTGAGTCACCAAGATCGGAGCGAGCCCGAGGCTGGGCTCGTCGAGCAAGAGCAGCTTAGGATCGGCCATCAACGCGCGCCCCATCGCTAGCATTTGCTGCTCGCCGCCGGAGAGTGTTCCCCCTTCCTGCTTCATGCGCTCCCCCAGACGCGGAAAGAGCTCCACAGTCCGTTCCAGATTCCGGCTGACTCGCCCTGCATCGCGACGATGGGGAAAGGCTCCGAGCTCCAGGTTCTCTCGCACGGTGAGCTGCGGAAAAATCGCGCGACCTTCGGGCACCAGTGAAACACCCAACTCCACGATTTCATGTGTCGGCAGACTCCGCACTTCCCTACCCAAAACTAGAATGCTCCCGCTGCTCGGTTCGAGCAAATGCATGATGGCTTTGAGCGTGGTGGACTTACCCGCACCGTTAGCGCCGATCAGAGCCACGATTTCAGAAGGCGCCACCTCGAGTGAAATGCCCTGAACCGCCTTGATTCCGCCGTAAGCGACGGCAAGCGCCTCAATCTTGAGCGCGTGTGCATCCGCCATCAGTGCCCTCCGAGATGGCGTGCTTCGCCCTGCTCGTTCGGATCCGCGCCGAGATAAGCCGTCAATACTTTCGGATCGTTCTGCACCTCGCTCGGCAGGCCTTCAGCGATCGTTTCGCCGTGGTCCATCACGTGCACGCGATCACACACTTGCATCACAACCGCCATGTTGTGCTCCACTAAGACCAGGCTGAGCTTGAGCTCCTGCCGCAGCTGGCGCAAAAGCCCCGTGAGCACTTCGGCTTCTGAGCTGTTCAGGCCGGCCGCCGGCTCATCGAGCAAGAGCAGCTCGGGGCCAAGCATCAGCGCGCGCGCGATTTCGAGCCTGCGCTGCGAGCCATACGGCAAGCTGGCGGCCTCTTCTCGAGCTTGCCCATCCAACCCAAAGAACTCCAACAACTCACGCGCCCTTTTCTCCAGCCGCGCCTCATCTTCATCAAACACGCGCGTTCGAAATAGACTGCTCAAGAGGCCACCCTTCCCCTGCTTCTGTCCGGCGACCATCACATTCTCGAGCACCGTCATCGAACCGAAAATGCGAATATTCTGAAACGTGCGCGCGATGCCCCGTGCCGCAATCTGAGCCGGCCCCTCACCTGTGATGTCCCGATCCGACAGTAAGATCCGGCCCTCTTCCGGACGATACACACCGGTTATCAAATTGAATACGGTTGTTTTACCGGCGCCGTTCGGGCCAATCAACCCAAAAATCTCAGCGCGCTCCACCTGCCAAGAGACCCCGGAGACAGCTCGCAACCCACCAAAAACCTTGCCCACTCCTTCCAGGCGCAGCAGGCTCATGGCTGCGACCTCGCGCGCTTCTTCCCGAGCAAGAGCGCTCGCAACGATAACTCCCGGCGCCCCAAGATCCCCTGCGGACGCAGGATCATGATCAGCACCAGCAAGCAGGAATACAAGATGAGCCGGTATTCCTCCAGATCGCGCATCGCCTCCAGGCTCACCGCCAAGAACACGCCACCAATGACCGCCCCGGTGATCGACCCCAGCCCACCGACGATGATCATCACCAGCATATCGACGGATTTTTCGAACTTAAAATCATCCGGCCGCACACCGGCTTGCATGTGAGCAAACAGGCCGCCTGCAATCCCGGCAAAGGCCGCACTCAAGGCAAATGCCATGACCTTCAAGCGCGTGGTTTGGACGGCGCTTGCCTCCGCAGCAATTTCATCTTCCCGAATCGCACGCAGCATTCTGCCCGTCTGTGAAAAAGTGACATTGGCGACCAGCAGCGTGACCACGAACGCCCAGAAAAACACCCAGAAAAACGTTGTGTACGCGGGCAGCCCGGCGCTCCCATTTCCGAAATAGCCTGTGGCCGCACCCAGACGTTCCTGGTTAGTGAAGAAGATGCGAATGATCTCCCCAAACCCCAGAGTGACGATCGCTAGGTAATCACCCTTCAGCCTGAGGCTCGGGATCCCCACCAGAATCCCGGTAAGCCCCGCGGCAAGCGCTCCAAACAGCAACGCCAGATTAAAGACGACGGCGTCGCCCAAACCCGGGCCCAGCGCGCCAACCAACCAAGGGCGCATTTCTACGCCAAAGACTGCGGCCGCATACGCACCCACCGCCATGAAGCCGGCATGACCAATCGAGAATTGGCCCGTGGTGCCGTTGATCAGATTGAGCCCCACGGCAAGAATAATATTGATGCCGGCGAGCATCAATATCCGCACCACGTACTCGATCAGGAATCGATTCGCCAGCTCTTGGGCGAGATAGAGCACCAGGATAACGCCCAGCCCCGAGGCCATGCGACGAGCCCAACGCATCTAGACTTTCTCCTGCCGCACAGTTCCCAGGAGCCCCTCAGGCTTGAACAGGAGGATCACGATCAAAATAGCGAAAATAATGGCATCTCGATAATCCGGAGAGAGGTAGCCCGCCGTCAGCTGCTCCGCCAAGCCAATCAAAAGGCCACCCAACATAGCACCGGGGATACTGCCAATCCCCCCCAACACGGCCGCCACAAACGCCTTAAGCCCCGTGAGCACACCTATCAGCGGATTAACGATGATCTGATCCAGCCCAAACAGGATGCCACCGGCTGCTGCGAGCGCTGAGCCGAGCGCAAAGGTAACGCTGATCACGCGATTCGTGTTGATCCCCATGAGCCGTGCCGCAGCAAGATTCATCGACACGGCGCGCATGGCTTTACCGGTCCAAGTGCGGTGCACCAACCAATAGAGCCCGCCCATACAGAGAATCGCGACGCCAAAGATCGCCACCTTGATGTTCGTCAGGATGACACCCCCGAGATCGAATCGAACTTCCTTCAAGATGGGGGGGTAATATTGAGGATTCGGCGAAAAGATCAGCATCCCCAGATTCTGAAGCAGGAGGCTCATGCCAATCGCGGTGATCAACGGCGTGAGCCGGGGCGCGTGCCGCACGGGCCGATACGCCACGCGTTCAATCAGCACGCCTAAGGCGCCACAGGCCAACATTGAGAACACTAGGACCAGCAGCGCTAAATAGGGCGGGAATCCCGCCGTTTGACGCTCCACGCCCAAGGCTCGCGACGTGTACAGACCCACGTAGGCTCCCACCATGAACACCTCGCCGTGCGCGAAGTTGATGAGGCGGAGGACGCCGTACACCATTGTGTAACCGAGAGCCATCAAGGCATACACAGAGCCCAGGGAGAGCCCGTTGATAATCTGCTGCAGGAACTCCGTCACGGCGCCATCATGGCTTCAAACTTGGCGGCTCCCCCGGAGATCTTTAATACAACAGCGCTCTTCTTCGCGTTTCGCGCAGCGTCGATCGTGATGTTGCCGGTGACGCCTACCACATCCTTCACCCGAGCCAGTTCATCGCGAATCGCTTTCGGCGTGATCGTGGGCGCATTGTTCATCGCTTCAACGAGCACCAACAGCGCGTCGTAACCCAGAGCTCCGAGGCCGGTTGGGGGCTTCCCGTACTTCTTGGTGAAATCAGCGATGAATTTTTTAGCCTTGGGGGTCGCCATGTCAGGGGCGAAGTGGTTTGAATAATAGGAGCCTTCCAACGCATCGCCGCCGATCTTTAGCAGATCCGGAGCATCCCAACCGTCACCACCCAAGAGAGGAACCTTGAGACCAAGCCTCTGGGCCGTCTTGGCGATCGCGCCAACCTCCGCGTAGTAGCCTGGCACAAACATCGCCTCCGGTTTGCCAGCTCGAACCGCTGTTACCTGCGCGCTAAAATCCGTGTCGCCCGCGCTGTACGATTGCTCCACGTTGATCGTGCCACCGAGCGCTACAAAGGACTTCTTGAACGCCTCGGCGAGCCCGATTGAATAATCGTTGCGCACATCCTTGATGATCGCGACGCGACTGATTTTCAGGTTCTCGCGCGCGAATTTGGCCATCACTAGGCCCTGAAAGGGGTCGAGGAAGCAAACCCGGAATATGTAATCTCCTACTTCGGTCACTTTCGGATTGGTGGACGAAGGCGACACCATCGGGATCTGGCGGCGCTGTGCGACTCGCCCACCCGCCAAGGAAAGGCTCGACGCCACTTCCCCGAGCAACGCCACCACCTTCTCCACATCGATCAATCGCGACACGGCATTGGCGGCCTCCGCAGAATCGCCGCGGTCATCGAGCGTCACCAGCTTGAGCTTTCGACCCTTCACGCCACCCTTCTGGTTCACTTCATCAACGGCCAACCGAATCGCCTTGTCCGTGTCTTGGCCAAAGTGCGCGATGCTGCCGGTCATGGCGGCGTAGTGGCCAATCACGATATCCCCGAGCTCTGGTGCCGCCGCACCGGGCGCTCCGCTACCCGCAGGCTTGCAGGCATTCGTCGTTAGAAAGAGCGCGCCAGAACCAATCAAAAGCTTTCGACGTTGCACCATACGCGGGCATTCCCTTCTTTAGCCCGGTTGGGCTTTCTCTCCGGTTCGCTTAACACGGTGAGGGCCGGGTGAGGAATGCGCTTGCCGGCATGGCTGCTTTTCCCTGACAACTTGGGGGAAGACGCCGGAAGGTCCTGTGTTAGCGTGGGCGCCCTACCGCAATTGAGCCGTCCCATGAGTTTCTTCATCGACATTCTACCCATCGCCGGATTCTTAGTGGCCTACTTTGGCTGGGGCATTTATGTGGCCACCGGCGTGTTAATGGTCGCGTCATTGGTCCAGGTTTCGGCGCAGTGGCTTTGGAAACGCCGCGTTGAGAAGCTGCATTTGTTCAGCCTAGGCTTAGCTTTCGTGCTCGGCGGCCTGACGCTTTGGCTACACAATGAAAACTTCATCAAATGGAAGCCCAGCTTATTTTTTTGGCTGGGAGCTGCGATCATTCTGGGCCGGCAATGGTTCGCAAAGCAGCTCACTATCAAGAGTTTAATCGAGAAGGTGATGGCTCCCACTCATCCGGTGGAGGATGCTGTCTGGCGGCGTGTGAATGCGGTTTGGGGCTGGGCAATGGTGCTGGCTGGAGCCATGAATCTTGCGGTGGCGTATACGCTACCGTTGAGTACCTGGGTGGTTTATAAGCTGGTGAGCTTGGTCGTCTTGAATCTCACGCTGGCCGTCTACACTTCCGTGGCGCTGCGCGAGCCCGATAAAGGGCCTTCGTGATTCGGCGCAGCCAGAGTTCTGCCCACGCGGTTCGCTGGCTCACGTTCGGCTGTTTGGGCCTGGCTCTGTTGCTGACGGGCGGGCTACCTCCTGGCACGGGTGGCACGGGTGGCACGGGTGGCGCAGGCGGCGCAGGCGGGGTTTCGGCGAACGTTATGCCTGGGACTCCTGCGCGTGCAGCTGCGCTTCCAGCCGACGCGGGGAACGTGCCTGCCTCTCCCGGGCCTGGGGTCGCGCCGATCGGTTTGACATCGGCTCCACCCAATGCGGTTGCCCTTCCCAGCCCTCCCTCAGGCGGTAAATCTTCTAAATCTGAAGCATCGAAACCCGAAAGCGCTGAGGTGCGGCTCGGCGATAGCGTCCTCCTCACGCTCAAGTTGCCGCTGGGTCCGCGCTCACCGGCGGAACGAGCCAATCTCGCCAACGAGGCTCTAAAAGCGGTCCTTCTGGAGGCCAAGCTCCAAGAGGTTCGCGTTGAAACGCGCGGGGAGCTGGCCGTGGTTTTCGTCGGTAGCCACGCGATCGTGGCGCTTTCGGTGGCCGACGCACGGAGCGCGGGAGAAGTTTCACTCGACACCTTTGCGACAGCGTTTGAAGAAAAAGTCCGCACGGGAATTGTTTCTGAGAAACGTCGGAGCGCGATCACCAAGACCGCCTTTTCAATCGCACTCGCGATCTTCCTTGGGCTCGTCGGCATCTATCTGCTCGGAAAAATCCGAGCCCAGTCGCAACGCTTGCGCGAGTGGCTACAAGACAACCCCGAACGTGTGCCCGCGCTCAAACTCTTCTCGTTTGAGCTGCTCGGCCCCGTACCGGTACAACACGGCTTGCAGTTAGCTGTCGGGCTCGGCCGTTGGCTCTTCGCTCTTGGCTTGCTTTATGCGTACCTAGTTGGAGTGCTCTCATTGTTCGAGAGCACTCGCGGATTCACTGCACGCTTGACGGACCTCGTTGTCGCGCCCTTCTCGGCACTGACGGAGCGTTTGGCTCAGACGCTGCCGGTGCTGTTGATTGCGGGATTTTCCGGGTTGGCCATCTTTCTGCTGCTGCGCTTTGTTACCTTGCTGTTTGCGAGCGTGGCGCGCGGGGAGACTCAACTCGGCGGGGTCCCGAGAGACTTTGCGCAACCGCTGAGCGTCCTTTTGCGTACGGCGATTGTACTCGGGGCGATGTTGTTTGTAGGGCCCATCGTTACGGGCGCCGCGGATGGGCCACTCTCGCGCACCGCAATGTTAGGGCTTGCCGGCCTTGGGCTGGCTGGCTTGCCAATTCTAGCGACTGCAGCCATGGGCACAGCGACGCTTTTCCTACGACGCTTCAAGGTGGGAACCCGAGTTGAGTTTGGCGGCCAACGTGGCAACGTGCTGGAAGTGGGAGTACTCGATGTTCGGCTGTTGGACGCTGAGGGCGCGGAAGTTCGGGTGCCTCACCTGCTCGGCCTAGTGCACGCCACCCGTCTGCTTGGAAGCTCCGCGCAAGCGGTGTTTGAGCTCAGGGTGCCACGCCGCGTCGAACGCCAGCGCTTGGAAAGGGCACTCAGCGATTTCGCAAAACGCATTCAAGCTGACGTGAGCCTGAAGTTGTTCGAGATAGACGAGCACAATTGGCATTATCGTGCAGCTTTTATGCGTGCGGCCGAACCGCCCGACCTCTTCGGGATGCTCTCAGCAAGCCTGGCCGAAGCGGAGATCGAGATCACCCGCCTGGCGCGGCTTTAAATCTTCCCCCTAACGCCGAGGGACCACTCGTGCTAGTCCCGGAGTCGTGAGTCGAGTTACGCGTGTTGTTTCCATCCTTTGGCTAGCCTCGACGCTCTTCGGCTGTCGGCGCGAACAGGCTGAACCGAAAGCCTGCACCCAGAGTCGCCAGCAGGCGCAGGAGTCGCTTCGCATGGGGAAAGTGGAAGCGGCCAGAGCTCAACTTCTCATAGCGGCAGGCTCCTGCGGCAAGGCCTCAGCCTGGGATGTTACGCGCATGCAGGAGGTCCTCACGCTCCAAGAGGCCCAGCGACAGCTCCAGCTCGAACATCAGCAAAAGGAACGCCAGCTCAACCAAGAACAGCCGTTGCGTCCCTTCTTGCTGTGGGCCCGCCGCGTGCTGGCGGCCGACAAAGAGCGCCTCGGTAAGGCGAGCTGCGCGCCCAGAGGCGCACCGGACTTCGGATTCTGCACCACGCAGGTTGAGCGTGAGGCGGGAGAAACGGGAGCGCCCTTCTCTGTGCGCTACGTAGCCAACAATCCAAAGCTCTTTCGTTTGGAGTCGGAACTGCCCGTCCCCGTTGCCTGCGATGATTTCGGACGGAATCGCGCTGGCCCTGCGAGAACAGGAGCGAACGGCGATACGCTGCTCTTGTGCGAACTCACCGAATATTCGCTCACGGGGCTGAACGCGTTCATCCGGATCAGCAACGGACGTTCCAAGGTGGTGCTTTTTCCCGACCGCTACCGCGACGCCGATCCCGAGTTCAACAAGCTGGTCGGCAACAATCTCTGAGACCCAATGCGGACGGCTCCGTATCAGCCGCGCTCCGCACTCTGCCTCTGACGCCACTCAGAAGGCGTCGTGCCATGCCGTTGCCGAAAGCTGCGACTGAATACGGTGCTATCCGGATAGCCCACCAGACGCGCCACATCATTGATGCCAAGCGCTGTGCTCACGAGTAAGTGTTCGGCGGTTTCGAGCCGTAAATTGCGCAGCGCGTGCCCAGGGCTGAAGCCCCGTTTCTGTTTATAAACCTTGCTAAAATGCGCCCGGCTAAAGCCCGCCGCTTGGGCGAATTCTTCGACATCGAAGCCATGTGCCAAGCGCTCACGGGCGATGGCTTCAGCCCGCCGAATGCGTGCCGTGACGTCCAGCGGAGGCTTCTCCAGCACCGGGCGCGCCGACTCCACCCAAGCTAAGAGGAGCCCCCCAAGCTCATGATTGGCTTTGATCTGATCGTACGGATCGCCAGTTCGCCAAAGCTCGACGATCGGATCCAAACTGCGAGCGAAAAGCGGACTGAGGCCGAGCGGGACGAGCACGGGCAAGTCCACCCCCCACACCTCGCGCGCGGAGGGCTGTGTCAAATGGGCACGCGACTGGAGATCCGTCTCGAAGGACATGGTGTCGCGGTGTTCCTCGCGACGGGCATTGAACTTGACGTCAAAATGAACCCACGCTGGCCGATTGCCCTCGCTTGAAGAGATAAGCTGCGTCAAGACGCCAGGCTGCACGAGGTAAGCGCCATTTCTGGGTACAGGCAGCGCGGCCCCATCAATGATGTTCTGTTCCCCTCCTTCGTAGCTCACCACCAAGAGGTAGTGCGAGAGCACACGCTGATGAATGCTCCAACCCGGCGCACGCGGACCGTTGTCAGCTAAATGTATCCACGGCGTGTACGGACCCTCAGCTGCCAGCATGATGCTACAGGCGACAAATTATCGGATCGATGGGCATGATTCCAGCAGAAACGTCACTATCAAACGTGCACCCCCGACAAATTGCCAGGAAGCGCCCAAAGCACCCAGTGGTGTACAAGCCCGAACTCGATGGGCACAATGCGCCAACTCCGAGGACCCACCACGTGATCATCAACATCGGCTCCATCAATCTCGACCACGTCTACCGCGTCGACCATCTCGCACTGCCCGGCGAAACCATCTCCTGCGACGAGTATGCGGTGCTGGGTGGTGGCAAGGGAGCCAACCAATCGTTGGCGCTGGCGCGCGCGGGCGGCAAGGTCAAACACATTGGAAAGGTGGGTCAGGACGGCACCTGGCTCCGTAACGAACTCAAGGAGGCCGGCGTGGACGTGACGCCCCTGTTAATTGTGAGTGAACCGAGTGGGCATGCGGTGATTCAAGTGGATGCCCACGGGATGAACAGCATCGTCATCTTTGGCGGCTGCAACCAACGGCTCGACTTAGAGCAGGTTGAGAAAGAGCTCAAAGCGCAGCCACCGTCTACGGTGCTCCTCCAAAACGAAACCAATGGCGTGGCGCGCTTCATTGAGCTTGCTAAAAAACACGGGCACCGTGTCGCCTTCAATCCGGCACCCATGACAGCCGCGGTCAAGGGCTTCCCGCTCAGCCTGGTGGATACGCTCATCGTGAACGAACACGAGGCAGAAGCGCTCTCGGACGACAGCAACCCAGCTTCGCTCGCCGCGTTGTTTCCCGGGGCAGCCATCGTCGTCACGCTCGGAGGGCGCGGTGTGGTGGCGCTAGTGGATGGCATCCAACACCAGCTCCCTGCATTTGAAGTGCAAGCCGTGGATACGGTGGCCGCGGGCGATTGTTTCGTCGGCTACTTGCTCGCAGAGCTTGATTTGGGTGTGGCGTGGCCACAAGCACTCAGAACGGCATGCGCCGCTGCAGCGCTCTCGGTGAGTCGTCGCGGAGCCATGGCGTCGATCCCCACGCGCCCGGAAGTCAGCGCTTTTCTTAAGCTCCAGCGTTGAACGGCGCCCCGGTTATTCTGCCTTAAGGCGCGTGCGTCGTGAGCGCCACGCTGGCACAGAGCGACGCCTCAGTATTGCTGAGTAGCCAACCTGCGCAGGGGCGAATCGCGCCTCGCTTGAAGTCCGCTTTGGCCGCATTCATCACGGCAACCGGCAAGCCCGCGTCCACCTCGCTGAGCCAGTGCCCCACTGTCATATTCGCGCTAAACCGCGCCTCCAGCGCCTCCCATTGCTGCAAGGGTGAAGTACCGGCGAGCTGCGTTTCTCCAATCGCCGCCAACCCTGGGCCATTGCCAAACACCGAGAGCAATTTTTCACCCAACTTACGATAGGGCCGAAGCTTGGCGTTGGCCGTGCTCATGATGGCCGCGCCTGTGCCAAAGATCACCGCGATAATGCCGCCGCCCATGATTCCAGCGGCACGACGACTCACACGCAGCGAGCGACGAACTTCGGGAGCAGCCTGGGGATCAGAAGTCTGTGACATTGGGTTCGGTGGGGCCTTCAGCTCAGCGTCTTTGCCAGGTGGTCGCCTAGCCGAAGAGCTAACGCCACGATCGTGAGGGTTGGGTTGGCGTAGCCCGTGGTCGGATAAACAGAGCTGCCAGCCACGAACAGATTCTCCATTCCGAAAACCTTGCAGTTCGGATCGACCACGCCCCACCTCGGATCCTCAGCCATGCGTGTGGTCCCCATGTGGTGATTGCCGCCTGAGATCTCGGGCCAAGCCCCCGGGACCTCAATTCCAGCGTGAATATAGCTGTGAACCCGGCCTAGCCCGATCTGGCCAAACGCCCCCGCCAGGAGCTCCACACCGCGCTTAATGCTGTCGAGCGTCTGCGCGTGGTGATGCCAATGCAGCCGAAGCTTGGGCAACCCAAGCGCATCCTTCTTCGAACTCAAGGTGATAAAGCTTTCGGGATCGGGAAGCTGTTCGGTCCGAATAAAGAGCTCAAGCGGAAAAACCGCCTTTGATTTTTCAGCATCCCAAAGTGCGGCTACAGCTTTCGCTTGTGCCGCAGGATACGGGGGATCGTGCGTCACGGGTCGCAAGATGGCGCTGAACCCCAAAAGCTTGTGCTCTTTTAAGACCTCAGGCTTGATCCCGAGCGAGGCCTGAATCGCCGCAGGGCGCCCCACATCCACGACATCTTGGTACAGCCGCATCTGTTCTTCCGAAGCATTGCACAGCAAAATACCCACGGCAGAGTGCGGATGGTCGGCGAAGTAACGCCCCACAAGCCCGTGTTCGTTCCCGATCCCACCTGGGCGCTTACCACTGCCAATTAACAGCATGCGCGCATTATCCAAGCCACCGAGCGCCAAGACGGTGGCTCGCGCCTTCACACCCAGCGAAACACCGGAAAGCGTGCGCGCCTGAACACGCTGAATTTTAGCGGGATTATCATCGTTCTCCAGCGCGACCAGGTTGGTGTGGAGCACCACCTGCACGTTCGGAGCGTTCAGCAAGCTTTCGCGATATCTGGGGCCAAAGCGCGTCGGTGTGCTGAGCTGCCAGAGCGTCGTTTGCAGGGGGGTATCGTCGAGTGGCAGGAGGCTTGTCTTCGTCTTTTCAGCCCAATGCTTGGGATCGTAGACGTACTCCCCGAGCTCGCACAGTTCATGCGCGCGCCGGTAGAAAGGATCGAGATCAGCACGCGAAAGCGGCCACCCGCTCTGCTGCACCCAGGGTCGCTTCTCGAAATCATGCTGATCTAAGGGCCGGCACCAGCCTGTCCAGTGGTTCGTGGTTCCACCAAAATAACGCAAGCGTGCTGTATCGAGCGCCCAGTAATCAGCACCAGATATCTCCCCGAGCGCCAACGCCTGGGTCTCAGCCTCAAACTCGTGTCCGCCGCTCTCCAGAACCACCACCGAGATCCCAGCCGCGGCCAGCCGCTTGGCAAGCGTGATGCCTGCCGCGCCAGCCCCCGCAATCACCACATCTGCTTCAAGCTCGGTTCCTTCGGGAAGAGTGCGGGCGTCGATGAACATGAATCCTCAGGCGGGGCGGGGCTGCCATGGATAGTGCAAGGTCGGCCATTCAGTCTACACTGGCCCCGATGACGGTCCGCCCATGGCTCGCCACGCTTATTTTGTTGCCGCTGCTGCTGCAAGGCCACCCGGCGCAAAGTGCGCCGAAACACAAACCCACGCGTCATTCGACCGCACGCCGACAGCCCAAGCCCACTCCCACTCCCGCGCTGGCTGCAACGCGTTTCGCCAAGCTCGGCCCTGCTGCGTGCCGCCAGGAGCTGCGTCGTCTCGGAGCGTCAGTGAAGGCCGCGCGGGGTCCCACGAACGGGGTGGCCGTTCCCGTGCGTCTGAGCGGGCCACTTGGCAACATTCAGTTTCAAACGCCCCACGCTCGAAGCCCCTATAGCTTGCTCGACTGTCGGTTGGCCTTGGCGCTCGAGAAGCTTGCGGAACTCTTGGCAGAGAGCAACGTCATGGCGGTGCGCATCGATAATTTTTACCGACCTAAAGCGCGCTTGCCGCATTCCCGCAAGAAGAGCCAACACGCCTACGGACTTGCCGTAGATATTACCGAGTTCACCCTCAACGACGGCCAAGTTCTCAACGTGGAGAGGGATTGGGGTGGAAGAATCGGCGCCCCCGTATGCGGCACCGGCACGAAAGCCGATCCCTCACCAAAAGCCGCGCTCCTGCAACGCATCGTATGCCAGGTTTACGAAGCCGGGATCTTTCACCACCTATTAACCCCCAACTTCAACCGAGCCCACAAAAACCACTTCCACTTCGACATCCGGCGCGGCGACACGACAAGCACGATCGAATAACGGCTGTCCGCCCTCGAGATCGCCGCCAGATCTAGTTCACAACTTCAGGAAGCGCCCCACCGATGTGGCCCGCATGAAATTTCAGGCGGCCCGCCAGAAGCGCACGCTCGGAATCCCCAGCACTGCCGCGAAAGAGCGCATCTTGGCTGTCAAGCACACATTTCCCGCACTCGAACCCGGGCAGCACGTCAATCAAAGAGCGCGCTTCCTCAATCATCGTGCGCCACTGGCGAGACAGATCCGCCACATCGGGCAAGGGCCCTGCGAACGACAAAGCGTGCACTTCCTCGACCGAATAGTGTTGGCGCGCTGCGTATTCGATAATGGCAAGTGGGCTGAAGCCCGGATCTTTACCACACGCCGCCCACGCAAGATATCCCAATGGCTGAAGCCTGCGGTGGCACTCAATCACATCCACCCAATCCCGAGGCTCAAGCCGACCCACCAGCGCCACGATCTTGTTCGTCGCCAGATCGAAGGGGTGCAGTGTCACACCCAGCTCCGGGTGGCTCACCAGCGGAAAGAACCGGAAGGTGCTGTCGCGAACCCATTGCAACAAGACCCCTTCGGCCGCTTGGTTTACCACCGCTTCGATGAATGCCGGGCGCTCACGACTCACCTTGACCGCGAAGCCCGCACTTTCCAACAACAGCACATCAGCGGTGAAGGTTGCTTGGAGCGTCTCCTGGGTGTCGTGAAACAAATCGACATCCGAAGAGATGCGAGGCGCGCCCAAGTGCTCGTTGAGAGCAGAGCCACGCGCGACGTAACTCTCGCCTGTGACTTGGCGACTGCCTGCTAGGAGCCGGATGACGCGGCGCTGGTAGGCAGTGAGAGCCATAATACCCGCAACGCCTTAGCACGCCGGAAGCCCGCTGCGTCCCCATAGCGCGCCACGGAGTCTAAGACGCGCAGCTGCTCGGCTTCCGTTGCCGGATAGTACCCCTCCCGCAGGAACCACAGGCAGCGCCGACGATACTCATCCGTCAGCTCATCGATCTCTCGCTTCAGATCTCCCGGGGCCATCTGCACAAGTTAGCCTAAACGGGACTGGGCCGCACGTTGCGGAGCGCTTCCCAGCCCTTCCCTGATCCAGCGGCATAGCTTTTGAGCATCCTCAAGTGCTCCCAAACTTGGCCGTGACCTCTATCTCAAAGTCGAACACAAGATAGTAAGCATGCTTACTATCTTCCAAGGACTGAAAAGGGGCGGCTGCCGCGCGTCGCGGTCCAAACCACCGGCGGAGATCCAGCCCAAAGCCGTGCAGAGAGGCGAGGTCACTGGCCGCGGGCGCCTTCAGGTTCCATAACTGGCGCCCCCATGCCGACATCAGCGGATCGTCCCGAAATTCTAGCCCCAGCGGGCACCCGTGAGGCCATGCAGGCGGCGATCAATGCGGGCGCGGATGCCGTTTACTTTGGCCTTCAAGCGTTCAATGCGCGCGCCCGTGCCGCCAATTTTAATCAGGCCGATCTGCCTGAAATCATGGCTGGCCTGCATCGTTCCGGGGTGAAGGGTTATGTAGCGCTCAATACTCTCGTGTTCGACAACGAGTTACCTGCGCTGATGGCGACCCTCCAAGCCTGCGCCGAAGCCGGTGTGGACGCCTTGATTGTTCAGGATCTCGGGGTGATGCGACTTGCACAGCGAGCCTTTCCAGAACTCGCCCTTCACGCATCCACGCAAATGACCTGCACGGATGCGAGTTCAGTGGAGTTTGCACGTGAGCTGGGGGCTTCGCGTGTCGTCTTGGCCCGTGAGCTTTCGCTTGAGGAAATCGCGGAGGTGCGCAGCTCCACGAATGTTGAACTGGAAGTTTTCGTGCATGGCGCGTTATGCGTAGCCTATTCCGGTCAGTGTCTGACCAGTGAAGCGCTGGGAGGTCGGAGTGCGAATCGCGGTGCGTGTGCGCAGGCCTGCCGCTTGCCGTACGATTTCGTCGTGGATGGCCAGCTGGTCCCGCTCGGCGACAAAGCCTTTCTCCTCTCGCCGCAGGATCTGGATGCGGCCAATCTGGTCCCCGAATTGGCGAAGGTTGGGGTGCGCTCGCTCAAGATTGAAGGCCGACTCAAAGGCGCTGAGTACGTTTCCAGCACCACCAGGCTGTATCGGCATGCGGTGGACGCGCTCGATGTTTCGGCGACGGCCTCGCCAACCACGGACCACACCCGGTCGCGCTCGGGCGAACCCGCGCCAGAGCCCGAATCCAAAGTGTTTTCCTCACAGTTAGAAAAGCTCCGCTTCCTTTCGCACAGCAGCTTTTCACGCGGCTCCGGTACCGGCTTTTTGGGGGGGGTGAATCATCAGACGCTCGTCGACGGTGAAACCTGTGACCATCGAGGTCTTGATTTGGGGCGTGTGCTCGGGCGTCGCCAACGCGGACAGCATTCTGAGATCGAGGTAGGGCTCAGTGCTGAGTTGCATCTGGGGGATGGGATTTTGGTGCAGGGTGGCAAAGGCGGGAGCGGTGAAGTCGGGGGGCGCATTTGGGCCCTGGAGATGAATGGGCGTGCCGTGGAGGCAGCGTTGCCGGGAGAGCACGTCTGGTTGCACTTGGGGCGCGAGCGAGAGCTTCACGCCGCGACCGTCGGACGGCGCGTATTTTTAACCCATTCCCCGCGCAGTGAACGGCTCCTGAAAGAGGAAGAGCGTCTGAAGCTGCGCGAAACCCCTGTGGATTTTCGGCTGGAAGGACAATTCGGTGCTCCGGCCCGCTTGTCCGCGACCTCCGAACTCGGCGGCTCGGTGAGTGTGGAGCTGCCAACTCCGCTCGAAATCGCCCAGAAATCGCCCACCAGCGAGGCCCAGCTGCGCGAAGCGCTGAGCCGCCTCGGAGGCACAGGTTATCGCCTAGGCAGCGCGACATTCGCCATTCCCGAGGGTGCGCTCGTCCCTCTTTCATATCTCAATCAAGCGCGCCGCCATTTGATTCAAAGCTTGTGCGAGAACGCCCATCGCACACCGAGCCAACGCACCCCCGAATACGCCCAGACCTTTCTCGCGAACGCCCTCAACGAGCCTCTGACCAAGGCTCCACTCGAACCCGCTCCGGGAGGTCTATTTGTGACCTGCCGAACGCTCGCCCAAGCCGAAGCCGCGCTTGCTGCGGGCGCCGCCGGTGTCTACCTCGATTTCCTCGAATTGAAAGGTTGCGCTGCCGCTGTTGCCAGCCTGCGCAGCAATGGAGCCGCTTTCGTGGGTGTCGCGCCGCCTCGCATTCGGAAGCCCGGAGAGGCCAAGTTCGATCGCTACTTGCGCGGCCTTGAGCCCGATGCGTTTCTCGTGCGTGGACTCGGAACGTTGCATGAGCTGAAAGACCTTCCAAAAAGCCCCAATGGCCCGCTTTACATCGGAGATTTCTCACTCAACCTCAGCAATCGCTTCAGCGTGGCACAAGCCTTGAGCGCAGGGCTCTCGGCGTTCACGCCCTCATTCGATCTCAACGAGCACCAGCTCAGCACCTTCCTCACCGAGTTGGCGCCGTATGCGGAGCTGGTGCTCCATCAGCCCATGCCACTCTTCCACATGGAGCACTGCGTCTACGCAGCACTGCTTTCTACTGGCAAAGACTATAAAACCTGTGGCCGCCCATGCGATACCCACAAGGTCAAGCTCCGCGATCGAACGGGCCTAGAACACCCAGTCGAGGCGGATGTCGGCTGTCGAAATACTGTTTTTCACGCCCAAGCCCAGAGTGCCGCGAGCCTCGTGCCCAAGCTCCAAGCGCTCGGTGTGCGGCGATTTCGGGTGGAGCTTGTCCAAGAATCAGCGGAACAAACCAGCCAGGTTATCGCGGCTTACCGCGGGCTCCTGATGGGGCAGACGCGGCCCGAAGAACTGCGCCGCACACTCAAAGCTCCACTCGGATACGGAGTGGTGAGCGGAAGTTTGCGCGTGATTCAAGGCCCCTGACACGCCCAGCCTGTGCCAAAAGTATCGACTCAGGTGCGAGCGGTTTTGCCCGGGTTCGAATGCATGCGCGGGTTGGGACGCCCTTCAGTCGAACAAAGGATAGTAAGCATGCTTACTATCTCCCAATGAAGAAAAGGCCCCCTCCACATCAGCAACACAGCGTCACAGGTCTATCGCCGCGACTATCGGCGCACGCTGGGCAACGCCTCCCGTGAGTGTCTCAGTGTAGCCTCGCCGTGTAGCCCCGGCGTGTAGCCTCGCCGTGTAGCCTCGCCGCATTTTTCCAAACAGACGATCCACAGCAGATCTGCAATTATGACCTAGGAGCTCTTCCCGGCGGCTGCCCAAGCCCGTAGCAGGCCCGCTGACGCGAGGCTCAGCTTCAGCTAGCGTGCGCGCCCATGTCGCGTTCCTGGCTTTCCATTTCCCTCGTGGTTGGCGCTCTCATCGCAGGCGCCATCACCGGCCTTTAATCTGGGGCTTGGGTTCTGAGCCTTTTTCCCGTTTCGAAGCTGCTGATCCAGTTGATCAAAGCCAGCGCCACTCCGCTCGTTTTCTTTGCCGTCTTGGAAGCTGTCTTGCAGCATCGCATTGCGACGCGCGATTTCTCAAAACTCTTGGTCGTCGTGCTGCTCAACGCCAGCATTGCTATCGCACTCGGTATCACGATTGCCAATCTCTTTCAGCCCGGCGAAAATCTAAAATTCTTGCATAACGATCACAGCGCGAAGGCGCTGGCCGTACCGGATCTAGGCGCGCTCCTGCAGAAGCAAGTACCTTCAAGCTTTGTTCAGCCCTTCGCCGACAACGACATCCTGGCGACGGTCGTTTTGGCGCTCTTGCTCGCGTTCGCTTGGCGTCGCATAGCGAAGCAAAACAGTGTTGCGGCGCCCCTCTTGGCTCAAGGCAGCGCTTGGGTGAGCATCGCACGCGAGCTTTCTGAACTCATACTCATCTGGGTCGTGAAGCTCGTACCTATTGCCGTCTTCGTCGCCAGTGCCAAGATCACTCACGAGCACGGACTCGCACCCTTCAAGGGCCTCAGCCAATATGTCGCGCTGTGTCTGCTCGGTATGCTACTCCACGCACTCATCACGTATTCCGCCTGGATAGTGCTATTTGCACGCCTTTCGTGGCTCAAATTCTGGCGGCACGCGGCACACCCGATCCTCTATGCAATCGGCGTGAATAGCAGCCTGGTCGCACTGCCACTGACGCTCCAAGCGTTAGACAAGCTCAGTGTTTCACGGCGAGCTTCCACGCTCAGCGCCTGCATCGGCACCAACCTCAACAACGACGGCATCATCCTCTACGAAGGCTTCACGCTGCTCGCCTTAGCGCAAGCCTTTGGCATCCACATGAGCCTCGGCAGCCAAGTGATTGCCGCGTTGTACTGCATCGTCGCCGCCATGGGCGTCGCCGGGATCCCGGAAGCAGGCGTCGTTGCCTTAACACTGGTACTCAGCAACTTTGGCCTCCCTACCGAAGCGCTGGCGGTACTCCTATCTGTTGATTGGTTGATCGCACGCAGTCGCTCAGCCTTGAATGTGAGTGCTGACATGGTAGGTGCTGTTATCTTGCAACGCTGGATCGGAATACCGAGAACGGGGTCAGAGCCGCCAGCTACGGAGGAGTCATGAAATTTCTAAAAGGTGTCCTTATCAGCGCCGCCTGGGCGATTGCTGCGTGCGCAACGGGCCAATCACCCCCTCAAACCGCCCCAAAACTGGCCGCAACTAGCAACTGCCCAGCCGGTGCGGTTCCCCCTAGAAAGCGATCAGAGGCGAACTCAACGCCGCCTGGCTCCGATCCCAGCTCCCGAGCTTTGGAGCTAGGGCAACGAATCAGTGCTGTGATGAACCACTACGGCGATCTGTCTAAGATCCCCGCAGGCTGCGATTCGGGCGACATGGAAGCCTGTTGGGTCGCTGGGGCTATGTACTCTCAGCAGGCGAAGGTTGGCGACAAGGAACATCTGACCACCGCGCAGCGTTACCTCCGGAAGGCTTGCACCGCCAACATTGATTTTGCATGTAACAGCTTAGGTGACGTGGAACGACGCCTTGCTGCGTTGAGCCAGTAGGCAGGGGTTTGTGCGACTCCATCTAGCGGAATCCGAGCGTCGCCATGACGGGACGATGATCGCTGGCTCCATCTGAGGCAATGATTTGCGCCGTTCTTGCGAACAGATCGGGTGAGTGGAAGATGCAGTCGATGCGAATAAGCCACTTGGGCGCCGGGATGCCTAAGATCACAGGGCGCGTACCCGGGATGGTTGGAGTACCAGGAAATGTGTGGCCAAACCCGTACCCCGCTTCACGCCACGAATCGCGGAGAACCGAAGCAATGAGGCGGTAGGCGCCGTTCTGATCTGTGGCGTTGAAGTCACCCGCGACAACGAGCGGACCCTGGTGCGCAGAGGCGAATGCTGTGATTGCGGCGGCTTCATCATTTCGCTCGGCGACGTTTCCAGGGCCGGAATACGAATGGACTCGCACGAGTGTCAGCTCTCGACTCTCGACAGAAAAATTGATCACCATCGGTCGCCCAACCCATTGCGCATCGGCAAGTGGGCCCGTTGGCATCTGCCTAAAGGGGAAGCGACTCACGATTCCGCCGCCTCGGACTCCCGGTTGTGGGTCTAACCAGCGGTAGGGGTAGCGGTCGGATAGTTCGCGTTCAATGGCCGCCGCGTTTTCTGGATTCAACTCCTGAAGCACGGCAACGTCGGGAGCCGCTTCGCGAAGAATGCGCAGGGTCGACGCGGTGTCAAAATTGTAGCCGAGAACATTGTAGGACATCACCGAAACACTCAGTCCCTGAGCCGAATCCTGTGATTGCTTCGGAATGAAGAGGCCTCCCCAAAGTAGCAACGCGAGCGCGAAACACCCAGCCAACGTTAGCCAGCTGTCCAGTCGGCGTCCGATCAACGCGACCGGGATCAGCCAAACGGCCGATCCCAGCGTGTAAAGCAGGAGCGCATTACTAGCGAACGCTAGGCTCGAACGTTCAACTCCGCTAAAGCGGATCAAGAGGACGACGCCGAGAAAGAACGTATAGACCCGGGACGCGAGTAGCATCACCGCCATGGCCTTCGGTCTTGGCGAGAAACCCGCGAATATTCCTGGCGTCACGCATTGGAGGCATACCACTAGGATCCGAATTTCAGCCGATGTTTGTGACGAAGGAGCGCGTGGTCCCGCCGGTGTACGAATGGGCACCTGCGAAGACGAGCCGTCTCTTGGTAGGGATAAGTTCTCGTTAACCAGCACCTGCTCAGAGAACTGAACGATTGGCCGGGCAACGGAGCCCGAGTTAGAAAGGAGATTAGAATATGCGATTAACTTATACGATATTGGCAGCCGCGCTCTTGCCGTGTTGTACGGTGGAGATGGAAAGGGATCCGGTTTTCGTGGGCAACAGCGCTGGCAGTAACGGTCTCGGGGCAGCTCCCGTGGGTGCCAAAGAGGCGTCCGCAGGAGCTGTGGCTCCGGACCTTCAGCTGGGTCCTGATGACATTTTCTCTCGGGCTGCCTGCTCGCTCATGATGGGCAGTACGACGGTGCCGAAGGCGATCACAGCCGTGAACGACCCGAATAAAACGGAGCTCGGAGGCGCAAAAGTGCGCATTGATGGCAAGTCGGCGTACGCCATCACGTTACCTGCTGGGAAAGACGGCTGGGTGCGCCTCGACGAGTTCCACTGGGAAGCCACCTTGGCTTTGTTCGCGCCGCGCGATGTTTCTTTTGAACTAATGGCCGCCGCTTTCACTCCTGTGTTTGATGGCCCGCGGTTAAACGGTGCGTGCCCAAAATCTGGCCTGACGGACTACCGCGCGTACTTCCCCGTCTGGACTAACGCGCTCGTTAAGTTTAAAGCTCAGGATTCGGTCAGCGTGCAATTTATGGCCTACGTGAAGGAGAACGGTATTCCGTAAGGTCTGTGTTGACGCTCGTGACGACAGAGTGCACGCGCGCAGCACGCTCGCGCTGGTCAACCTTGGGGACCGTCCAGCGCTAACCTGGAGCGATCCCAGCGTCGGCCAGCTAGAATCCCAGCTTCTTGTTCCACTGCTCGGTGACAATCCGGTTGAGCTCGAAATGGGAGGCAAGGAAGCAGAGCTGCTCGCCCGCCTGCACAATGACGCAACTTACCCTGCGCTGTTTCAGCGCGCTTTTGCCAGCGAAACAGCCGCTATCTCGCTTGTGAATATGGGCGAGGCCATCGCCACTTTCGATCGCACCCTTGTGAGTTTAGACAGCCCCTTCGATAGCTTTCGTAGGGGGTACCAAGCTGCGCTCTCACCCGCGGCTCGTCGTGGACTTGAGCTGTTCTACGGCGCTTCGCTCGGTTGTTCGCGCTGCCATGCTGGGCGCGATCTGGATCGCCCCAGCGACGAGATGGGGCACGTTATGGGTCCGCCGGGCTACTACAATATTGGTCTTTACAACACCGACGGCGCCGGCGCCTATCCCAGTGGCAATCGTGGCTTGCTCGAGGCAACGAGTGTTTCAGGCGACATGGGCAAGTTCCGAACACCGCCCTTGCGCAATGTCGAGTACAGTGGGCCATACATGCATGATGGGACGGTCGCGACCCTGCGCGAAGCGATCTTGGTGCACACCGAAGGCGGAAGAAACGTCGAGGTCGGAGAGCATCTCGGCGACGGCCGAGCGAGCCCGCTCAAGGATGCGCGCCTTCAGGCGCTGGCGATCAATGAAGCAGATCTTCAAGCGCCGGTACCGAAGTCCTGGCGCAACGCAGCCCGTAGTCGCCGTAGCGATCTCGCGGACAGCCGGTGCTCTACTCGCACGCCGAATCACTTTTCAATCGCGAGGCAAGGCGCCACGATGCTAAAAGTTGCGCTCGCCATGCGCCAAACCCTTGACCCGAAATTGGACGTTGTTTTCAAGCTCCTGTTTGCCGACGAGCGCAACAAAGCGCTCCTGATTTCCCTGCTCAACGCCGTGCTTCGTCCGCCATCGCCGATTCTGGATTTAGTGGTTCTGAATCCAGAGCTGCCCAAGGAAGCCACTGATGAGCGGGGTGCGGTTTTGGACGTACGAGCGAGACTGGCGGATGGGACTCAAATCGATCTGGAATTGCAGGCGCGACATCACCCCGGGCTGCGTGAGCGAGAGCTTTTCTACTGGGCGCGCATGTACACGACCCAGATCGGGCGCGGAGACAACTACCTCGAGCTAAAGCCCACGATCTGCATCTTCATTCTGAACTTTTCGGATTCGGATTCCCCGAGATTTCACAGTATTTTCCGGGTGTTGGAGATCCACGATCACCGAGAATTTTCGAGAGACTTGGAGATCCACACCTTGGAGCTGCCCAAGCTGGAAGAGGAAGCAGCACACGACCCAGACTCACCTGTGCTAAAGTGGGGACGCTTCTTTCGAGCGACCACTGACGAAGAATTGGAGAAACTTGCGATGGCAGACCCCGACATGAACGCCGCCAAACAAGCGCTGGACCGGCTGTCAGCGGAT
>Ga0209591_10001668_pt1 | contig 27219 bp, 21 predicted proteins | sample MAT01_FD_187207 | JGI IMG/M metagenome (GOLD analysis project Ga0209591, IMG submission 187207) | Freshwater microbial communities from Lake Fryxell liftoff mats and glacier meltwater in Antarctica - MAT-01 (SPAdes) (version 2) | ecosystem: Environmental > Aquatic > Freshwater > Ice > Liftoff... | reverse complement strand
TCACGCTGGAATTGTCCTGCTGCCCGCTGTACAGCCTGTACGGAAAGTCGTGATCGGTGGTGACGTGATAGAACTGCGCGGTGGGTTGATTGTCCTGCGAGCTCCAGCTGGTGCCACCGTCCATCGACACCGATGCGCCACCGTCGTTGGCGTTGACCATCGAGCGACCGTCGGTCGGATTGATCCACAGCGAATGGTTGTCACCATGCGTGGCCTCGACCACACGGAAGGTGCGACCACCATCGATCGACCTGGTGAGCGGGGCGTTGATCACCCACACGATCTCGGCATTCTTCGGATCGGCGGTGATCTTCATGTAGTACCAGCTTCGCGACTGGATGAGCCGATCTTCCGACGTCCGCGTCCACGACTTGCCAGCGTCGTCCGAGCGGTACAATCCGCCGCGCTCCGCTTCCACGATCGCGAACACACGATCGGGATTCGCGGGTGATACCGCGATGCCGATCTTGCCCATCAGCGATGGCAAACCATCCTTGAGGCGCGTCCACGTGTCGCCGCCATCGCTCGACTTCCAGATGCCGCTGCCCTCGCCGCCGCTCCGCACCATCCACGGCGTGCGCTGATGATCCCAGAAAGTCGCGTACAGAATGCGCGGGTTGCCGGGATCCATGGACAGATCGCTCGCACCGCTGAAGTCGTTCACACCCTTCAGCACCAGCGACCAGGTCGCGCCAGCATCCCGCGAGCGGTAGATGCCGCGATCAGCGCTCGCCTTCCACCTGTCGCCCTGCGCCGCGACGTACACGACATCGGGATCGGTGGGATGCACACGCACCGCCGAGATCTGTCGGCTGGTGCGAAGGCCGACATTGGTCCAGGTGCGACCCTGATCGGTGCTGCGATAGACGCCGTCGCCATAGCTCGACGACTGACCGCGCACCGCCTCTTCACCGGTGCCGACGTAGATCACATTCGCGTCCGACGGTGCGACGGCAATGGCGCCGATCGAGCCGGTCCTGAAGAACCCATCCGAGATGTTGCGCCAGTTGATGCCGGCGTCGTCGGTGCGCCAGAGTCCACCGCCGGTGTAGCCCACGAAGTACGTCAACGGCTGCGATGGTATACCGACCGCGGAGTTCGCCCGCCCTCCCCGAAACGGGCCGACGTTTCGCCAGCGGAGCGCGCGGAATGCGGCGGTATCTGGCGCGGCTGCCGCAGCACCCGGCGCCGGCGTAGCCGCCTTGCGCGGCTGTGCGACGAGCGGTGCGGTCACGCTGAGCGTCGCGGCGGTGGCGACGGCTGTGGCAACTACGGTGGCGACTGCAAAGCGGTGCCTGGCGATCATCGAATCGGGGAGTTGGAAGTCCACTGCAGCGTGCTGCGTGCGTCGAGCGCTGCTGTAATTAACAGCGCGGAGCACACACCCGGCGACCCCCGTCGCGAGTCTGCCGCGTGAGATAGTCGGCGAAAACGGCCTGCAGCATCGCTCCCCCGCTCTGCCTGCGCCCCCCGACACCGCCCGCCGACTGGTCCACGGCCCGCCGTATCGCGAACCCGGAGGGCGCCGCCGAGCCAGAGCATCGGCACCCGGTGACGATCGACCACCGATTCGCTCGCGCCGCCAGACACTACCGGCAGTGGGCTGCCGTGATCGACGATGATGATGACGAGCGTACTGTCCCACCACGGCTGGCGCGACGCAGCAGTGAGAAACTGGCCGATGCTCTCGTCGGTGTAGTGATGCGCGTTGATGAAACGCGTTGACTCGTCAGTGGCCTGAACTCGTCTGCCCAGTACTCTTCAAGCTTCCGACTTCCGTTACCGGACTGCAAAAACTTGCCGGTGCCTGTCGCCGGCCGCCCCACCACTTCACTTCGCGATGACCCTCCCCGTACAGATCAGTTCTCGACGATCGTCTTTGTTCAGCACTGCTCGAGCGCTCGGCCTCTGGCTCCTGAGCGCCTGCGCCGCAGTCCACCGCCCGCCAACGACGGTGCCTGCGCTGTTGGCCGACGCGGAGAGGAGCGGCGCCGCCGAGCGTTCGCTTCGCGACACCGTTGTGGCACGACTGGCGCGACGTGTCGTGGCGCGACCGGATCACACGGTGGACATTCTGCTCCTTTCCGGCGGCGGTCAGAACGGGGCGTACGGCGTCGGGTTTGTGCGTGGATGGCGTGCGCGCACCGACGCACCGATGCCGAAGTTCGATCTCATCACGGCGATCAGTACCGGTGCACTGCAGGCGCCCTTTGTGTTGCTGGGCACTGGACCGGCGATCGACACGCTGACGTCGCTCTATCGCGACGCCGCCGACCGTATTGCGCCGTCGCTCGACTGGCTGTTCTGGCTTCGGAAGACGGGTGGTCTCGTCAACACCAGGCGGTACGACGCGAGCATCGCCCGTGTGGTCGACTCACCCTGGCGTGATTCGCTGCGGCTGGCGTTCGCGGAAGACCGGCAGATTGTCTTCGGCACCACCGATCTGGACATCGGAACCGGCCGCACATGGGATCTGCGCGCATCGCTGGAAGGGGGCGAGGAGGGACTCGTCCGCACCCGCACGCTGCTGAAAGCGGCATCGGCGATCCCGGGAATCTTTCCGCAGGTGATGTACGAGGGGCATCTGCATTCCGACGGGGGCGTGGTGTCGAACCTCCTGACGCTCCTGACGTTCGACGACTTCCGTACGCTGATGACGCGCGTGCGCGCAGCGGGCGTGAGCGCTCCGGTGACGGTGCGGATGTGGGTGATCGTCAATGGGTGGACGACGGCGGCGCCGGTGGTGATGAACCCGGCCAGCAGAAAGCAGATCAACGGCCGCTGGAGTGCGCTCTCATTCTACATGCACCAGCCGCAGGTGATCGAAGGACTGGACAATCTCACACGCGCGGCGAGTACCGGGATTCCGGGGCTTTCCATGCAGATGAAGTGGACTGCCATTCCCTCCGAGACGGCGATCGATCCGCGGGCGAACACGCTCTTCAACAAGGCGTGGATGCAGACCCTCGAAGCGCTGGGACATCAACGCGCCGTCAGCGCGCGTCCGTGGGATGCGACGAACTCGGCCTACATTCGACCGGCGGAGCTCAGGCCGTAAGCGCTACCCGAGCGGCGGTGCGTCGGGAATCTCCATCACGCCTTCAGCCGTCTCGCGGATCACCTGATCGACCACCGCTTTCAGATCGTTGGTCCGGGCAAAGGTCGCGAGCTGACGATCGGCGCTCGACCCCTCGGCCAGAATCTTGTACGCGTACTCGACTTCCGTGCGCGTACCGAGTTCGTCGACGATATCGCCGAGGAACCAGTCGAGGAACTCACGGATCAACTGCGGTGCGGGGAGTTCGACCTGCTTGCCGAAGTCGATCAACTTTCCGCCCAGCCCGTAGCGGACGGCGCGCCACTTGTTCTCCTCGATCAGCGCCGACGAGTAGACTCGGAACGTCGTGTTGTCGCGACGCATCTTGTACAGTTTCGCAATCAGCGCCTGCAGGATGGCCGCGATGCTGACGGCTTCATCGACGCGCGTACACACATCGCAGACGCGGAATTCGAGCGTCGGATACGTGCCGTGCGGGCGGATGTCCCACCAGATCTTGTGCGGCCCGGGGATCGATCCGGTATCCACCAGCGTGTCGATGTACGACGTGTAGTCGTAGTAGGAGTTGAGCAGCGGCGGCACACCCGAACGCGGAAACGCGCGAAACACCACGCTGCGATACGAGCGCAGCCCGGTCTCGCGACCGTACCAGAACGGTGAGCTGCTGGTGAGGCAGAGAATGTGCGGCAGGAAGTAACGCGCGACGTTGCAGGCATCGACGAGAAAGTCCTTGTCCTCGATACCGATGTGCACATGGGTCCCGAAGATCAGCAGCCGCTGGGCGAGATCGCCCATGTCGTTACGCGTACCGAGATAGTGATCGTACGGCGTGATCTCCTGCGTCTGCCAGTTTGCGAACGGGTGTGTGCCGGCGGCAGCGATGCGATAGCCCTTCTTCGCCGCCAGCTCCATCACGCCCTTGCGCAGCATGACCAGTTCCTTCCGCACCTCGGCCGGCGTCTGGCAGATGTTCGTTCCGACCTCGATGATCGACTGGTGCAGTTCCGGCTTCACCTGCGTGAGCACGCGGTGATCCTCGGCCAGCAGCTGTGTCACATATGAAACCAGATCCCGCGAAACCGGATCGATGATCTGGTACTCTTCCTCGACGCCGAGTGTCAGTGACGGAGCCTTCATAGGGGCGATGCTGGCTGAGGGGGAACGCGACGACGTGCGGTGCGCCGACGGCACTTCCGCACAATAGTTACCTGCGCTGCACGAGGAAGGTGGGCACCGTCGAACCGCCCCCCGCCGTGACGTTCAACAGCGCCGCGGTGGACAGGCGGCACATCCAGCCATCGGCGTAGGCACCGTCGCAGAGAAAGGGCGCGGTGTCGTACATCCGGTCCACCACCTGCGAGCGACCGTCCACCAGCGACGGGTACCCCTCCGACGGAATCGCCACCCGCTCCTGCACCACGTACGGGTTCGTGATAGCGTTCCGCAGGGCGACCGCCCACTCGTCCTGCCCAACGGTCCACCCCAGCACGATCCCTGCCCCTCCGTAATCGTCGTTCGGCTTGAGCACGAATCGGTCGCGGTGTGCGGCCACATGCTCGAGCAGATCCACCTGCTCGCCGTGAAAAGTCGTGCGCCGCTCCTCGACCACACGCGTCCAGGGGATGCAAGATGTTACAGCCGAGTGCTGTTCGGCGGTGAGCAGATGGGCGTTCCGTTCATCGGTGAGCGCCGCCAGGGACGCCTTCTTGTGGAGAATCTTGCAGCGTGGAGGGTTCACCATGCACACCTTCCCATCGCGCACCGCGCGGAAGATCGGGTGGTCGACACCGCCGCGTTCCGCCAGTTCGTGCAGCAGCACGCGCTTGTAGATGAGCGTCACCGGTGTGCCGGCGAATCGGAGCGTCTCGCCATCGTACTCGGCATCCCGCGGGTCGACGATCGAACAGGGCAATCCGAGATTCCGGAAGTGATCCTGGAAGAGCGCGAACTCGCTCACGGTGGGGACTTCACGCCAGTCGACGATACCGATCTGCGGCACCTCACGCACGCCGCGCCACGCGTACCAGGCATCCAGCAGCGAGCGGATCACACCGTGGCGCGTGGGAATCGGAATCATCTCCCAGTCGCGTGCGAAACGGCGGACCACCGGCAGGTCGAGAAAGGTGTCCGACAGCGCATCGTTGTACGCGGCGCCAGCCGGCGTTTCCGCGTTGTACTCGGTGAGCGAAATCTCGCCCGTCTCATCGTTCACGAAGTAGTCGAGCCGCGACGTTGGACTGGCATGTGCGTAGCCGGTCTCCACGCCGATGAGCGACTCTTCCCAGTCCGCCAGCCGAAACTGCTGCCGCACACCTGCATCGTTGAGCGCGGCATCGAGAATGCGATCGAACGCCGGCATCAGACGCCTGGTGAGACCGATGACCCGATCGTACTGGGCGCGCGTGACGAGCCGTGGGCGCAACACCGTGGCCAGCGGGCGACCGCCGAACACGAGGCCGCGCGCTGACAGCTGCGACGTCAGCACCGCCGACGATTCCTGCGCCAGTGCATCGTCGGTCAGCAATTCGTGATATGCACTGACTGCGCCGGCGGTGCTCACGCTCAGAGCCCGCGCGAGGCGGTGAACATCGCGTCCCAGCCGAGTGCCTTGGTCGTGGTCCGCGGGTCCTTCGCCAGCCTGATCACCAGATCCGCCATGTGCTCCACCGCCCAGTTGAAGTAGGTCGGCGTGAGCGAATTGATGTCAAAATCCGGAGCCGGATTCATGAAGTCGATCGCGTACGGAACCCCATCCTTGATTGCAAACTCGATCGAGTTCATGTCGTAGCCGAAGGCCTTCACGATCGTCTGCGCATCCTTGATCACACGGGGACCGAGCACCGGGCCGAGGAAGTCCGGCTCCACCCGATAGGCACGCGCCTTGGGATCGTACTTGATGGGGAGAATCTCCTCCTGCCCGAGACAGATGCAGCGTACGAACTCATCCCACTGGATGAACTCCTGCACGATCATCGTCAGCAACCCCGAGTGATCGTAGTGGTGAATCAGATCGGCCTTGGTGTCGCAGACGTAGACCTCCTTCCAGCCGCCGCCGTGGGCGTCCTTCAGAATACAGGGGAGGCCCACCCACTCGACGATCTCGTCCCAGTCCAGCGGATACTTGAGATTGCGCAGCGACTCGCCGGGGATGATGCCGGGGATGTACTCCTTGTTGGGGAGGACGACCGTCTTCGGGCTCACGACACCGAGCCTGGTGATCAGCGATGCGCCGAAGAACTTGTCGTCGGCAGACCACATGAACGGGTTGTTGATCACCGTCGTCCCCTGCAGCACGGCGTGCTTGAGGACCGTGCGATACATCGGCACTTCGTGGGAGATGCGGTCGACCAGCACATCGTAATTCACGGCGCCGTCCATTCGCTCGCCGCCAAACTTGGCGAGGGAGGCGACGACACCGGCGTCCCGTGCATTCACCGCCTCGATGAAGGCGGGCGGGAAGGACCATTCACGGCCCACCATCAGACCAACATTCTTGACCTTCGCCATGCGCACCCCTGGTTAGTCGTGTCCGCCCACGTACATCCGGATCATCTTCTCCCAATACGGCCAGTCGTGCGCATGCCCGTCCCAGACGCGGAGCGCATTACCGACCCCCTTGCCCCACAGCAGCGCCGAAAACTCCTCGTTGTTCTGGTAGCTCGGATCGCCTCGGCCGATTGCCATGATGATGTCGATCCGCCGCATCGCTTCCAGTCGACCGTGATCGTGCTCACCGGGCATGAACGCCATCGGGTTTGCCGAATACACGTTCGAATCCATGTAGCCGGAGGCCTGTCGGCTGATGTCGTACAGGCCACTCAACCCGATGATGCGATTCACCAGGTGCGGAAACCTGAGCCCGAACGATATCGCGTGATACGCACCGAAGCTGGCGCCGGCGGCGATCACGAAGTGGTTCCGGTTGCGATGATGCATGAACGGCATCACCTCATCGCGAACATAGTGGTGGTACTGCAGATGCCGCCAGGCGCGGGCACCGGGGTGACGTGTCCTGTCGTACCAGCTCTCGTGGTGCACATGATCCAGCGAGAAGATCTGGAGCCAGCCCCGGTCGATATGATCCTTCAGGACGTAATGCATCCGTCGATCGGTCCACTCCCGATGGCTGCCGAGGGAGGTCGGAAAGACCAGCATCTTGGCACCGGCGTGCCCCCACACGTGCAGGGACATCTCCTTGCCATCCAGCGCCGGGCTTCGCCACGCCTTGTATTCGTGATGCATCAGTTGCTCCGTTCAGGCCTGGGGACGGCTAACAGCGCGGGCAGCATCTTGCGAAAGCGACGCCCCCATGCACTCTCGTGGTGAACGCCGATCGCGTCCTCGACATACCGCAACCGCTGGCCCGGCGCGTATCCCTTGTTCACGAGCATGTCGCGCATCCGCTGCGCATTGGTGAGCGTCCGTTCACCTTCACGCGCCCCGGTATCGAGGTAGATCCGGGCATCCGCAAATGGCTGGCTTCGTACCCAGTCGAAGATGGCACCGCGCGCGAACCAGAGCGACGGGCTCATGACGGCGGCGAATCCAAAGGCATCGGTGCGCTGAAAGATGGCGTACAGGGACAGCAGGCCACCCATCGACGAGCCGGCGACACCGGTGTGCTCGCGCGCAGGCAAGGTCCGATACCGATCGTTGATCGCCGGTCGCAGCACGTCAGCCAGCCAGTCCACATACACCTCGGCCTGGCCACCACCCACCCGCTCATCGACGAAGGGGCTGTACTCGCTGATCCGGTGCTGCGACGCGTGATACACGCCAACGATGATGGCGTCGGCGCCGAGTCGCGACGCCGAGACCAACTCGTCAGAGAGTCCCCACGACCCCGCGTACGACGTGCCATCATCGAACAGATTCTGTCCATCCTGCATGTAGACCACCGGATACCGACGCACCTCTTCATCGTACGCCCCGGGCAGGTGGACGACGACGGTGCGAGTCTCGCCGGACGTTGGCCCGGGAATATCAGTGACCAGATGGCGTGTGCCTGGATGTGTGCTGGTGCGGAACAGCCGCCGCAATTCGCGGCGTAAACGGAATGGCATGAGTTACGAAGCGTAAAGTTGGAGATCGGTACCGACCGCATCAGCGATCATGCACGCCTGCTCGAAATCCGGGTGCCGGATGGTCAGATAGCCGTCGGAGATCAGCGTCAGAACCCAGTCGCGACGGGTGGCGCCCACGGGCAGGAGATCCACGTGCACGATGTGTTCACCGAAGCGCTGCACCAGCTGCTCCAGACCAGTGATGCGACGGATGACACCCTGCCCCTGCGCCCGCTTGAAGATGTTGATGGCGTTGTGCTTCCGCGTGACATCCTGCGAAAAGGTGCCCTTCAACTCCGCCTCGGCGTACCCCATGTAGAGGTCGATATCGGCGACGTAGTTCATCAGATCGACGGTGCGCGCTCCCGGCGGACGGGCCGCGATCTCGCCGAACACCACCTCGCCGTCAGACTTCCGATACCACTCCATGTGCGTGAACGCGTTGCCGGGGTTCATCGCCTTCAGTACATCGGCACCCATCTGCAAGCCGCCGGCCACCCACTCGCTCTCCACATCGCGCAGGCAGAGTGTCTGCGGACTCACCCACTCGAGGGTGCGTGCAACCAGCGGACGCGGGCGATAGAAGCCGACGTTGAAGTACTGCATCTCACCGTTCACACAGATCGTGTCGAAGGTGAACTCCTCCGCCTCGATGAACTCCTCGACGTTCACATGATCGATGTGCGTCATGCGCTTTAGCGCCGCCTCCAGCTCCTTTGCGTCATCCACACGGAAGGTGTCCATCGATCCGGCGCCATCGATCGGCTTCACGATCAGCGGATACCCGATGAACTCGGCCGCCTCGCGCACCTCGGCGGCAGATTTCGCACCGCGATGGCGCGGCGTGCGAATCCCCGCCGCCGCGACACGCGCCTTCATGATGTCCTTGTTTCGGAACGCGATGGCGTCATCGACGCTCATGCCGCCCACGCCCAGCGCCACGCGCAGCTTTGCCGCCAGCACGACACCAGGTTCCCAGAGACAGATCACGCGATCGAAGGTCTGACCACCCCAGCTCTCGGTGACCGCCTTCACCACCGCGTCCTCCTGATTCAGCTGCGGCGTCTGCAGGTAGCCCGAGAGATGACGGCGCGTCATCTCCGGCAGATTGCCTACAGGGACGTCGCTGATCCCGTACACCCTGGCACCAAATGTTGACAAACCGCGACAGAACAGCGGCATCTCATCCGGGTAGCCCGGTGCAATCATCAAGACGTTCATTCAGAGTCCTCTGGGCGAGACGTTCAGGGGTGAAACGCGTGCAGTGCGATCGGTGCAGTGGTGCGCGCTGATGTGCATCAGCCCAGCTCTACATGGACGAGTTCCACGACACGGCGGATGGCCTTCTCCACCACCGCCGTTTCCGGATGCCTGAGCATGATGTAGCCATCGCCTTCGTATGTCGCGGCGGGCGGGCTGCCGAGTGGCGGGAGCTTCATGTCGCAGATGAGGTGACCCATCTCTTCGTGCACGCGGTCGATCCCGGTGACGCGACGCACGACGCCGGCGCCCTGGCCACGCAGGAAGGCGGCCGCCACGGCATACTTGCGCTCGGGTGGCGTGAACTCGCCGTGAACCATCAACGCCGCCCACGCGCCGACGAAATCCATGTCGTTCGCGCGACTGATCAGCGTGGTGATCTGCGCTCCCGGCGGACGTGCCGCCACTTCCGAGATTGCGACGCTGCCATCGGCGCGACGGAACCACTCCATGTGCGTCAGACCGGTGGTCTGGCCCAGCGCCTGCAGCGCCTGTGTCGCCGACTCGCGAATGTCGTCGAACCGCGGGTGATCCACCTCACGCGGCAGCACGACCACCCACTGAATCCAGGGGTTGCGCAGCACTTCCAGCGGCGTGGGATGGTAGTGCGTGAGTGAATGCCAGACCGCCTGACCGTTGATGGAAATCGTCTCGAACGAGTGTTCGGTGCCGGTGATGAACTCCTCGATGATCACCGGATTACCCGGCGAAGGGCGCGTCATGTCGAGCGCCTCGCTGAGCGACTGCGCATCGTCCACACGATACGTGGACACGGCACCGGCGCCGGCGAGCGGCTTGAGGACCAGCGGGAAACCGGCGTGCTCGGCGAACGCAATCGCGTCCACGTACTTCTCCACCAGCGCATGCCTGGCGCAGGGCAGCGAGTGCGCGCGCAGGATGTCCTTCATGCGCGCCTTGTCGCGGAAGTTTAGCGCCGCTTCGACCGGCAGGCCAGCAATGCCCAGCGCTTCCCGCACCACGGCCAGCGGCACCTGCAGCTGTTCGTAGGCGCCGAAGAGGCGCTCCACCCCGCCGATACACGCCGCCACCTGCTCCACCGCGGGGCGCAGCTGGGCGACATCGAGCACATCATCCACCCGCCAGTGCTGGACGATCACGTCGCGCGTGGACGAAGGAGCCCTCTCCACCCAGTCGCTGGTGACGACGCCGAGCTGTACGCCCGGGATTGCACCGATCGCCTCGACCATGCGTGAGGCGTTCTCGGAGAGATGTGGTGCGACGAAGATGACCGGGATCACGACAGCGCAGCCCGCAACGATGGCAGAACCTCGGGGAAGCAATCGTCGCGCGTAAAAAGCTCCTGCGACATGGCGTGCGCATCGCTGAAATCACTGGTGGCGAAGCCGGTGCGCATCTTCTCCATCAACAGCTCCAGATCGGCGCAGTGCGAGTGGAAGCGATGGTCGCCATAGTCGGCCGCTTCGCCCATCGTGACGATGAAGGGCCAGTCGCTGGATTGCGCGAGCAGCAGCGTGCGCGCCGCCTGCTCCAGCGCCGTGTGCGCCAACGGTTCCGCCAGCGCCTGCGAGGCGAGGTCCCAGAAGGCGTTCTCCAGGGGCCAGAGTTTCCGCCACATGTACGCCACCTTCGGCCCAACCCAGGTGGACCAGTCGGCGTGCGCGCCCCAGGAGCCCGGCTCGACGGGGATCGATGGCGCGTTCGGATTGTCGCGCAGATGCTGCGACGCCGTGACGGGACGCAGCAGCTGCGAATGCGACAGCTCACGATACAGCTTGTTGAGGAACTCCGGCCCCTCGTACCACCAGTGACCGAACAGCTCGGTGTCGAACGGCGCCATGATCACCGTGGAGCCGTAGGCGTGCTGCTCGCGCGCGATGGAATTGAGCAGCGTGGCAAAGTGACGCGCATGTTCCTCGACCTTGTTCTGTGCGACTTCCGGCCAGTACGGGTGCTTGTGTCCGAGGTCCACCGTGCGCCCGGTGATGCGCCAGAGCTTGAGGCCACCGTTGTGATGCGTCTTGTGAAATTCGAGGTACGCCCCATCGCCGGGGTAGCCACCGTCGGCGCTCCAGATCTGTGCCGCCGTCCGCTGATCACGCGCCAGCGCCGCAATGTGCGCCTCACCATTCTCCTGCTTGATCCGATACGCACGATAGGCGGTGCGCTCTTTGTGTCTGCCTGTCACCAACGGTGCATCCAGCGTGACGTACTGAAAGCCGGCGGCGCGCACCTCGTGCTCGATGCCATGACGCATACCGCGATTGGGTGCCTTCGGAAGCGGCTCCCACCAGCCGCCCGGACGATAGGCGCACTCGGGCAGCCAGCAGCCAACGGGTGTACGTCCGAACAGCCGCTCGTGCTCACGCCGTCCCAGCTGCAGCTGGAACTTGATGCTCTCGTCGCGACCCAGCAGCGGCAGAAAGCCGTGTGTGGCCGCCGAGCCGGTGATCTCGATCCGACCCTCATCGGCGAACCGCCTGAACTCGCCGAGGATGTCGCCGTCGATCGCGCGATAGAGATCGCGGTATTTGGTCATCACCCCCGCCTGAAACGTACACACGGAGCTCAACCCCTCCTCACCACTCGCCGCAAACGCCAGCGCTTCGGCCTCGTAGTTCGCGAGTTTGTTCGCGACCCACTTCTCGAAGATCGCCGGGAAGGTGGGGTGCGCGAGCTGGTTGGCGAGAACCGGCGTGATGCCGAGCGTGAGTGGCGCCGAGACGTCGTCCAGCTGCAACCATCGAAATTTCTCGATCAGCGGCAGGTAAGTCTCGAGGGTCGCCTCAGACAACCAATCGCTGCCGTGCGGCCAGTCGCCGTGATTGAGCACCCATGGCAGATGCGAGTGGAGCTGGAGAACGAAATCCATATCGGGTCAGCGCGCTGTGAGGACGGTACGATATAAATCGCGATAGCGCTCTTCCGAACGCTCCCAACCAAAGTCACGAGCCATGCCGTCGCGCATCATGCGGAACCACTGGTCCCGATCGCGATAGGCGACAATGGCACGTGCGATCGCCCCGGCGAAGCCCGCGGCGGTAAACTCGTTGAAGACGAACCCCGTGACACCGTCGTGCACCGTATCGGCCAACCCGCCCACACGCCGGACCAGCGGCACCGTACCGTAACGCTGTGCACGCATCTGAGTCAGCCCGCACGGTTCGTAGCGACACGGCATCAGCAACACATCGCCGCCGGCCATCATTCGATGTTCGAGGGCGTCGCTGAACTGCGTACTGATGAACACGCGATCGGGGTAACGTGCGGCGAGCCCGCGCAGTCCATCGACGTAGCGCCTGTCGCCGTTTCCCAGAAACACCCACTGCGCATCGGCGTCGAAGATCCACGGGTTCTCGAGCACCAGATCGAGGCCCTTCTGCTGCACCATTCGCGCCGTCATCACGAACAGCGGCACATCCGCCCGCGCCTCGAGTCCGAGCTCGCGCTGCAGCGCCGTTTTGCAGAGCGCCTTGTTGCCCGCATCCTCACGCGAATAGGGCGCGGCGATCTCACCGTCTGTGTGGGGATCCCACCGCGTCTGATCGATGCCGTTGAGAATCCCGACGAAGCGATCGCCCTTCAGCAGAAAGTTCTCGTGCAGCCCGAAGCCGCCTTCAGCGGTGCGCAGTTCATCGGCGTGCGTCATGCTCACGGTGGTCACCGCATCGGCGAACGACAGGCCACCCTTGAGCAGGTTCATGCGTCCGTACCACTCGAACTGCGCGAAGTTGTAGAGCGATGCCGCGAGCCCCACCTCCGCCATCGTTTCCGGAGGGTAGTGCCCCTGATAACCGGCGTTGTGAACGGTCAGCACCGTTGCGACGTCGCGATGGTAGGCGCTGTCGGCGTACCAGGTGCGCAGATAGGCCAGTGCGAGACAGCTGTGCCAGTCGTGTGCGTGGAGCAGCGCCGGCGCCGGCGCGATGCGTGGCAGCACCAGCATCGCGGCGGCGTTGAAGAACGCATACCGACGCGCGCTGTCGCCGTACGAGCCGCCGTTGTCGCCGTAGATCCCATCGCGATCGAAGAAGTCGCGATTGTCGATGAAGTACACCTCGGGCGTCGTGCCTGCGCCGCGCATGCCGATCACCTCGGCGGCGGTGGTCGCTGGCAGCCGGTAGAGCTGCGCGCCGTAGTCGCGGAAGGCGACACTGACGACGAACGGCGCGCCGACCGGCTCCAGATTCGGGAACTGGTCGCGAATCTGGCGATAGAGAGGCATCAGGATCGCAACCTGTTGACCGGCGGCCGCCTGATATGCCGCCAGGCTCGTCACGACTTCCCCCAAACCGCCGGTTCGGGCGATCGGAGCGAGCTCGGCCGTCAGATGCACGATCGAGACTGGGCGGTTGTCGCTCGAGGCCAGCGGTCTGGTCGGGGTGCGCTTGAGGAAACGGCCATCGGCACCGCGCACGGCCTTGGGTGGCTTTGGCTCAGGCTCCGCCCTGGACTTCACCGGTCGAGCCGCTTTGGCGACAGGAGCGCCTTTCGGCGCCGCAGCCTTTTTTGCCGCTCCGACTCTGGACGCAACGGCGGCCTTGGGCGCAGCTCCTGCGGGTGTCGCAGGCTTCGGTGTCCGTGGGGGCATCAGGGGAGTTCGGAGCGAGGCGCGCATCCGCCAACGACGCGGATGATCGGCCGGGAGAATCGTGGGGGTCAGCGCGCGCCACCGACATCGACAATCCGGCAACCACGCCACCTGGCGGAGCCGAACGGCACGACGCAAGGTGCGCATCCACGTCGTGTAATTCCAGTAGCATCGATCGGAAGGATCGCTTTTCCCTGGAAATTTGTACGACGCTGACTGCCCGACTCAGCCAGACCGGACTAGTTTAGCAGCCGTGACTACTCCTATTCCGAGCCGGATCGCCGGCCTGCAAGTGCTCGCGAGCAACCTCTCGTGGAGCTGGAACCGAGAGGCGCGGGCCCTGTTCGCCGCCATCGATGACCGCCTCTGGCTCGCGACCCGCCACAATCCTGTGACCTTCCTCAGTCGGGTGTCGGCGGAGCGGTTGCAGGTGTGCGCCGATACGCCCGCCTTCCGGGCGCAGTACGACGAGGCGATGCATTGGGCCCGCACCGAGGCGCAGACCGACTCGACCTGGTTCGCGCGAACCTACCCCGAGCTGACCAACTCGAAGATCGCCTACTTCTGTGCCGAATTCGGCCTGCATTCGTCGGTGCCGATCTACTCTGGCGGCCTTGGCGTCCTCGCGGGCGACCACTGCAAGACGGCCTCGGACCTCGGCGTGCCGCTGGTCGGGATCGGACTCCTGTACCGGAACGGTTACTTCGACCAGCGCGTGAACGTGGACGGCTGGCAGGAGAACATGGACGACACCTTCGATCTGGCGAGCACGCCGATCACACCCGTCCTGAACGCCGACGGAACGGACCTGACGGTGTCGGTTCAGGTGGCGGGCCACGAGGTGCTGGTGCGCGCATGGCGGCTGATGGTGGGACGTGTGCCGCTGCTGCTGCTGGACACCGATCTGCCGGCAAACCGCCCCGAAGATCGCGAGCTCCTCAGCCGACTGTACGCTGGCGGCGTGGATCTGCGTCTGCGGCAGGAGTGGCTGCTGGGCGTCGGCGGCGTGCGCATTCTTCGCGCGCTCGACATGGAACCGGATGTGTGGCACGCCAACGAAGGCCACGCCAGCTTCATGTTCATCGAGCGTCTGCGCGAATTGCGGGCCCGCGGCGTCGATATGGCGACTGCGGTGAGCAAGGTGCGGCGCGCATCGGTGTTCACCACCCACACGCCGGTTCCTGCCGGTCACGACGTGTTTCAGCGTCCGGCGGTCGAAGCGGTGCTTGGCCCGGTGTGGACGGAGCTCGGCATCGACGCCGACACCTTCTTCAACTTCGGGTTGCATCCCCATTACGGCGCCGAGCAGTTCCACATGACGGCCTGCGCGGTACGGTTCGCGTCGCGGGTGACCGGCGTGGCGAAGATGCACGGCGAAGTGTCGCGCGAGCTGCTGCACCCGATGTGGCCCAACCGCGCCGTGAATCAGGTGCCGGTGGGGCACGTGACGAACGGAGTGCATCTGGCGACGTGGATGGCCAATCCGATCATGAGCACGCTCGACAAGCATCTCGGTCGCGACTGGGGCTTCACGCTCGACAACCCGGATACGTGGAACCGCATCATGAAGGTGCCGGACGCGGATCTGTGGGCGGCACACATGGAGTTGAAGGACGTGCTGGTGGATCGCATCGTGGACCAGGCGCGACGCAGCTTCGCCCGCGGCCGCAAGGAAGCGACGCAGATGGTTGGCGCCGGCGTATTGCTGGACCGTTCCAGTCTGATGATCGGTTTCGCGCGTCGCTTTGCGACGTACAAGCGCGCCGACCTGCTGTTTCACGATCCGGAGCGGTTGCGCAAGATCCTCACCAATCCGAACGCCCCGGTGCAGCTGGTGTTCGCCGGCAAGGCGCACCCCGCCGATGTGCCGGGCAAGTCGGTGCTGCAGCGCGTGTATCAGTTCACGCGCGATCCGCGCTTTGAAGGGCGGGTCGCGTTCATCGAAGACTACGACATGCACATCGCGCACCTCCTCGTGCAGGGCGTGGACATGTGGATGAACCTGCCACGCCCGCCGCTCGAGGCGTCAGGAACCAGCGGCATGAAGGCGGCGCTCAACGGCGTGCCGCAGCTGAGCACCATCGACGGCTGGTGGGCCGAGGGGTACGATGGCACGAACGGGTGGGCGGTCACGGCGCCAAAGGGCGACGACGAGGATGCCGCTGCCGCCAACAACGTGTACGAACTGTTGGAGCGCGAAGTCGTTCCCCGCTTTTACGATCGCTCACATCGTGAATCGGTGCCGACCAAATGGCTGGCGACGATGAAGCACAGCATCCGTCAGGCGGGGCGCTTGTTCACCGCCGCGCGGATGGTGCAGCAGTACACCAACGAGTACTACGCACCGGCGATCATTGGTGGTGACTTCCCCGACGATCCGCCAACGGCGTGACCTCGGTCGTCATCCACGCGCACTGCTATCAACCACCGCGCGAGGACCCGTTCACGGGCCTCATGCCGGTGGAGCGCACTGCCGCGCCGTTCCACGACTGGAACGCGCGCATCACCGATGAGTGCTACCTGCCGCTGTCCAATGCACGGGATCTGACGGCGCGGGCGCGGCTCAATCTCTTTGAGTGGATCAGCTTCAATGTGGGGCCCACGCTGGCGCTCTGGCTGGAGCGCGAAGCGCCGGCCGTGCTCGACGCCATGCATCACGGCGACGCCCGCTCGGTGGAACGGCTCGGTGAGGGAAATGCCATTGCCAGCGCTTTCAACCATGTGATCCTCCCGCTCGCCTCGACGCACGAACGGCAGCGCGAGATCATCTGGGGGCTGCACGACTTCCGTATGCGTTTTGGTCGCGACTCGCGTGGATTCTGGTGTCCGGAAACGGCGATCGACGACGACACCGCGCAGGCGCTGGCGGAAGCCGGTGTCCAGTTCGCGATCGTTGCGCCATATCAGATCGCCGACGGTGGGCACGACGGCCAGCCGCGTGTCTGGCGCGGAGCCAACGGCCACTCGCTGTTCCTCGCACCGTATCACGGTGACCTGAGCGGCTCGATCGGCTTCGGCGACATGGCGCAGCACGGTGAACGGTTGGCGGGGGCACTGGCCGCGATCAGCGCCGAACGCGGTATCGCGAGCATCGCCACCGACGGTGAAACGTTCGGGCACCACAAGCGCCACGGTGAGATGGCACTGGCGGCGGCGATCGGGTCACTGCGCCGCAGCCAGCAGGCGACGGTGACCAACTTTGCCGCGATCATCAACGCACGTGACGACTGGAGGGACGGCACGCTGGTGTCGCCGAGCAGCTGGAGCTGTGCGCACGGCGTCGAGCGGTGGCGTTCCAACTGTGGCTGTGGCGCAACGCACGAGTCCGGACGGGCGCAGGAGTGGCGCGGACCGCTCCGCGCTGCGCTGCGCTGGCTCGCCGATGCGCTCGACAGCGCCGACGGTGACGATCCGGAGCTCACACCGCAGCGACGCGCACGCTACGGGATGTTTACCAGCTGCGGATGGTTTTTCGACCGGTTCGAAGGGCATGAAACACGCCTGCTTCTGCGCATGGCGGCTTTTGCGTTGCGTGGCCGCGCCGATGCGGACGAACTCGAAGCCGGGCTGGTGGCGCGTCTCATCCACGCGCGCTGTAACGATCGATCGCTGGGAAACGGCGCCGATCTCTGGTACCGCGACTTCCACGCGCTGATCGCCGCTCCCTGATACACTCCGCGCTGCGCTGTGGCGCATCGAACAGCGTCAGCGTGGCGAGCGGACTCCCTCTCGTGAACAGCAACGTGCGGCGCGCCCCGCGATTGTCGAGTTGCACGATGTTCACCTGATCGGCGTGAAACTCACTCAGCATCGTGTTCAGAAAGCGGTACCCGGAGCCTGTCGCCGCCGGCGCACGAAAGCAGAGCCAGTACAGCTCCGCCGCGCGCCGAAATCCACAGGGTTGCAGTACGACGCGCTGGTTGCGACCATCGCGCAATTCCACATGCGCCAGCACATACCGTGTGACATCGGCGTCTGGCGCTGACGAATCGGCGGGCGCGCGTTTGCCGGCGAACCGCGCCACGGCCGCCGAAAAGTCATCGGCGAAGGTGCGAATCTGCAGCGTCAGCCCTGCCGGTGCGACGGTTGCCACGGTCAGCGTCGTATGAATGGCGTGCGCCTGGGCGACCGTCGGCGCGAGCGCGCTGAGCAGCGCGCCACCGAACCAGATGGCGAGCCGCTGCATCTGCGCGCACACTCCCCTGCCGCATCGGTTCATCGTGGGTATCGCTCGATCGCCCAGCCCCCTGAGACGATCGTCACCGCCGCCGACACCATCGTCAGGCGCAGCTGAAACGCATCGGGCCACGAGGCGCGACGCACCGTCTGGAGAAGACGGTCCACCATCAGAAAGGCCGCAGCGGCACCACACAGCACAACGATCTGGCCGACCTCGATGCCGATATTGAAACCGAGCAGCGGCAGCGTGATCCGATCGAGAAACAGACTTTGCAGATAGCCTGCGAAGCCGGCGCCGTGAACGAGGCCGAAGAGTGCGGCGAACACCGGTCGATGGCGCGATGTCTCGCCCCGCGTCACGCGTCGGCGGATGAGCAGATTCTCGACACCGGTGGCGACGATCGTCATCGGAATCAGGAACTCCACGAGGCGTGCAGGCAGCACGAGCACGTTGGTGACGGCCAGCACCAGGGTGATGCAGTGACCTACGGTGAACGCGCTGATCACCACCAGCGCCGCCCGCCAGTCACGCCCGCGATAAATCGCCGCCAGCACCAGCAGGAACAGAATGTGATCGGCGGCGTCCCACGACACGATGTGACGGAATCCGATCTGGAAGAAGGCGAACAGGTCGGACATTGCGCTACTCGCCCGTCGCTGTCGCAGGTGGCGCCGTGACTGCGAGCCCCATCGCTCGCGCATGCGCCCAGAGGAGCGGGTCGGAAGTGTTGAGGCGTAGCGCGAGCCGCATTGCGCGCTGCGCCTCGGCGCGACGCCCGGACTTCTCCAGCGCCCACGCCACCACATCGTACCCGTACACATCCTTCCGATGGCGCAGCTCCGCCTGCGCCTTTTCCAGGACCTCGCTCACATGCAGCCCGTGATCCAACAGGTGCAGGCTCCACGCACGATGGTAGGCGCCAGGCTGCTGGCTGACTGCGACATTCAACGTCTCGAGATACTCGGCTGCCTTGATAGTGTCGTGCTTTGCGAGATAGGCGTCGCCGATCAGACCGAGTGTGGCGGGATCCAACTGCAACCCGATCGCGCGCTCGCCCCATTCAATGACGTCCGCATGGTTGCTGCGGGCAGCGGCGAGACGTGCCATCGCCGCCAGGAGACGCGGGTCATCCCGCTCGACTGAGAGACCCTCGCGGAAGGCACGCTCGGCGGCGTTGAGACGACCGCTCCGAAGCTCGAGATCGCCCACGCGGAGCGCGAACCACGCCTTCGTTTCGCTCGCCACGTCGCGGCGTGCCCACGCGTCCACCTTGGCGCTGGTGATCAGGCGTCGCGCCTCGGCGACGTGATTCGTGAGCTCCAGCCATCGCGCCAGACGCGCTGCGATCGTGAGTGTGCTCCGGTTCGCCCAGACCGAACGAAAGAGCGAGTCGGCGCCGGCGTCATCGCCGAGTTCCATCAAGACCTCGGCGAGCGTGGCGCGATACTCCGGCACGTCGGGTTCGCGGCGCACCAGACTGTCGGCGATCGAGCGCGCATCGAGAAACCGGTGCTGCGCCAGCAGAATGGAGACGAGCGTCGACGCGGTCGCGCCGTTGCGGTGTGCGCGCTGCCGGAGCGATCGGCGGGCGAATCCCTCGGCCGCGCGATAATCATCCCACGAGCCCCCTTCGCGCGCCCGCTGCAGGTGCAGCGCGGCGAGCTGTCCCATCGCGATGGCGCTGATCGGATCAGCGGCCAGCGCCTGATGCCAGACGCGTATCTGGACATCGCGATCGCCGCGCTCTGTGAAACCCCGCTCGGTAAAGCCCGGTTCGCGCGGCAGCGCCGCTGGCGGCGGAGGAGCGGCGGCGGCGGCATCAGTCGTTGATGGCGATGCGACACGGGTGACACTGATCGCGCCGAGTACGGCCACAACTGCGACCAGTGCGGTGATCAGGGTGGGATGTGTCACCCGTGCGGTGCTCATCGCGCCGCTTCGAGATACGGGAAGACGGTCGGATACGTGCGTATGCTGGTGCTGATGTTATCCGACGTCAGCCCGGGCAACACCGTCGCCGTAGGATCGAGCAGCCTGCCGAAGATCGCGGTCAGTCCGGCGTCCACGACGTCGTCCTTCATGGTGCGCCCACCGTAGCCGGCCGCCAGTGCCCAGCTCAGCCAGCCGGCGCTGTTGCCGGGTCGATTCGGGAAGACCAACAGCATGTCCGGCACGAGCACAGACGCGAGCGTGTTCGCGATCACAGGGCCGCGATTGAAGGCGTTCGTGAACGCCTTGATCTTGTCACCGAATCCGTTGGCGACATCGGTCGCCGGCTCAGTGCTGTTGTGCAGCCCATGATCGCGCTTCATGAAGAACACTTCGTTGACCAGCGGATTCCCCAGCCGTTCGACCTGGATGTACGTCCGAATGGTGTCGGGTGAGGTGGATCCGCCGTCGTCGTTCGTACAACCGGCGAGCAGGGGTATCGTGAATGCAATGGCCGCAACCCAGGGGCGTGCGGAGCGCAGGACGTGCATCGGGAGAACTCCGAGTGTGTGGTGGAGTGTGTGTTGAAGTGATTGGCGACGCGGCATCATCGGCTGATCGTGCTCCAGACGCCGAACTTCGCGTCGGACGCAGTGCTCGACTGGAGGGAGGCTTTGGGTACTTCGATGGCAATCGCCAGCGCATTGAACGGGCGCAGGAAGTCGATGCCTGGGTTACGGAAAGACGACGCTGCGGGGCCGACCTGCACCGCGAGTGGGCCGGTGGACGGACGGCGATCGGGGATCACGTTGAAGAACTGTTCGAGGTCGATCACAAACGGATCAGCGCGCAGACCGGTGAACGCCTGCGTGGTTGGTGCAGCACCTGTGATGCTGCCAACGCTTCCCGTGATGGTCGGCCCGGTGGTGATGAGCATCGTGCGCGTGCCCGTCATCGTGGGAGCCACCGGCCCGCGCACCGTGTACTGCTGCGCGGCACCCACGCCGCGATCGAACGTCACCTGAAAGACCAGATCCTCCACGGCATCGCCCGTATTGTCGATCTTGATCTGATACAGCAGATCGGGGTCAAACGAGGCATTCTGGCCGCCAATCGGACTGGAAGTCGTCACGACGAGTGCAATGCGATCGTTGCTGGAGCCGGGAAAGGCATAGACATCGTTGATGTCCTTGCGCGGGCTGAGCTCGACCTCGGGCGTGTCCTGATGATCTGAGGCGCGAAGGCGCTGGCTGACGACGAACGCCAGACCGCACGCTGCGACGAGTGCGGTGACGCGGACCGTCCTCCAAATGGCGAATGGATGAGGCATGCAGTACTCCCTGAATCCGAGTGAGGTGCGGAACGCGAGATCGAGTGGCGCCACGAGGCATCACTCGGCGCCGTCCGGAGGAACGGCTGCATGGTCTACGACAGCGGCGGCCTACCGGATCTCTGTGCGCGTGACGTCGGTTCTCGACAGCGTCTTTCTACTGGATGTCTGTGCGTGACAGGCCGGTTCTCGACTGCGGCGCTACATCTCAGAAATCAGCGCAAGTGACAGGCGTTCGACAGCGACCACGACCAGACCGAGTCACGATCCGGTGACGATTCTGACGAGTGCGCTCACGGATGATATCGTCAGGAAATCGCGCAGCGGAGAAACCGTGCGTGTATAATCGCATCACGCAATCGTGCGCCGTCGATGCGCGTCTTTTCGCCCCCACTCATACACTTCCGATGTCGCTACCGTCACTGAACCGAGCCGCATTGCTCGGATTTACCACTGTCGTGCTGTTCGCCGGCTGCGGTGGCACCGCAGACGCCCCTGCCGCCCCGCAGAGCCCGACCGTTTCGCCGAGTGCGGTGAGTCCAGCCGCCGGGCCCACAAGCTCGGTGCGCTTGATCATTTCCGAGATCATGCCGGACCCGGCGGTCATCACCGATGCGAACGGCGAGTGGTTCGAGGTGCACAACCCCGGCACCAGCGCGGTGAGCATGACGGGCTTCCAGATCGTCTCGGCAAACGACGCAGCGATCCCGATAACCGGTGCTGTCTCGGTGCCGGCCGGCGGTTACGTGGTGTTCGCAAAGAATACCGATAACGCGGCCAACGGCGGGTTGAATGCGGTGTTTGGCTTTGGCGCCATGAACCTCGCCAACAACGCGACCGACTGGCTGCTGTTGCGCGACAACACCGGCGCCACCATCGACAGCGTGTTCTGGGGCGCGACACCACCCAACGGGGCTTCGCGCGCCAAGCGTGCGATGGTGATCGATTGCACGCCGTTCAACGACGACCGCGCCTGGGGCACCGCGACGACCAACTACGTCCCGTCCAATCGTGGCACACCGAATGTGGCGAACGACGTGAGCGGCTACACGGCACCGAATCTCTGCGGCGGCAGTGGTCCCGGTGGGCCGGTGGCGACAGTCGCCGTCACGCCGAATCCTGGTTCGGTGGTCATCGGATCGACGCGTGCGTTCACCGCGACAGCGCGAGACGCTGGCGGCACCGTTGTGACCAGTACGTTCACCTGGTTGAGCAGCGATCCCACCAAGGCGACGATCAATGCCGCGACCGGGATTGCGACCGGTGTGGCAGAGGGTACCACCACGATCACCGCAACGGCGGCAAACGGCGTCGCTGGCACATCGATCACGACCGTCACCGCAGCGGGCGCGATCGCAACCGTGACCGTTAGCGGGGCGACGATCCCCGTCGGATTTCAGACGCAGGTGTTCGGGACCGCCCGCGATGGCAGCGGCACGATTGTGTCCACGACCTTCACCTGGTCGGTGGATGCGGCCGACGCAGCGCGCCTCTCGGTCGATGCAACCGGCGTCATCACCGGACTCGCCAGCGGGACGGCACGTGTGATCGCCACGGCGCCGAACGGCGTCAGCGGGTCTGCCACGGTCACCATTGAAGCGCCGGTGCTCGCCAACCCGTCCGTCTACGGCAACCACCTCGACTTCGGGACGCCGACGGACGCCAATGGTGCCGACGACTTCCTCATCACGCGGCCGCAGATGGTCGTGAGCTACAATCGCAACCGCGGCGGACCGAACTGGGTGGCGTACAACCTCGACAACGGCCACTTCGGCGCTGAGGATCGCTGCAACTGCTTCACCACCGATCCGGTCGCAGTCGCGCAGGGGTTCCCCGTCATCAAGACGTCGGATTACACCAACGGCGGCTTCGATCGCGGACACATGATGCGCTCGGCGGATCGTACGCTGACCAACATCGAGAACGCAACGACGTTCTATCTGTCCAACGTCGTGCCGCAGACCGCCGATCTGAATCAGGGCGTCTGGGCCAGCCAGGAGATCTTCATCGCCGATCTGGCCCGGGTGAGCAACAAGGAACTCTACATCCTCACCGGCCCCGCATTCACTGGCCCGGTGCGCACGATCAAGGACGAAGGCAAGATCAGGATCCCCGACTTCACCTGGAAGATCGTGGCCGCACTGGACCGCGGTAAGGGCGTTGCCGATATCACGACCTGGGATGATCTGGCGGCGGCGCAGTTCATCACGGTGAGCATGCCGAACATCAACGGCATTCGCGCTGCGAACTGGCGCGACTATCAGATCACGATCGACAGCGCGGAAGCGTTGACCGGTTACGACTTCCTCAGCGCGCTGCCCATCAATTTCCAGACCGCGATCGAGGCCGGTGATCGTCCGCCGGTGGCAAACCTCAGTGGCCCGGGCACCGGTGTTGAAGGCCAGAGCCTGAGCTTCAGCGGCGCCAGTTCGACCGATCCCGACGCTGGAGACGTGCTGACATACCGATGGACGTTCAGCGACGGCACGACCGCCACCGGCGCGACGGTGAACAAGACGTTCGGCGACAACGGCATCTATACCGTGCGGCTGACGGCGATCGATCGCTTTGGCTGGGAGAGCTCGACGACCCAGACGGTGACGGTCTCCAACGCGGCACCGGTCGTCACGCTGGCAACGCCGAACGGCACGTCAGTGGCAGTCAACGCCGGCTGGCTGGTGCAGCTCCGGTTCACCGACGCGGGGCTGCGCGACGGTCCGTGGCGTGTGCGATTCGACTGGGGCGACGGCACCAACTTCTCCAGCGTCGTGACGTCGCAACTGTTGACGCTTCCGCTGCAGCGGGGAAAGATGTGGACCGCGCCGGGGCCCTATGCGGTCTCGGTGACGGTCACTGACAAGGATGGCACCTCCACCACACGCGATATCGCCGTGACGGTGACACCGTGAACACTTCACTCCAGCTCACCATGCGCCCTTCTCTCCTCGCCGTCGCTGTCGCACTCTCGATGAGCGCCCACGCCGCTCTGGCGCAAACCACCACGATCGGTGCGGCGCTGACGACCAGCGTTGGACCGCTCACGCGCAACTCCGCCGGCTTCCAGACGGTGGGCCAGTCGTTTGTGGTTCCGTCACTGACGCCGCGGCTGTCGTCGTTCAGCCTCACCTTCTCGAACTTCAACGAGGGCGGTACGCTGAGGTTCGACGCGTATCTGTACGCGTTCGACGCGGCCAATCGCCGCATCGCGGGGAGCGCGCTGTGGCAGGCGCTGAACAGCGCCGGATCCGCGAACGACTTCGGTTTCGACACGCGACTGTTCAATCTGGGCAACCTGACGCTGTCGCCGAGCGCGACGTACATGTTCCTCGTCACCACATCAAATCTGGGAACGACGATCCCGGAGGATGCGGCAAACCTGCTCGGCGGCAATGACACCAACGGCTACGCGGGCGGCGCGCTCTGGACCGCGTCGAGCGGCATCGATGTCAGCCTGCTCTTCAACACCGGTGCGTTCAACGCTGTCGATGGTGTGACAGATGCAAACTTCTCCGCGGTCTTCACCGCCGCGGCGACCGTTGTTCCCGAACCGGCGACGGTGTGGCTCACCGGTTCAGGACTCGCGCTGTTGGCGGTGGCTGCAGTTCGCCGTCGCGGTCAGGCCTGACGAAAGGTCTGCCGCTGCATGCCGAGGCGCTCGACGCTGAGCTCCACGGTATCGCCATGGTGCAGAAAGGTCGGTGGTGTCATCGCCATCCCCACGCCGGGCGGGGTGCCGGTGGCGATGAGATCACCCGCTTCGAGCGTCATGAACTGTGACAGGTAGTGCACCAGCACGAAGGGATCGAAGATCATCGACGCCGTGCTTCCGGTCTGTCGGCGAACCCCGTTGACATCGGTGGTGAGCGCCAGCGCACCAATGTCACCAACCTCGTTTGGCGTCACCAACCACGGGCCGGTCGGTGCAAAGGTGTCGCAGGACTTTCCCTTCGTCCACTGGCCACCGCGCTCGGTCTGGAATTCGCGCTCCGACACATCGTGCACGATGCAGTAGCCTGCGATGTGAGCCGCTGCATCGCCTGGTGAATCGAGGTAGCGCGCGTCGGCACCGATCACCACGCCGAGCTCCACTTCCCAGTCCGTTTTCACCGAGTGGCGAGGAATCAGCACGTCGTCGTATGGCCCGACGACGGTGTTCGTCGCCTTCAGGAAGATGATCGGCTCACGAGGTACCCTGGCGCCGACTTCGGCGGCGTGATCGGAGTAGTTCAGCCCGATGCCCACCAGCTTGCCGGGTCGCGGAATGCACGCCGCCCATCGCGCCTCGTCGGGCACATCCGGGAGCATCACCCCGGACGCCAGCAGCGCCTCGAGACGCGCCATCCCGCGATCACGAAAGAACGCCGGCGTCCAGTCGCTCGCATGCGCCGAACAGTCCTTGCGGACGCCGTCCAGCAGGAGTCCGGGCAACTCGGCGCCCGGAGCGCCCCATCGGATCAGTTTCACTGGTTGGCGGATGCGAGGATCTACTGCGCCACGGGAGCGCGGTGTTTCGGGAGTGTATCGCCAACCGAACTGGCCGGAAAGACACACTGCGGCCGGCGGAGGCTTGGCGCGGCATGGTTTCGGGTGGATACTGCACATCGTCTTGTGCCGAGCAGGGCGATCCACCCGCACGCTTTCACGTTTCGACACGCCTTCTCATGCCGCTCCAGTTCACAGATCCCCGGCTTTCCCGCCAGCTCTACAGCTGGCATTCGTCGCCGATCGGGTTGCACATGCCGATCGTGACGTACGGGCACGCCGGACCGGCGGTGCTGCTCTACCCCACCGCGGCGGCCGACTACCTCGAGAACGAGCGATTCTTTCTGGTGAAAGCGGTGGAGCCGCTGCTGCTGGCGGGCCGGCTTCGACTGTTCTCCATCGACAGCATCAACAGCCATGCGTGGATGGATCGCGAGGTCCCTGTGCCCGTGCAGGCGCGACGACAGGCCGCCTATTCGCATTATGTGGAGGACGAGGTAGTCCCTTACATTCGCCACGTGATCGGCGATGGTGCTGCACGCATCCTCACCACGGGCGCCAGCTTCGGCGGATTCCACGCCGCGAATCAGCTCTTCCGGCGCCCCGACCTCTTCAGCGGCGTCATTGGCATGTCGGCGTTCTACGATCTCTCACGCGCCTACTTCAAGGGTTACAGCGACGACAACTGCTATCGGAACAACCCCGCCTGGTTTGTGCCGGACCTCGGCGGCGATCATCTGTCGCGTCTGCAGCACGACTGCAAGATCATTCTGGCCACCGGTCAGGGCGCCTACGAAGTGCCCGATGCCTCGCAGCGAATGGCGGACATTCTCCAGACGAAGGGAATTCCGCACTGGCTGGATATCTGGGGAATGGATGTGAATCACGACTGGCCGTGGTGGCGTCGCATGCTGCCCTTCTTCCTCGAGAAGCTGGGGTACTGATGCAGGCGCGCAGGAGTGTCTTCGCGTGACACTCGTGAAGTACCTCTCAGCGCTCGGCTACGGCACACGGCGAGAGGTCACCGCCCTGATGGCAACACAGCGCGTGACCACCAGCGACGGCGGTGCGGTGCGTGACGGCGATCCGTGGCTGCACGCCGCGCTGCGCGTGAACGGTGCCGCCCTCGACCCCGCACCCGGGGCGGTACTGATGCTGCACAAACCGATCGGCTACGTCTGCTCGACCAACGATGTTCCTCCGTTGATTTACGAGCTGCTCCCCGAGCGATTTCAGCGGCGGCGCCCGGTGATGGCGTCGATCGGCCGACTCGATCGGGACACGAGTGGTCTGCTCCTGCTCACCGACGATGGCGCGCTGAATCATCGACTCACGTCACCACGCTCA
>Ga0209591_10001667_pt1 | contig 27248 bp, 22 predicted proteins | sample MAT01_FD_187207 | JGI IMG/M metagenome (GOLD analysis project Ga0209591, IMG submission 187207) | Freshwater microbial communities from Lake Fryxell liftoff mats and glacier meltwater in Antarctica - MAT-01 (SPAdes) (version 2) | ecosystem: Environmental > Aquatic > Freshwater > Ice > Liftoff... | reverse complement strand
ATGGACTGAAAAAGAAGCCCGCAGGATTATTGAAAACTCTCCCTGGGTCAAAGAAGTTCAACCAACGATGAACATGCAAGGGATGGGCGGCGGCGGGGGTAGCCGAGGCGGTCGCGGTGGCGGCGGAGGTGGAATGGGAGGTGGCGGCGGTATGGGTGGCCCTGGAGGCGGCATGGGCGGCCCAGGTGGTGGAATGGCTGGTTCAAGCCAGGGCGGCGGCATGGGTGCCGATAGCGGCGGCATGGGTGGCCCCATGGGCGGTCCCGCAGGTGGCGGCATGCAGTTGCCCAAAATCAAGGTAGCGTTTGAAACCGCAATGCCCGTAGCCGAAGCCAAGGCCCGAATCGAAATCAAAGACGTCTTCCAGGGCCTCCGAGACGAATTCGTAATCGTCTCAGTCAGCGGTATGCGAAGCATGGGTGCTACCCGCAAAGGAGGCGAGGATGCAGATCGTGCCAAGGACATGCAAGCACGTCTCCTCCAGTTGACCACCCTCAAGGTCAAGGACGACAAGGTTTATCAGCCGGCCGATGCCAGGATCCAGCAAACACCAACCGGAAGCGTGATGATCTTCGCCTTCCCGCGTAAAGAACTCCAACTCACCCCAGAAGACAAACAAGTCACCTTCAAGACCACCATGGGCCCCATGGAGATCTCGGTCAAGTTCAACTTGAAGGACATGGTCTTCGACCAGAAGTTGTCCCTCTAAATCAACCTAAAGTCCAATAAAAAAGGCGGCCCGAAAGGGCCGCCTTCTTCTTTGTAACGTGGTTGAAGTTACTTGACTTCGACGGTTGCACCGGCGTCGACAAACTTCTTCTGCATTGCTGCAGCTTCGTCCTTGGTCACGCCTTCCTTCACAGTCTTGGGGGCGCCGTCGACGAGGTCTTTGGCTTCCTTCAGACCGAGCGCGGTGATTTCGCGTACGACCTTGATGACGTTAATCTTGTTTGCGCCAGCGGCGGTGAGAACTACGGAGAATTCCGTCTTCTCTTCGACGGCTGCAGCGGGGGCGGCCCCGGCGGCAGGAGCCGCTGCGACGGATGCGGCAGCTGCCGATACGCCGAGCTTTTCCTCGAGCATTTTCACGAGTTGGGATGCCTCAAGAAGGGTGAGGCCCTGGATTTGTTCCGAGATTGCGTTGATGTCAGCCATTTTTCATCTACTCCGATTGAATTTATCTGTTACTGATTGAACTTGTTTTCTTGTACGCCTTGGTCGATGACCACAGCAAGGTTCCGGCCAACGCCATTGACGGCAGAGACCAAACGCTGTGCTGGCGCATTGATGAGGTAAAGCAGTTTTGACAGAACCTCTTCACGCGACGGCAGATTGGCGAGCTCGTTGATCGATGTTACTTCAACGACTCGCCCCTCAACAAAACCCGCCTTGAATGTAAAGGTCGGATTCGTCTTGGCGTATGTGACGAGTGCTTTTGCGAGTGCGACCGGGTCGCCATTCGTGTAGGCAATCGAATTCATTCCCTTAAGTCCGGTTACGGCAGGAGCGATGGCCAGGCCTTCGCTCGCCTTCTCCGCAAGGGTATTCTTGATGACTTTGTAGCCTCCACCAACGCTTCGAATCGTCTTACGCAATGCGTAATCCTGAGCGACGGTGAGCTTTTCAAAGCCCGTTACGAAGACGTTCGGCGACTCGACGAGAGCCTTTTTGATGGCTTCGAAATCTTTTTGCTTGTCGACTTTATTCTTCATGGTTGCTAATCCTTAAACCGCGACGGCCAGTTTCGAAGAAACGTCGGAGATATCGAGACTAATGCCAGGTCCCATCGTGGAACACAGCGTCGCACTCCTGACGTACTTCCCTTTGGCTGCGGAGGGTTTGGCGCGCAATACGGCAGTGATGAGGCTCTCGGCATTCTCGATAAGCTTGAGAGTCTCAAACTGAATCTTGCCGACAGGTGCGTGGATAACGCCGGTCTTGTCGACTCGGAATTCCACCTTACCCGCTTTAACTTCATTAATGGCCGTAGTAACGTCCGTGGTAACCGTACCCGTTTTGGGGTTCGGCATAAGACCACGCGGGCCGAGGATCTTACCGAGACGCGCCATTGAGCGCATCATGTCGGGGGTCGCAATCACCGCGTCGTAGTCGAGCCAGTTCTCTTTGATGATCTTTTCGATCAGCTCATCGCCGCCGAAGAAGTCCGCTCCGGCCGCTTCGGCCTCGCGCACTTTCTCACCGGAGGCAATGACGAGAACCTTCTTGGATTTTCCGAGGCCGTTGGGCAGTACAACCGTGCCGCGAACCATCTGGTCCGCGTGCTTGGGGTCGACGCCAAGGCGCATGTGAATCTCAACGGTTTCGTTGAATTTCGTGAATTTGATTTTCTGGGCGAGGCCAACGGCTTCAGTCACGGAGTACGTCCGTGCTTCCACTTGATTGGCTGCGGCCAAGTATTTTTTACCCTGTTTTTGAGCCATGTTTCGTTTTTTTCGAACGGTTTACTACTTGAATACTTCAGATGACGATGAGCGAGAGCCTCATCAAAAAGAGGAAAACTTTGAGTGGTCCAAACGGCTTTCAAGCACGAACTGCGGCCTGTCTGCCTCCCAAACGAAGGAACCGACCTATCGATTATAACAATTTGCAATCGGAATGCAAGTTTTGCTACAGCGTGACTTTGCCCATCTCGCCGCCTTGCCCCCGCTCCCCTGTTACTACCGCCTTTGTGAATGCCGCAAGAACTTGAAGCATTCCGCCTGGACTATCCCAAAAATCGCCGCGTTCCGCCTCAAATCGGATAAGCGTCATATTCGGGTCGTCGATGCCACCGGGAAACCATGTCTTCAAGATTGGCGTGTAGAGCTGACTCATCCTGTCGCGATCGTCATCCATTTCGGCATCTCCAAACAGGTGCATGTAGGCACTGTCGGAATCGCTTTGAAAGATTAACGATACAGCACCGTTGGACTTGATTTCTTCAACCTTACGGCAATTGCGATCTGTGAAAAACCATAGCGTGCCTTGGAATTGGCTTGCTTCTCCCTGAATGCCCATAGGGCGGGAATGCAATTGCGCGTACGCATTCGTAATCATCATCGTGCTGCGGAAATGCTTCAAAAGTTGACGAACCTTTGTCAAAGCTTCATCTCCAGATAGGTGGAGAGTTTCGTAATTGGATTCTTTAGACATGTATATCGGATTGAGCTTGCGGATGCGCAATCTGTTGCCAGACTCTCAACAAATCTCTGAAACAATATCGATACGATTTTTCTCTTTAAGCCGAAATAATGTTTATGAACAAATCACTGATGTTGACTTTGGCGCTTGCGGGGGTGGTAGGCCTTCTAGACGCCCAAAATCTGAATTCCAGCGATAAGGGCTTTATCGAAAGTGCCGCTGGGAAAAAGGCGTAACTTTGCCTGCGGGCGCCTCCAACGAGGCCAAATCGATGCCCTTCGCCATGAAGTCCGGAAACGAGTTCGGCGTCGCCTACACGATTGCGATGGCGGAGGATCGCAAAAAAGATTTAGCTGCCTTTGAGAAAGCGTCGAAAACTTCAATCGATCCAGAGCTGAGAGCCTGAGAGACCAAGACGCTGCCCACCTTGCGCACCCATCTAAAACAGGCTCAGATGCTCCATAAAACGAAGATGTAGCCTTGGACCGAAATTTTGGCCCTCGGATTGCTAAGAGTGACTTATATGAAATCCACAGCCGCGTCGCCGGCCTTTGAATCCTCTGAGGTAGATCAGACCCAGATCCTGCTTGCCGAGGATGAAGCCGCCATCACCAAGACAAACGACCCACGGAGCCCGGTTGTCCAACATTTACAGCACCAACTCGCAAATTCAATACTTCTGTTTTTGGAATATAAGAAGTGTTCCTGGCAATCTGAAGGTATCTCTGCCCACTCGCTAAGAGAGACTTTCGATACCTTCGCTGACCAAACCAAAGGCATCTTCGATCAACTGGGCAACAGGTTGAGAATGATTGGACAGGATCCAGACTTAATTCTCGATTCGCTGATCGAGGGTGCAGGCATCAAGCAATCCGTAAACGGAATACCCTTTCTCGATCTTTTGGCTTCAGCAGATGCAAACGCCATTGCGGTAATTCGAGAATTGCGTGACGCTATCGCTGACTTGCGAAACAACGGCGACGACCCAGGTTCAATGGATCTCTTGATCTCAATCGTCCGTCAGCATGAAGAGCATGAATGGTTTTTGCGGCAGATGTTAAAGAAATGACCGCCGAGCGTCACCTTGTTTCGTCACTAACGAGAAAATGTGTAAATGGCAGCGTCGCTGTTGGTCTTGCCTTGGTGAAGGTCAGCTAGAATCTCAGCCGCCATCGCGCTAAAAGTAATACCATTTCCCCCAAACCCTAACGAAAAATATCCGCGCGGGAAAGATTCGTGCGGTCCGATGTATGCAAGGCCGTCTTTGGTATGTCCGAAAGCGCCGGCCCAAGCGAAGGCAACCGTCAATAAGGGTGAATGAGGCATCAGCCTCTGAAATGCACGGGCCAGTTCTAATGTTTTCGATTCAACCCGCGCATCCCGGCGGTCACCGTTCTGCAACTCGTCATCCTCACCCCCAATGAGCACTCTTCCGTCCGAAGTAGTTCGCGCATAAAGATAGTCCTTGCCGCTCTCCCATAACAAAGCTTTCTGATTCCACCACTCGAAGTCTTCTATTGGTTCGCTGACAAATGCATACGTACTGCTGATCTTCACGATGTCCTTCGGAATCCATTCGGTAATTTCGTAACCCGTTGCGAAAAAAATTCGCTTCGCACGGATGCGGAATTTGTTTTCCGTATACGCCACCACACTTCGCTTTTCCTGGCTGTAGCGAATCAATTCGGTGCGGTCGAAAACTCTCGCACCTCTTTCGCTTGCCTTCTTCAGCAGTCGGTGAGTCAAGCGGTACGGGTCGACCTCTGCGCCAATCGCGGATCGAATTGCCGCTGGCCGCGGGATGCCATAATCTTTTTGAAGTTCGGGTCTCTCAAGCCACTCCACGTCAAGTCCGGCTTTAGATCGAGCTTCATATTCCGAACGCAAGCGCGCAACATGCGACTTGTCTTTAGCGATCATCAAGCTCGGATGTCTAGTAAATCCACAGTCTTTGCCGCATACTCGTTCCAGATACCGAATCGCTTCCACACCCATCAGATAGGCCCTCTCGGCGTTGCCTTTCCCCACCAATGGAATCAACTCCACCAGCGGCTTATCTATCTCGTATTGGAGTAGCCCCGTTGATGCGCTGGTGCTGCCAAAAGCAATATGACGGCGATCTACCAGCACGCAATCGATTCCGCGCGCACTCAACTCATGTACTAACAAGGCTCCGCTTATGCCCCCACCCACAACCAATGCGTCGCAACTCAAGTTTTCTTGAAGCGAAGGAAACGTGTGGGTCAAGCCGTTCTTCAACAGCCAAAATGGCAACTCTGAACGCAGGTTCATTTTGCGAAGCACTTGGCGGCAAAGTGGATGGAATGCACGTAGCCTAGATTGGCCGAACCTTTAAATAGTTACCAGGCGTGCGCCTCAAGGACAGTGAGAAACTGATTGTGCATGAAAGTACTTGTTTATTTAGCGATCTCCGCCGCTACCGCCTTTGCGGCCATCGATTTGTCCCGGATGGGCGTAAGTGCATTGCCGGCAAGTGTGGCCCGTACCGTCCTCGTTGAAGAAGTCGCAAAGCGGACAGGCCTCAATTTGGAGGGCAGCGGGATTAAGCTGGTTCTCAATCGATCTGAGCCTGAAATCGGGGAAGAAGGTTATGCCCTTGAAGTTTCGGCTCAAAACATTAGAATCGCGGCACGGTCTCAACGCGGCCTCCTCTTTGGTGTCGGTGCCCTGATCCGCTACCTCAACTGGGCACCCGGCAAGCTCTCCATCCCCGGCCCCATCTCCATCAAAACTAACCCCACCTCCAATATCCGCGGCCACCAACTCGGCTACCGTGCCGCCGCCAACAGTTGGGACGCCTGGACAGTCGCCCAATACGACCAATACATCCGCGACCTCGTCCTCTTCGGCGTCAACGCCATCGAAAACATCCCCTTCCAGGACGATCGGCTCGCCCCGCTCATGAAAATATCCCGTCGCGAAATGAACCGTGAAATCAGCCGCATCTGCAAAAAGTACAGCATCGAATACTGGATCTGGCTCCCTGCCGACTTCGAACTAAAAGATCAAGGTAAGCGCGCTGCCTTCCTCAAACATTTTGAAGAGATGGTCGCCGAAACACCACAGCTCGATGGCGTCTTCGTCCCCGGTGGCGACCCCGGCGACAACCCACCAGAACTGGTCATGCCCTTCCTCGCCGATCTAGGCTCTCGTACACCAGCCAAGATCTGGCTGTCCCTCCAGGGCTTCCGTCGCGAAAAAGAAGACTACGCCTACAAGTGGATTAACGACAACCGTCCCACGTGGCTCGGCGGCCTCGTCTCCGGCCCCTCCAGCCCGCCACCCGCCCGCTCCAGAGAGCGCCTCCCCCGCGAATACGGCCTCCGTCTCTACCCGGACCTTACTCACAACAAGATCTGCCAATACCAGGTTCCAAACCTCGACCAGGCTATCGCCCTCACCCTCGGCCGCGAAGCCATCAACCCCCGCCCCGCCGAATTCGCCCGCATCCACAACCAGTTCGTAGGAACCAGCACCGGCTTCATCAGTTACTCCGACGGAGTCCACGACGACGTCAACAAGATCGTCTTCAGCGCCTTAAGCTGGAACCAAAATCAAGACCCTCGCAGCATCATGATCGACTACGCCCGCACATACTTCTCCAGCGAGCAAGCCGAAGAAATAGCCGACGCGATCCTCGCCCTCGAACGCAACTGGCACGGTCCACTAATGGACAACGGCAACGTAGAAGCAACCCTGCTCATGTGGGACAGACTCTCTGCCCGCCTCCCAGGTCTCGCCACCAACTGGCGGTGGCAAATGCTCCAACTCCGGGCCGTCTACGATGCCTTCGTCCGCCGTCGCCAGATCCACGAGCGCGACCTGGAATCAAAGGCAAACGCAATCCTCCTGCGCAAAGACCTCACCGCCGATCAGGCCATCGATTCAGCCCTCTCCACCATCGGCCAATGGCCCCGCCATACCAACCTGCGAGACCGCATCGTAGATCTCTGCGAGCAACTCTTCCAGTCGATCGGCCTGCAAACCAGCGTCGGCAAATACCAGGCCAGCGGCACAGAACGCGGCGCCGTCCTCGACTTCGTAGACTATCCGCTCAACAATCGCTACTGGCTCGAAGACCAATTCCGCAAGGTCCGCGAACTCACAACCGAGGACGCCAAACGCACCCGCCTCACCGAGATCGCAAGCTGGGAATCCCCCGGCCCCGGAAGCTTCTACGACGACATCGGCAACGAAGGCCGCGCACCTCACACCGAAATGGACGACCGTGACGAACCCATGTTCTGGTGGCTCGACCAGGGCATGAGCCGCCTCCGCCTCTCCTCCCAAACCACCATGTGGCCAAAGAAACTCAGCTACGAAGGCATCGACCCAACCGCCCGCTACACAGTCAAAATCGGAGGCCAGGGCAAAAGCCTCCTCAGCATCGACGGCAAGCCCGTCAACGGCCAGAAGAAAGACGACTTCTTCGAATTCGAAGTACCCGCGGAAGCACTCACCGACGGTCGCCTCGAACTCACATGGGAGATCCCCAAAGACGAAGCCCACCTCAACTGGCGCCAGCGCTCTCGCCTGGCCGAAGTCTGGCTTCTCAAGAAAAACTAGGCCGGTCTAACTCAGCCCGGCAAAGGCACAAACGGCTTGGCCGCCAATCGCGCCATCCACTAAACAGCCTTCGCTTTGGCCTTCTGCCGGTACATGTCCGCGTCTGCCTCTCCAATCAGGTCGGCAGCGGTCATCTCCGGCTTCCAGATACCAACGCCAATTGCAGCACTCACCTCAACCTTAATCGATGGGGCACCAGCTTCCACTTTCAGTGGATAGGTGCCCCATACCCATTGCACAATCCTTTGCTTGGCCGCCTCTGCCTGAGCCATCTCCCCATTCAGCAACACCAGAAACTCATCCCCGCCCCATCGTCCAACCAGATCCGTCTGCCGCAAAACGTGTTTCAGCTCCGAAGAAAACTGTCGCAACAACTGGTCCCCCGCAAGATGCCCATACGTATCGTTGATCGACTTGAAGCCATTCAAATCCACCAAAATCATCGCAAACGGCTGACCCCGGCGAATCCTCGCAGCCAGATCCGTCTCTAACCGCCGCCGGTTTGCCAGCCCGGTCAAAGGATCCATCAGAGCCGCCTCTTCCGTCTGCGCAAGGCGGCTCCGGTAATTCGAAAGCTCCACCTCCAGCGCCCGCATCGTCTGCTCTGTCTCTCGCGACATCTGCTCCACCGTCCGGCTCATCTCCTCCACACTGGACATCAGGCTCGCCCTCAACCGCGTAATGTCTTCCAGCTCGGCAATCCCCTTCAGCCGTTCCGTCAGCCCCTTCAAATGTTTGTTGTGATGTTGATCCCGCTCCCCCACCGATTCTGCGGTCTTGGCCATCAGCATCATCAGGTCCTTCATCTCGGAAGCCTTCTTCCGCAGATAATTCTGTGTCCGGTCCTGCCAGGCATGCAGATGCTGTTCTGCCTCCTGCTGCTTCTGTACCAGTTCCGCCGGCAGGGTCTCAACGGAGATCGACGCTTCAATCAGGTGAAGCTTCACAGCCAGGTCCCCGGCAGAATGCGTACACAGCCCAGCATTGCAATCAGCAGTTGCGGCGAGCAGCTTTTGGTAAGAATCAATCACTGCAGCAAGTGCTTGCTGGTCTGGCGTGTCGAGGAAGTGCTTCAGGGAAACCACGCGTTCCTTTATCGTCCGCACACCTTTGAGCTTGAACGAATTTGATGCCACTTCTTACTATTCCGGTCAGGAATAGTACGACACAGTCTTGAATCTTCTGAGAATCTTGATAGTCTTACCAGACCGATGCTCATCGAAGCCCTCGTCTTTTCCGTCATGTTTGTTTCCAATTCCATAGTAGGAAGGCCTGCTTGCAGCGCCACAACCAGGGGAATGATGTGGCCGGCTCAAGCAAATGAGGACGGTCGATTTGCGATCAAACTATCTAAAACAGGTTCTCTCCAGATCTGCATGAAAGGCCCCTGGAAATACCACTGGACAGCCCCCGTCGTTCATTGGCCGGATCTGCGGAAAGACAAGACCAAGCGCGGAGGATGAGATCATGAGGCAAGATGTGGCGCTGTATCTTGCTGGTCTGGATCACTGAATTTGGTTGGGCTCAACTGCTGCTGTCGCCAGGGAGTCCGCAGGAGCGCGAATTGAAACGATTCTTCCAGTCTTCCGACGGCGTGAAAGAGTCTCCTGGTATGCGCCTGCGTTGCGGCGTTTACACCTTCCCCACGAGGCTCTCATTCGGCTTCCAACACTGGACCGGCTACGACATCACCATTCCCGTGCGACAGTTTTCCGACCGTGGCCGCGAACGCCCTATGGTAATCGCAATTCAGGTCACACCAGAAGCAACAGGTAAAACCCCAGCCTACTTGTACTCCAAGGCCGCCTTCCCCCGGCGAGCCCCGCCACAATTCTGGACCACCGGCAACGCCGAAATGAACCTCGGCGGAGGCTTCGTCGTCGGCGAAGGCAAATACCGCATCAATCTCTGGGTCATGGATTCCTCTGGCCGCACTTGCCGCAAAGACTGGAAAATTGAAGCACGCGCGCAGGGCGTCCCTCTTCAGATCGGGCCAGGCGAAATAGCCGAAAGCGGGATGGAAAGCTGGAAGGGCATGAGCGGCGGCACCGGCAAGCTAAGCGTCCTCATCCACGCCGCACCCATGTTCCGCCGCCGCATCATGACCAAACTCTCAGCCTGGGATCGTGCCGTCCTGCTCAACTCCTTGCGCAGCCTCCTCGACACCGGCGGTTATGCCGAGGCGGCCGTCAAAGTCTTCGATTTCGACGGCCGCCGCATCATCTTTGAAAGCGACAACTTCGGTGCACCGGATTTCGAACTCCTCATGGATGCACTAATGAATCTCAGCCTCGGCACAGTCTCATTCGATACCCTCAAAGGCGTCAACGAAGAAGGCTTCCTGAGCAACCTCGTGCGAGACGAAGTCGCCATGAAACAACCCAGCGACGCTGTAGTCTTCCTCGGTCCCTCCTGGCGTTGGGGGCAAAAAATCTCACCACTCCTCAGGGAATTACGCAGCCAGTTGCCAGCAACTTATTACTTATCCCTGACTCCTTGGAATGCCACCGCCACCGACCTCCTCGAGAAATTCGTCAAGGCCGGCCCCAAGGGCAAAGTCCTCACGGTCTATCAGCCGATCGATCTCGCCAAAGCAATTCGCGAAATTCGCGACCGCCGCAACTAGGCTTCCCTTGCTACTTTAGTTAAGACTCTTATGGAACTTAGCCAGGCCGAGAAGCAACTCATCCGCGAAAGCTACGCCAAGCTCTCTGGTCTAAAGCTCGAAGCGGGCCGTCTCTTTTATGGCCGTCTCTTCCAACTCGATCCCAGCCTGAAAGAGATGTTCCACCGCGCACCCATCGAAACTCAGGCCGCAAAGCTCATGCAGGTCTTCGACTGGGTCGTCGAAAGGCTCGACAATCCAGCCGATCTCAAGCGGCAATTAGCCGAACTCGGCGCAAAACACGTCGACTTCGGAGTCAAGACCGACCACTACGCCCTGGTCGGCGCATCCCTGGTCTGGACGCTCAAATCCGCTTTGGGAAAAGAATTCCCCCCAGAGGCTGAATCCGCCTGGATCGAACTTTACACATATTTATCTGGCCAGATGGAACCATAATGTGATGGAATGATGGCTCACGTATGAACAGTACATGGGCACAAACATATGAGATGGCCGGGCTCGGCATAACCGGCAGCGCACTGATCGCAGCAATTCCTATTTTCGTCCTGCTTATGATGCTGGGGGTCTTGAGAAAACCCGCCTGGATGGCAGCTTTTGCAGGCTTGGCCTCCGCTCTCGGGGTCGCCTTATTCGGCTACGGCATGCCCGGCTCGATGGCCCTTGGCAGCGTGGCTTACGGGGCCAGCTTCGCCCTCTTCCCCATCACCTGGATCATCTTTTGGGCAATTGTCCTCTACCGGCTCACCCTGGTCACGGGCCAGTTTGAAGTCATCAAAGATTCCATCGCCTCCCTCACCAATGAGCGCCCACTCCAGGCCCTCCTCATCGCTTTCGCCTTCGGCGCATTCATCGAAGGAGCCGCCGGTTTCGGCACACCTGTCGCCGTCGCAACGGCCATGCTGGTTGGCGTAGGCTTCGGTGCCTTTGAAGCGTCCGCCATCTGCCTCCTCGCCAACACCGCCCCTGTTGCCTTCGGTTCCATCGGCATCCCCGTTGTAACTCTCGCTGGCATTACCGGCCTCCCGCTCGCCGAATTGAGCGGTCAGGTCGGTCGCATCTGCGCACCGGTATCGCTAATCATTCCGGCATATCTGATCGCCGCCACCGAAGGCTTCGCCACCATGCGCCGCGTCCTCTTCCCCGCCCTCCTCTGCGGCGGCTCCTTCGCCGGTGTTCAGTTCCTCGTTTCAAACTACCTCGGCCCTCAACTGGTCGACATCCTCAGTTCGCTCAGTTCTATCCTCGCCCTGGTCATTTACCTCGTCCTCAAAAAGAGCTCCGCCCTCAATCTCCCCCTCGGCAAAGTCCTCCACGCCTGGAGCCCCTATCTCCTCCTCGTCGCCTGCGTCCTGGTCTGGGGCTACGAACCGGTAGCCAAAATGTTGACCGCAACCGCCATGAAAATCGAATGGCCCGGTCTCCACAACCTGATCATGCGCATGCCACCCGTCATGGTCAAAGAGACTCCTTACGCTGCCGTCTTCAACTTCAACTTCCTCGCCGCCTCCGGCACAAGCTGCATGATCGCCGCCTTCCTCAGCGCAATCGTTCTGGGTGTCAGGCCCGGGCAATTCATCAAAGTAGTCGGTGAAGCAGTGATGCAACTCCGAATTCCCACCGTCACCGTGTGCGCTGTCCTCGGCATGGCCTTCCTGATGAACTACTCCGGTGCCACCGGCACTCTGGGCCTCGCCTTTGCCGCCACCGGCGTCCTCTTCCCCTTCTTCAGTGCCATGCTCGGCTGGCTCGGTGTATTTCTTACGGGCAGCGACACCAGCGCCAACGCCCTCTTCGGCAATCTGCAGGTAGTCACCGCCGGCAAGCTCGGCCTCGACCCTGTCCTGATGGCTGCCGCTAACTCCTCAGGCGGCGTCATGGGCAAAATGATCTCACTGCAGACCATCGCCGTAGCCGCAGCCGCCACCAAAATGTCCACCGAAGATCAGGCCAAACTCTTCCGCTTCACCTTCGGCCACAGCGTCCTGCTCGCCAGCGTAATCGGAGTCATCACCTTCATCTACTCCAGGATGTGATTTCGCAGTTAGTGGATGGGAATTCTGATCCTGCCCTCTACTTCGCCACCCAAACTGCTCCGCGCCAGAAAAGCATCTGACCACCGCGACGGTCTATAAACGAAACCTGGCAATCATATCGGCCAGCACCAATCGGGGCTAACGGCACTTCGATCTCCACTCCGGCGGAGTTAAGCCGGGTGCCGGGCCGAGCGGTGAATTCGATGGGGGCGGTTTCGAAGATCTTTACCCCGTCGCGATAAAATCCGGCATAAGCCGTAATCGGCCCAGGAGTGGTCGCTTCCGGACGATACACTTCTCCGAAGATCACCAGCGAGCTACTTCCATCAAAGACCTGCGTCACGCTGGGGATGAGCTTGCGCCCCTCACGAACGAGGGGATTGCTTACCTGGCGCTTGTCGCGGCTGGCCGTGTATAGTGCGGCATTCATCTTCGTGCGGGGTGGGCCAAGGATGATAGAACTGCGACGCATAGGCCCCTCGACACGGTTGAGATTCGGCACCGTGAACTGCTGCAGCAGCGTACCAATGCGCCCAGTCTCACCATCCCGAACAAGAAACTTGATTGAGTACTGCCCGGGCAAAAGCGTATATCCCGTATCGTATTCGATCAAGCCACTAGCCAGTCGCTCGCGCGAAACCGGGTCCACCTTGAAGCTCACCCGATCACGCAACGTTTTGATGGTGCGGCCATTACTGTCCTTTACCTCTGCAAGAAGATCTAGCTCTGCACGCCCGGCACCATTGCCGGATTTTCGATCCGATATCAGCTCGGCACCTGCAATCGTTACCACCACCGGCACATAGTATTCGTCGAGGTTCAACTGGAAGTAATGGACGCCGGCAGCAAGAGGAATCTCGGTAATGGGGCTTTCAAGCAGAAACGCCTCCTCAAGGTGGCGTTCGCGATCGTTGGCGCTCATCCGTTCAAACACCTTGTCGCCATAGTAGCCGTCGGCGTAATCGAGGCGCACCTTTTCACGAGTTGGCACCTGGATCGAGATGCGACGAAATTTGCCATCGGTTGCGGTGTTGCTCGAGTAGTATCCAATCAAGTAGTAGCTCGTATACAGCCTCTGAGCTTGCTGGATGCCCGCTTCGAGGTTGTTATTGTTCAGCCAGGCCTTTCCGCCAGTTTCTGCAGCCAGTGAATAAAGAGCATCCTGAGACTGCTCGAAAGCCTCATTAAGCGCCTCACCGGCAACGCCGTTATAAGCCTCAACCCCACCGGGGCTGGCAACAGAGGCATCCCCCATGCCCGGCTGCACGGCAAGGCCCCGAGTGTCGATTGGATAGAACTCAACGTTCGCGCGGCGGGCAGCACTCACCAGCGCTCGCATATCGGCCAGATTACGCCCCTGCCCCATGCTCCAGCCATCAGAAAAGTAAATGAGTGCCTTGCGCTCGCGCGTGCGCTCTAGCTGCCGTGTAGCGCGGCCAAGCGTTGCCAGTCGGCGATTGGTAGCGAAGATATTAAATTCGCTATTGGTGGCACCAAAGCCAATCGTACTTTCCTCATCACTAGACTCCCGATCCATGCGCATCAACTTGCCGAGGGCAGCCAGAAGCAAATCTCGATCCGATGTAAAGTCCTGCACGGTCAGCAGGTTTCCGCGTGAGGAAGCCATAATGGCGATGCTATCGGCGCTGGAGATACCTCGCTCAAGAAATTTCATGGCGCCGACAAAGGCTCGTCCCATAGAAGTGCTGGCAATGCCACCGAGATCAAAATAGAGAACCATCTTCCGGCTCACGGCAGCCATCCCAGCCTCCGGGGCAGCACTCCCGCGAGCGCTCACAGCAGCATCGGCAATCTGCTGGTATTCGCACACCGTGACGCGCTGAGGCACACCATTCTCAGTAACTGTAAAGTCCGATGCAGTAAGCCCAGCCAGTGGACGCCCTCCAGAATCTCGCACCTTGACGGCACGCAAAACCAGCCTCGCACCGGTAGAAAACGTCGGAGTTGTAGCATCCTGCCCGGGCACCACCACAGCAACCAGCAACAGCACAAAAAGCAGCCGCATCAGTACCGCACCTCTATACCAAGCTGGATCGAGCGCATCGGGTTGGCAGCAACAGGTAGCCCGAAGAGGATGCTGTTCAGTGTGGCATCCCAACGCGTAAAAACAGGGTGGTTCAGTGGGTTGGTCGCGTCGATGCGCAAATCTGCACTAATACGATCACCAATCCGCACCGTCCTCCAAAGGCTTGAATTCAGAGCGAATTGCCGCGGCCCCGTAATAATGTTGCGCCCAGCGTTCCCCCAGGCCCCAGCTGCGGGGCGCGAGAAAGCTGCCGGGTTAAGCCGCAACCCTGCCGGAGATTCATAAAGCGGTTCGCCTGTATAATCGGGCCGCAAACTGCCCAAAAAACCGGTACCGCCGGTAGGCCGGGCATCGATGGGTGTGATCGGCTGGCCTGTCGCGATGGTCAAATCGCTGCTCCAACGCCACTCGTCGAAGAAGCGCTGTAGCCATCCACTTGTGAAGCGAAAAGTGTAGTCTGCCGTGATGCGGCCGGTGACACGCTGATCAAAATTAGACCTGCCCCGTTCCGCAGAGAGACTGGCCCAATTTTGGGCAATCAGGGCTGGCTGGTTACCTCCACCAAGAGAAGCATTGTCGAGAGCCTTGGCCCAGGTAATTTGTGACCGTACAGCCCAACCGCCACGCAGGCGGCGGCGCAGCTCCATCTGCCCGGCATGGCGGCTTGAATTACCACCTGACAGAAGGTATTGAAAGCCGGAAGGGCAGCTAAGACATGGGTTCACGCCACCTGCCGGATAGGTATTGGGATAAATCGCCTGTTGAGCGTGCGTGCCCTTAACCCCAAGATAAGAGACTTTCGCAACCAGCCCCCACCCCAAGTCACCTTCAACAGAAGCTTGCCAGTTTTGCGCCGTGCCAGGACGAAAGCGGGAATCAATGCCATAGGTACCCAAAGCACTGCCAGGTGCTGTCAGGGCACTAGCCAAACTAAGTGGCGCAGCGCCAGAACTATTGCCAATTGCGAAGTTTCTGCCAAAAGGCGGCTGGGCCGCCAGTGAAGTGGCGAGTAATTCGTAGATGCCAGTATCGGCATAGATGCCATACCCTGCACGCACCACCAGCGAGGATCCAAAGATCGGCAACCAGGCAAGCGATACCCTTGGCTGAACCAGTGATCGAAATGGCGATACCAGAGTCCGATTCGCGCCACTAGCGGGCAGAGCGCTGGCAGAAGCAAAACCTTCACTAACGGCAAGGTTCGCCAGTCGAAAGTAGTTTTCTGTATAGGGTGAAGCATATTCCCAGCGAGCCCCCAAGTTAAAAGTGAGCCCAGCGGTAGGCCGCCATTCACTCATCAGAAAAACTGCCCAATCATTCGCCCGCAGATAACGATCAGCAGGCCCGGTAGCAAGAGATGCTGTAGCCGGCTGCCCCAACAGAAAGTCAGCCCAGTCAACGCCACTCGCCGCACCAGTAAAGCTAAAGCTGCCCCGAGCATCGGGCACACCAAGCTGGTTACGTTGCCGACGAGAAAAGTTGAAGCCCGTGCGAACTTGCCACCTCCCGATACTGCCATTCTCAGCGGCGGCAAAGCTGAGATTCTGCACTTGCAGCCGCCGCGCATTGACATCACGCAATCCACTCATGCCACCAGAAAAAAACAATGAGGGCGGCCCCCAGTCTTCGGGCCGCGCATCAGCCCCAACAATGCCAGCCTCCCCAGCAACATCGCGCACTTCAGCAAAGTAAGGGAGAACTCTTTCATAGTGTCGATCAAGCGACACAGAAAACTGTCCCTGCCAATTTACAGGCCGTCCAGGCACCCAGCTAACAGTAGTCTTTTCTCCACCAGAGCGGTTCCGGTCAAGAAAGCCAAACAGCGAAGACTCATCACCACGCACGCGCTCAGTTCTAAGTTCCGCAGCCAAATGCCCGGCGCCAATAATTTTGGTCAACTGCAAAAACCACGCATCGCGATGCAAGTTGCGGATGATCGGGCTTTCAATGTTGTAGCCCGCACCTGTAGTCCTGCCAGCTTGCGGATAAAAACTTGTAAGAGCGGCGGCTTGCCGGCTGAGGCGCTGTGCTGGAATGATAGCAGCTGGAAAAGGAAATCCGCTGCTAGGATCCATCACCGCACCACCTCCAGCGGAGAAGTCCCCATTGCGCTCAGCAAGCGTAGGCACGCGCCCCGCAATCATAGTAGCTGTACGATTGCGAGCCCATTCGTAGTTCAGAGAAAAGAAAGTCGATGGGTCTTTAGGCCTTTTGCGCCGCAATGAAAGAGGCCCGCTCAATCGAGCCGTCGAGCCAAGCAGCGTCCGAGTAGGCGGGCGGGGGCTCAACCCGCTGATGCTGTAAGGAACGGCATCCAGCGCTGAAGTGTTCAGCGTTCCCAGCAGCGAGGCAAAATAAGCAGACCTGCCGCGCTGCACATTACCAATCGCGGTCGACTGGGCAAAATCAGAATCGTTGGCATTGTCGACACTCCCATTGATGAGATAGCCCGTAAGCGGCCGCTGTATCGTTTCGGCAATATCGGTGCGACCTGGAGCGGGACTTGGCTTTTGGAGAGCGACAGCAGGCCCACAGGGGACAGATTCCGGCAGCAGTTCGAGTTCAAATACGGTGGCCTCAGTAGTTGCCGGCAACGTTTGCACAACAAAGCATGGTGTTTCAACGGTCACACTTACAATGTCCCCATTGGAGTCAAAGCCAATAAATTCATATTGGCCCTTGGGGTCTGTTGTCGCCATAAGCTTCAAACGGGCCGTGGTGAGCGAGACAGTGGCACCAGGAATCGGCTGATTGTGGTACCGCACCTTTCCACGGTAATCCGCCCCAGTAGCGATACTGAGGTGGGCCAACAGCGTTAATACTGTAATTACGTATCTCATGCCGTCACAAAGAGGAAACAGTAAGTAGCATGGCAAAAACTTCCAGGATATGCGAAGACTGAACCCTTAAGATTTCGGAACAAGTGAGGGTTCTGAGTCGACTACCAGAGATTCAACAAGCGCTTGTCCCTCACGAAACCGCAAGCCTAGGCGCTTCAGAACTGGCCCAAGTACAAGAGGCGGCTGTACGATTTGAACTTTAGGAATGTTCATCGAAGGCGGTGGAATCTGCATTGGGAATGCATAGTAGACCTCCTCAAAAATATCGAACAACCCCTTCAATCCAGTGCGGTCGACAACCGGGCGGCCCGCCTCCTTCGAAAGCAAATCACAAAAGGTCTGAATCGTGCCCGAACTCATCATCAGCCACCCTTTTTGAGGGTCAGCATTGCCCGCCCGGTCTGCTTCCCCCAACGTAGATGGAAACGGAATACCTGGCGTAAACATTGGCTTTCCCGAAGGAGAGGCTAGCTTTGCACCGCCCGGTGCCTGTTCCAGCAGCCAAACTTTGGTCATTTTACTTTCAATGTGTGCCCGAAAACCGAATCGCTCTTCAAGCATGGTTCGCACCATTGCAGGGATCTCCTCGGATGGCGTTTCTTTGGGAAATGTGGCTCTGCCGCTATATTTATTCTTGAACCACTTCGCCCGGGACAACTGATACTCCTTTACACCGTAAGCTAGCCGGACCATCCGTGACATGGATGCCATATAAAAATCAACCGTTCCATTCCCATACGTTAAGCCGATTTTGTCCATCTTGGCGACATCCAGAACATAGGCATCTGGCTGCAGGCGCAATGAGGTAGCTTCAAAATGCGGTTGCCTGTCCCATGCAAAGACGGAAAGACCGAGCAATGCGAAGAAGATGATTTTTAGTAGTGATTTTTTGTTCATAAAACAGTACAGATTTTGTTAACTAGCAAAAAAACTGGGAAGCAACTGAAAGTGAATTTTGTGCTCGGTCAATATTGCTAAACAGGGTACAGACAAAAAACATTCGACGCAACCTTACTTTTATCGGGGCGAACTTGCGCAGGCCTTTGGGTCATCCTTAGCATCTGAGGCGGGGCAGGTCAACAGCGCAGATAACACGGCTTGATGCAACTCCTCTCCCAGTGCCCCGATGTGGGAAAAGCGAATTTTGTGGGACTGATCAACCAAAACAATTGTTGGGAATTTATCAATTCCCAGGCTCGGTAGAGAGACTGTGAAACTGGCCTCACTAAGAAGGCCATGCTTCTGGAGGAATGACCTACCTCGTATTTGGTCCTCAGGCATTAGGTAGTGAATATTTGCTAATCGCAGAAGTTCTGCGGATTTTTCGAGTTTCAAATAGATCTTAGCTTCAGCTTCACAGAATCTGCAATTCGAGGATATAGCAATGAATATCATTTCTTTTCCCTGCGGTGACTTTAAAGCGAGGGGATTAAACATTTTTCCGACAGGCGGAGCGTTAGAAGTGAATCTATTCTTCCACATTGGAATGTAGACTATGAGCGCAGCCGATAAAGCGAGTACAGAAAAAACATTGCAAATGATGGCTAGCATCCTTGCGTTTTTATGAATCCATATTTCCATCTATAGATCTTTCTGGTACTGAGCGCGCAGAATACCACGCGCTCAGTATTTTGATGAAAACCAGCCAATGTTAAGGGGTGCTTAGGCGCACCACTTGGAATTACAGCCGGACAAAACCCATCCTTGAGTCGTCCATGTGTAAAGGCATCCACCGCTACACATCCATTCTGCGGCAACTGCCGATAAAGCAGAAAGTGCCCCGATAAGCACAAGCCTGGAAACAGCTTTTTTCAATGATTTGTTCATCGTTCTAGATTGAACATCCAATAGTAGACTAAATCGCTTAGTTTTTTTTGCAACAATAATCTTAATAAAAAGATCACAAAACGATTTCGCAACAAAGTATTTCAAGTTCAAGTTGTTCTTGGATACCCTCTATATCGTGTCAGTCCCTTGCTTTGGCGCTAACTTGCTATAACTAAACCATTTCAAGCAGCAGCAGGATGGCGCCGGCAAACTATTTGTGAAACATAATAGATATATAAACTTTCTATAATCACCCCTTCGTGCCAATTATGGCAACTTTTTTGATCTAGATGCAGAGCTCGTAAAATGAAAAAGTGACTACTATTCAGCTCATGCAATTTCCATGGTTTGGACACAAATGCCAACGTTGTCATGCGCGGTAAGAAGTGCGTTGCGCCTTGGCCCATCGCAATGACTTTTTCTATCAATTCGACCGAACAACTAGAGATCGCCTCGCCAATCCTGACTTAGCCAAATTGAAATACACTCAGACCTCGAATTCAAGAACTGCGAAATCGAATAGCCCGGTAGCCACAGGCTCTTGATCTGCATGCCGCCGCTGATGTTTAATGCCCTGTAGTTTGCCGTCTTCAACTAGAACTGCTTCGCCGCCTCCTGCGCAAACTGCATGCTGGCGGCATTCCTCAGCGCCACCAGCACCCTCAGGCTTGCCGTGGCCGCAGCCTCGACCAAGATGCATACCGAAGATCAGGCCAAGCTCTTCCGCTTCACCTTCGACCACAGCATCCTGCTCGCCAGCGTAATCGGAATCATCACCTTCATCTACTCCCGCATGTGATGTCATAGTTGGCGAATGAGAATTCCAATTCTGCTCGCCGCCGTTGCCTTACTTGCTTCAGGCCAACACCCAGATGCAAAGTCTGAAGGTGCCAGGCTCTTCATCCGTAATTGCTCTGCCTGCCACGGCGATACCGGCAAAGGCGGCCGCGGGCCAGACCTCACCACCGGCGATTGGAAGCACGGCGGCTCAGTCGACGACCTGATCCGCAGCATCACCCAAGGCATCCCCGGCACCCAGATGCCGCCCATCAACATGCCCGACGAACAGGCAAAGTCAATCGCCGAATATCTCTTCTCCATCACAGCCAAAAAGAACGAAACGCCCACCGGCAGCGAGGCCCTCGGCCGCACTCTCTTCTTCGGCTCAGCCAATTGTTCCGCATGTCATATGTTCGCCGGGCGAGGCGGCGTCCTCGGCCCAGACCTCACAAACTCGCGAGCTCGCTACCAGGCTTCCGCTCTCACAACCAAAATGGCAACCCCCATCCCAATGATCGAAGCCGCAGGCCACCGTGGAGTAGCCAAAGGCGAAGACACCTTCACCCTGCAAATGATGGATAGCCAACAAAGGTGGCACCTCCTCAACAAGCGCGACCTCACAAATCCAATCCGCAAGCTCGAAGTCCCTCATCCCAACATCGCCGCCAAAGATCGCAACGACATCGCAGCCTTCCTCATCAACGCATCGACAACCTACGATCCAGCCACCGATTGGAAGCCCGCCCCAGACCTCAACGTAACCTTCGATCGGCTCAAGAACGCCGCCGCAGAACCCCAAAACTGGCTCACCTACTGGGGTGGCCTCGAAGGTCGTCACTACTCTGGCCTCAAACAAATCACCCCAGCCAACGCCGCCCAACTCAAAAGCACCTTCACCTACCAACTCGGCGGCAACACAGTAGAAACAACGCCCATAGTTGTCGACGGCATGATGTTCGTAACTGGCCCACTCAACAACGCCTCCGCCCTCGACGCCAAAACCGGCCGCCGTCTCTGGAACTACACCCGTCAACTTCCCAAAGTCGCCAGCCACTGCACCGTCATGACCAATCGCGGCTTCGCCATCCTCGGCGACCGTCTCTACATGGCCACCCTCGATACACACTTGGTCGCCCTCGACGCCAAGTCCGGCAACGTCATTTGGGACATAGAAGTAGACGACTACAAAAAAGGTTTCTCCATCACCCACGCCCCACTAGCCATCGACGGCAAGATCATCGTCGGCGTAACCTCCGGCGAGTGCGCCCTCACCGGCTTCGTTGATGCCTACGACGCCAAGACCGGCAAGAAGCTCTGGCGCACCCACTCCACCCCACAACCCGGCGACCCGAATCGCAAAACCTGGAACCCCGAGAAATCCGCCGACTTCGGCGGCTCCCCTACCTGGACCACCGGCACCTACGACGTAGACACAGACACCATCTACTGGCAAACCGGCAACCCCGGTCCAGACTATGACGGCACAGTGCGAGCCGGCGACAATCTCTACTCCTGCTCTGTCCTCGCCCTCGACGCCAAAACCGGCAAGATGAAGTGGTGGTTCCAGTTCACCCCGCATGATGTCCACGATTGGGACGCCAACGAGACCCCGCTCCTGATCGACGGCGTCATCCGTGGCCAGAAGCGCAAGCTCCTCGTCACCGCACAACGCAATGGCTTCTTCTACGTCCTCGACCGCACCACAGGCGAGTTCCTGGCCGGTCGCGAATTCGCCAAACAAACCTGGGCCAAGGGTCTCGACGACAAGGGCCGCCCCATCCTCCTCCCCAATACAACCCCCACGCCACAAGGCAACTACGTCTGCCCCGATGCGGCAGGCTCAGCCAACTGGGGCGCCCCATCCTACGACCCCGCTACCAACTTGTTTATCGTCTCCACCCGCGAGGCCTGCGCCGTCTACACCAGCATGACCCGCTCACCCGTCGCCGGAGAAGGCTTCACCGGAGGCGGCGTCGAAGTCGATCTCAAGGTCGGGACACCAGGCTCAGTGCGAGCCCTTGAAGCCACCACCGGCATCCGTAAATGGGACTTCCCTCTCCACGCCGGCTCACCGGCCACAGGCGTCCTGGCCACAGCCGGCGGAGTCGTCTTCGCATCAAGCTTTGACGGCAACCTCATTGCCCTCGACTCCAAGACCGGCAAGTACCTGTGGCACTATTACACCGGTGCCAACATCATCACCTCACCCATGGCCTACGCGGTCAACGGCAAGCAATACATAGCCATTGCCTCGCAATCGGCGATCTTCGTTTTTGGACTCTAACTATGCTCCTGCTCAACCCGAAAGGGAACTACTCATTCTTGAAGGGCATTGCCCCTTACTCGGCCGGCGTGGTGTCGGCACAAGGCTACGAAATTGTGCACGCGCGCTTCCGCCAGCCGGAACCCTTGGCGAAGGGTTTTGATCGCATACTGGCGCACCTGACGGCAGTTGAAAGGCCAGTGCCAGCACTCTGTGCGATGGAACTGCGCTCGCCAATGCCATTCAGCTTTGAGGGCTTCGTTGAGTTCAACGGGAGCTACGTCGAGGTTCTCAATTCGTGGGGCCTCATCCTCGATGGAGTCAACCCGGTGGCCCGCACCAACATCGCCCCGGAGATCGGCGCACCAAACGTCCCCTCCATCTACGGCTTCAGCTACACCGTGCCTTCGCAGCGCAAAGAAAAGTCCTTCGTAGTAGCGGGTGCAGGCGAGTTGCCTGAAGGATCCCTGAATCCAGAAGACGTAATTCGCAGTGGAGAAACTTCAAGTGATGCCATGGCTGAAAAAACACGCTTCGTCATGGGTCTGATGTCTGCAAGGCTTGGCGGCTTGGGCGTCGATTGGGCGCAAGTCACCACAACCGAGGTCTACACAATCCATCCAATGACCGCGTTTCTTAGAAGCGAAATCCTTGCCCCGATGGGGGCTTCTGCTATTCACGGCATCACCTGGCACTATTCACGCCCACCCATCGAAACGATCGAATACGAGATGGATCTGCGAGGCTGCTTTACGGAGCTTGTACTTTGACCCGTCGCAGCCTCCTGGCAACCGCCTTTGCCGCAAACGCACCCATAGCCCTGGGCTCCCGCCGCGAGCTCTTCGTCGACCCCTACCTGATAGCCGAATTGAAAGGAGCAGAACTCCGCCTGGGCACCCCCGTCGATGCTGGCACTGCATTCCGATTCGACAAGCCCTGGGAGGGCCGCTTCTCCAATTACGCAACCGTGATCGGGAGGAAACTCTACTATCGCGGAGTACCAAACGCCGGCGAAGACGGTCGCGGCGACGAAGTCTACTGCTACGCCGAGTCCAAAGACGGCCAACACTTCGAACGCCCGAACCTCAAGCGAGGAACCAACATCATCCTCGCCAATACACCTCCTCTCCAGCACAACTTCTCACCCTTCCTCGATCGCGACGGCACCTACAAAGGCATTGCTGGCACCAGCAAGAGCGGCCTAATGGCTTTCCATTCCCGCGATGGCATCCAGTGGACCCAAACCCGCACCGAGCCCGTCCTGACCGGCGGTGCCTTCGATTCGCAAAATCTCGCCTTTTGGTCGGAGAGCGAAAAGCAATACGTCTGTTACTACCGAACCTTCAAGAAAATTGGCGCAACCAACTACCGTTGGATCTCCCGGGCGGTCAGCCAGAACTTCGTGGACTGGCAGAAGCAAGGTGAGCTTTCCTTCGGCGACGCCCCGCCCGAGCATCTCTACACCAACCAAACCAGCCCCTACTTTCGCGCGCCGCATATCTATCTCTCCATCTGCGCCCGCTTCCTGCCGGGCCGGCAAGTCTTGACCGAAGCGGAAGCTAAAGTAATCGGAGTAGACCCCGGCTATTTCAAAGACTGTTCTGACGCAGTCCTGATGTCCTCCCGTGGCGGCACTGTCATGGATCGAACCTTCATGGAAGCCTTCCTCCGCCCGGGCCTCGGAATGAAAAACTGGGTCTCCCGCTCCAACTACCCTGCCCTAAATCTGGTCCAGACCGGAGAAAATCATCTTTCCTTCTACGTGGTGCGAGACTACGGCCAGCCAAGCATCCACCTGCAGCGATACATGCTGCGCCTCGACGGCTTCGCCTCCGTCCACGCCGGCTACAGCGGAGGCACGATGATCACCAAGCCCTTCACCTTCACCGGTAATCAACTCGAAGTGAACTTCTCCACCTCCGCCCCCGGCGGCATCAAGCTATGGCTCGAAGATCCAGGCGGCACGGTCCTGGCCGAATCCACAGAATTGGTAGGCGACGTTATCGCAAGAGCAGTGAAGTGGAAGAACATCGACACCTTGGCTTCCCTATCTGGCCGCACCCTTCGAATGCGTGCTCAGCTAATAGACGCTGATCTCTACGCAATACGGTTTTTCTGACCAAGTAGAACACGAATCTGGAGTTGGTACATCAAATCCCGATGAACCTCCGCGATAGCATTGTTAAAAATGATAAGCACGATTAGAGCACTTGTTCTCGCTTCACTCGGCTTCCCTGCGCTTCAGGCCCGCCAGCGCATCCATCGATACTTCTTGCTTCTGAGACACTGTGCTCAACATTGTGATCCATTTTCCCCGCCCTCCGATAGGGTCTAATTTCAACTAAGGATTCTGTCTCATTGATGTTGGCAGGGAGGGTGCAGTGGGATTAAATCGGAGCCCTTCAGGAGTATCGATTTGGGTGCGTTAGCTTTGCGGCTCTAGTTCGCCTTCTGGCAATCGATGTTGAGCCCGAGGAACCAACGTCGCTGGAAGCCCTTCCAGGCACCCTTCTCGTCAGGCTTCAAGTATGAAGCTTTGCTTTCGTCTGCCTTAAGATTCAGATCAAGAAAAGCCGTGATGAAGTGTTGGTTGATTGCGGTAATCCGGTCCTTGCGCCAGACTGGCTCCTCGAAGGATTCCCGTCCCTGAAAGTCGAGCGGGACATTGGCTGGTGCCGGATTGCCTCCAACGTTGTGACGGGCATTCTGATAGGTCACCATGCAACGGTTGGAATTGGTCGCCCAATTGTATAGCTTCTTGACGCCCTGCTCATAGCCCGATATATCATCGTTGTCTCCCACGATAAAGAGCGACGGCAGCTTGAAGTTCTTGACTGCTTCCGCTTCCCATGCCTCAACTGGAGGCTGTGCTCCCCATGGAGCAATCGCAACAATTGCCTTGAGCGAAGCAGGAGCTTCCGCCTTCGGCATCATGGTTGAGGGGATCATCTTGAGCATGTTCGATTTGGTGCTGTAAGCCGCACCGCCACTCGCCATCGCCCCATAACCACCCATCGAGTAACCAACGATTGCGACCTTGTCTGTATCAATAATTTTGCTCAGGAAGTGATCGACTTGCTTGGATAAATTGGTCAACTCTTTGATCGTGAAAAGCTGATCGGGAGAGCGATTGATCAGCGTGCTGGGGAAGCCCCTGACTTCGCCGAATACGGAATCGGTATGGTCGATCGCAGCAACGATGTATCCTTTCGAGGCAAGATTTTCGGTGAGGTAACTAAGAAAGATCCGCGAGCCAGGATAACCGTGCGACACGATAACTAGTGGGTAAGATCCACCTTGTTTGGGTTGCGCGTCACGGAGGGCTTTACCCGGGATATCGAAAGTCTTGGGCATCTCGGGACGAGTCGCCCGTCCAACCATCGGGCTCACATACACCGTATTAGCTTGTTCGTTCGCCTTGAGTTGAGCGGGGTACCAGATCTCGATCTTGAGCTTGCGGTCCGTCAGCGGAGCCTGGCCCGTTGCTGCATCCAGCTTGAGGATGTCCGGCTGCTCTGGATTGGTGATCTCAATAGTGCGAACGCCAACATCATGACTGCCAAAGCGTGCAAGCTCAGGAGCATCTACTTGAGGGACGCTAAAGTATTGAGCATGTATTAACAACAAGAGGACCAGCATCTCGTTATCGTCTCACGGAATCAGGCTTGGGGTTTCAAAGAGGTTCTGGCGAAACAGGAAGCGGACGAGTCCATTCACGTCGGGGACTTCTCTTCGCCCGCTGGCAAGGAATTCGCTTGCCTGCGAAAGCGTTGCCAGAGCGATCAGAAGACTCGGTTGGTCCAGTTGAGCAAAGGCGGCCATGTAGGCGTGGGGGTTCTCAGGCAAAGTCGGAACCACCTGCCTGGCAATATCGTGCCGATAAACGGAGACAAGATCGTATTCGAAGGCAGCGCGGATCAGTTGCCCGTTTGAATTGTTCGGCACGCTTTGGTCCCCCTTTGCGTATTGGAAGAGGACCCGCTTGATTGGGTTGCCGTAAAGCGTCGCCTGCTTGAGAAAGGGGGCGAAAGAAGCAGGTGCGCCTGCAGCTTCAGAGATGGAAAGGCGATCCAGCAATTCCAGGTATTGGCCTTGAGCTGTGGTGATTCGCTGGGCAGGTGCGTAGCGCGGAATTAGAGGGTCATTCGGTTTGCCTACGAACTGCTCAAGGATCGGCCTGAGCAAAGTGCTGGTGCGAGCCGTCTCGATCGCGCTGCCTCCACCAACATTCAAAACCGCTGCATCAATGCCGGGCTCGATTGCCATCAGGATGGTGCCGTACATGGCACCGAGAGATTGGCCGAGGTATTGGATACTGTTGGGGTTTAGGTCTGGCTGGCGGTCGCCGTCGAGGTCAATGTTGGCCTGGATCTCGCGGACCAGCTTCTGGTAGTCAAGCGCGGTTTCGCGCAGGCAGGTCGAGATGAAGTCAGGCAGGATGCATCCTTCGGCAGGATCGATACGCCCGTCGCTGTTGATGTCGCGGCCCCGCCCGTTCGTCGGAGCATCGACCTTCGTACCATCGATCTTTTCGAAGCGCAAGATTGAGGCATCTCCGTATCCGTGGCCCACAGCATTGATCGACATGACAACCGAATTGGCGATGAAGGCGGTGGCGAAAAGAGTTGGGCCGGAGAAGCGGTTGTCAAAGAGTCCGTGCCCAATGAGTTTGACTGGCCAACCCGCTGCAGGCTTGGGACCGTTTGGAAGCCAGGCGTGTACAGCAACGCGGTCGCCTCTGGAGGATTCGAAGTTGAGGAAGACGAGCCGGCGTAGGCCCAGTTGCGTCAGAAAGGAAACGTCGACTGGAAAGCCGGTATCGGTAAGTGGTTTGGTTGAGTCTGCCACGGTCTGACTGAGAGTCTGAATGGTCTTGATCTCGGCGAGGTCAATGGCAGTGGAGCGCTGGATAGAGCCGGTCGGACCAAGGCGACGGGCAAGGATGGTTTGAGTGACGTTGCGAGTGTGGAATCGGGCGGCTTCGAGCGTGTTGTAGACGATGATGTAGTCGCGGTCGTGATCGAGTGGCTCATCTGGCTTGGCATAGGCGGTGTTGGTTGCAGGATCCCAGGCAAGGTTATTGATGGGCATCCGGTAGCCATCC